>Ga0196889_1000479_pt1 | contig 11725 bp, 26 predicted proteins | sample VirMetDEL_Nov_12_FD_166415 | JGI IMG/M metagenome (GOLD analysis project Ga0196889, IMG submission 166415) | Aqueous microbial communities from the Delaware River and Bay under freshwater to marine salinity gradient to study organic matter... | ecosystem: Environmental > Aquatic > Marine >...
AATTAAAAAAAGCAAATTAAACCCTTAAAATTAAAACCATGATAAAAAAACTAATTACAATTCAGAACCAATTAAAAGCCTCTAAGAGTCAATACAACTCTTTTGGTAAGTACAGCTACAGAAACGCTGAAGATATCTTAGAAGCGCTTAAACCGCTATTAAGTGAGCAAGGATTACTATTAACTGTAACGGACAAAGTAATTGAAGTAGCTGGTAATATGTTCGTAGAATGTACAGCAGAAATTACAGACGGTGAAGGTAGGGCGTACGTGACAGCCCAGGCTGGTTTGGATTTGAACCGCAAAGGTATGGACAAAGCCCAGAGTACAGGGGCTTCTAGCTCATACGCTCGTAAGTACGCTCTAGGAGGCTTATTTCTACTAGACGACACCAAAGACGCAGACGCTACAAATACGCACGGTAAAGCTCCAGCAAAGGCTGTTGTATTACCAGAGCTGAGTTTGTCAAGTGAGGCCTATTTAAAAGCCCTGCAGGCAGTAACTAATAAGACTGTAACTGTAGCTCAGATAAAAGGCAAATACGCCCTTAAAGGCAAAGTATTAGAAACGTTGACAACTGCTGAAAACTCACCAGCTTAAAAATTTGAGTAAGAATAAATAAGTATTATATTTATAGCAAGTTAATTAATTAAACGGCAATTTTGCCAACACTAAAATCAGGCCTTTAAGAGAGGCATAAAATTATGAGTACAATTATATCAATCGGTATCAACAAAGAGAAAATTCAATTTAACGACAAGGGCTGGGCTAATATCTCAGTATTTGTAAATGACGAGACTAACGTATACGGTCAAAACGTAAGCGCGGCAATGGACCAGACAAAGGACCAGAGAGACGCTAAAGAACCTAAGCAGTATATCGCTAACGGTAAAGTAGTATGGACCGACGGTACGATTACAGTAGCGGACAAGGTAGAACAACAAACAGCAAGCTCAGAGCAATCTAGCGCTGGACGTGAGACACCAGACTTACCATTTTAATCATGGCTTAATTACGGGGGTGTAAAAGCCCCCTTATTTATTAATTAACTTAAGGCCAGATTATGATAACAGATATTGAAAAAATAAAAGGTAAATTATATGATGTAAAGTATGACCGTATAGAGCAAGGTAAAGGCTTAGGTATCGAAGAAATAGACGAGTATTTGAGATTTAAAGCTGGAGCTTTTAACATTTGCATAGGACACGCGAATACTGGTAAAACTACAGTTATATTATACTTAATGATGGCTTACGCTTTAAAGCATGGCAAAAAGTGGCTAGTATTCAGCTCTGAAAATTCAGACTACAGCATAGCCCGTAAGCTCTTAGAGTTTAAAACTGGTACTCCAATACAAAAGCTACCAGATGCACAAATAGAAACAGAGATAGAGTGGATTAACGACCACTTTAAAATAATGGCAGTAGATAAATTATATAGCGCACGCACACTAATGGCAGAAGCTAAGCAAATATTAGACGTATGGCACTATGATGGCTTACTTATTGACCCTTATAACTCACTAATAAAAGACGTTACATTACTTAAGCAAGTTGGAGGCCATGAGTACGATTACCAGATAGCTAGCGAAATGAGATTATTCTGTAAAGAAAATAATGTGACTGTATGGCTTAACGCTCACGCAGTAACTGAAGCTCTAAGAAAAAAGCACCCTAGCGGTCATGAGTTTGAAGGATTACCACAGCCATGTAGTATGGCAGATGTTGAAGGAGGCGGTAAGTGGGGAAACAGAGCGGACGATGTTATAAGTACTCACAGGTACACACAACACCCAACGCGCTGGATGGTTTCAGATATTCATGTAGTGAAAGTAAAAGAAACTGAGACAGGCGGACGGCCAACTAGTTTAGACGCGCCAATATCATTAAGGATGCAGCCTAGTAACGTGGCCTTTACAGTAGCTGGTCGTGATATTATAAACCACAGTAAACCATTACCTACAATGACAGTGCCTAATCAATCACCTAAATTAGCATTTTAATGAGCAAAAATAAAGCCCTAGAATTACTGGCCCAATATCACCCTGAATATATTAAGATGGCTAAGGCAATAGCTGGTAATAACAATGAAGTATTTAACTACGCTGAAGATTTCGTACAGGAGGCGTACCTAAAACTATCCAGATACGAGGATTTATTTGACAAAGTTGTAAACGATAAAGGCAAAGTATCTAAGGGATATATGTTTTTTGTACTAAGGTCAATAATCCTAAACAGCATTAAAAAGAAATCTAATTTAAAGTATAATCACCTAGGCAGTCAGTACGATTTTGAAGAAAAATACAACTGGATAGACGAGGGCCAAGACCCTGGAGTTGTTTCCTTAGAGGCAATAGAGATTAAGATGTACCAGATTGTAAAAGATAATGCTAGCTGGTTTGATTATGAGTTATTTAAAACTTACTTAACTACTGGTAAGAGTTTCAGGACCATAGCTACAGAGAGTAAGATAGGAATTAGAACAATTTATTTAAGCATTAAAAGAAGCAAATTACTGATAGCAGATAAACTGCACGAAGATTACCAGGATTATTTAAACGGTGATTTTCACTTAATTTAATAACCACTAAATACCAAAATTATGAGTACAGAACAAGAGTTAAACGACCAGATTTTTTTATTAAACAGCGAGGGTTTAAGCCCTGGTAAGATTGCACAAAAAGTAAGATTAAAAAAGGCTGTAGTAATTGAGATACTAGGCGAAAGTAAAAACACTGGCCTGGGTGATATTGTAACGCAATTTACAGAGGTTACAGGAATTAAGGACCTAGTAGATGCTGTAGTAGATGATTGCGGATGTAAGGCGCGAGCTGCAGTGTTGAATAAGGCGTTTCCTAACAAGAAATTAAATGACCTCTTAACAGACGATTATAATTTTTTAAAGTCGTTCTTTGAGCCTAAAAGGCCCACTAGCGTTAACATGCCTACACAGACCAGGTTAGTAGAGGTATTTAATCATGTATTCAGCGCTAAGCGCCAGGTTTCAAACTGTGGCCCATGTTTAGCTGGATTAGTTAGCCAATTAGAGAAATTATACTATGCCGCTAACAACCAGTAAGTTGAAAAAAATGAGTCTGCCAGAGCTTAACGATGTGGCGGATGAGTTTGCCACTAGGCTGTCATGGCAGCACCAGGTAGGTAAGGACCAGAGCGACCCAGAGGGCTATAAAAGACTAGCCAGCGAGTTATACCATATAGCTCAGATTATAGAACAAAAAGAAATTGAAAAATCCCAAAAACCAAAGACAAATTATGGCAAATAAAAAACATGCAGACGTAAGGCCCAGACTGCAAGGCGCTAAATTAGCCTCATTTGAGTTCTTTAATAACAAAGAGTCTAGAGTGTTAGTTATAGGTGATTTACACAGCCCATTTGACCTGGACAGCTACTTTGACCATTGTGTAGAAGTGTACGAGCGTTACAACTGTAACCAGGTAGTTTTTATAGGTGACGTGATAGACAACCATTACAGCTCATATCATGAGACGGATGCGGACGGCCTAGGAGGCGGTCAGGAGCTGGAGCTAGCTATTAAGAGACTAGAGAGGTATTACCACAGGTGGCCTGATGCTCACGTGACTGTAGGTAATCATGATAGAATTATAATGCGTAAGGCACAATCAGGAGGCGTGCCAAAGCAGTGGATTAAGGATTACTCAGAAGTATTAAATACACCTAAATGGAATTTTGTTACAGACGTAGAAATAGACGGCGTTTTATACATACATGGTGAAGCTGGGACAGCTAAGACTAAAGCGCGCTCAGATATGCGTAGCACGGTCCAGGGCCATTTACATACCCAGGCATACACTGAGTATTTTGTAGGAGCTAACTCCAGAGTATTTGGGACACAGGTAGGGTGTGGTATTGATGCTAAAAGTTACGCTATGGCTTACATGAAAGTAGGTAAAAAGCCAGCGATAGGATGCGCTGTAGTATTAGGCGGAAAGACCGCAGTTAACGAATTGATGGTATTGTAATTTAATCAGGGGTGTGAAAGCCCCATAACATAAATAAATATGAAAAAAGCAAAAGAAGAAGTAAAAGAAGTAGAAACAGTAAGTTTAACAGTGGAGTCTGTTAACCAATTATTAGGGTATTTAGCTACTAGGCCCTATAACGAAGTGGCCCAACTAATCAATAACATACAAAAACAAGCGTAATGAAAGAAGATTTAAAATTTACAGCAAGGATAGTATTAATAGGGTTTTTAGCCCTGGGCTTAGCTATGCTGGTATCGTAGACTGATTAATAACGGGGCTGTAAAAGGCCCCTTAATAACCCTTATATGAGTAGAGATAAAATAAACGAAATGAGAGACACGATACTAAGAGAACCATGTTTAGACTGTAGCTGTGAAATAGGTGGTAAAAGCCTTTGCAGTGAGTTTTATAGGAGCTATAGCCATGACCTGGACGAGTTACTAGATAACCCCCCGTTCGGCAACCAGGACGTCGCAGCTGAGCGCAAAGCCACACCTATCTACTCTGGAGTCTTAATGTATTTTCCAGACGCTATAAAGGCTATAGCACAATGTAGCCAGAGAGGCAATGACCAGCACCATGCAGACAAGCCGCTACACTGGGACAGAGCGAAATCTGGTGACGAATTAGACGCGCTTACAAGGCATTTAATGGGCGCAGGAACGTTAGACACTGACGGCATAAGACACAGCGCAAAAGTAGCCTGGAGGGCACTAGCAAACCTACAAAAAGAGATTGAGCGAGAAAATATGTAAATTTTTTTTAGCACCAAAACCCCAGTAGAATTAGGGCTTACAGAGATGTGAGCTCTTTTTTTTTAAAGTTTTTTCAAAAAAGCTCAGGTTTAACTAATAAAGGTCCGTATCTTTGTAGTGTAAATAAAAACAAACGCTATGAGATTTTCAAAATTCACAACATTAACAGAGACACAACAGGACAAAGTAGAAACACTTGCAAGAGAGGTATTTGTAAAGGCAGAAACTGAAGACTACAACCACTTTGAGTTTTTAGGTACTAGATTTGATTACGATACAGATAACCTTGTCGCAGGGTTTGAAATCCACACTGAAAATGAGCAATCATTTCTTTTAGAGCTTTTATTAAACGAAAAGAACAAAGGGCTAAAAAAGAGCTTTAAACTAAATAATCTTTAAAACTAACGGGGGTTCACGCCCCTATTTAAAACTATAACAATGACAGACTTACAGAGCACATTATTAAACCTAGTAAACAAAACAGATAAGTTTAAAGTAGACTCATACCCATGGGGCTGGACGATAGTTATACCAGCTGAGGGTTATAGAGCAGCGGTTACGATGGAATTTACACCAGAGCAGCAATTAGACTTAAATAGACTAGAGCATAGACTATGGCAAGCGAGAGGCTACGATACTCACTACCTAATAGAATTAACCCAGGACGAATTAATAAGATTATACGATAAAGAATTCAATAGATAAAATTATGAGACCCAGACAACGCATAAACACAAATACAATGGATTTAATCCAGAAGGCAGTAGAGACAGTAACAGGCTGCGATATCATGCTTAAAACACGCCAGAAGTGCCACGTACAGGCCAGGAACATATTTTACTTCTATTCTAGGAGCTACGGTATCACCCTAGAGAACATAGGCTTATATCTAAATAAAGACCACGCTACTGTATTACATGGCTTAAATAAGTACGATATTGAATTAGACTACGATAAAACCTATAAGAGAAACTCTAAGGCCGTTTCAGAGATTTTGAGTAGTGTTACTCCAGATGAATCTATAAAGGCCACAGACACGCTCCTAGAGGCTCTAGAGATACAAAACAAAGCTCTTAAGTTGAAGGTGATGGAATTGCAGCAATTAGTAGAACCAGAGAGACGCGGTATAGACGACATCCTTCAAGGCATACCTGAAGACCGTATAGAGTTTTTTAAGAACAATCAACTAAAGTCTTTTGTAGCCATGGAAAGAGCTATAATGAGACAGGACCAGGAACGTGAAGCCCAGAGAGCTATAGACAAAGCGGATAAAGAGGCTTTTAAAACTGCCAGTATGTATGAAGATGGCGCTGAGCGTTACGGTGATGCAAAAGTTTTTACTTACCTAAGCTCTTAAGGACCAGGCTGTTGTAAATTAATTTAAAAATAATTCAAAAAAGCTCAGGTTTAACTAATAAAGGTTTATATATTTGCAGTGTAGAATAACTAACTTAAAACAAACACTATGATTAATTTTACAAAAACACTGAACACTAAGTATACAAAACAAGAGCAAGAGAACGCTAGAAAAATGACTATTATACGTAAATATAAAGCGTTAATGGCTAAAGCTTACGAAGCTAAAAAACTATATATAGAATTAAAGGCTAAGGATACCTCGAAGCTAACAGAGGTAAACAAAGAGGCTTTAAAAAATCTAACAGCCTCTGAGTATAACGAAGCACTAGATTACTACAATAAAGCTCAGGAATTAAAAGCTAACAACCCTAATATAATAATAGAATAATAACTAAAACACTATGAACACAATACCAATTTTAAACCAGATAGACCAGGACGCTGAATTACTAGAAAATGTAACCGATGTACCTGAGGTAATCGAAATGACAGAACAGGAGTTTATTAATTACTTAACACTACGTAAATATGCCTAAATTAACACTATTAAATCACGAGACTGTAGACGTATCTGAGACACTAGATAACATGTACAATGATGAGTTTTACTATAACTATTTAAACCTGGACCGCGTGCTATCTTATAGTACAGCTAAGTGGTTATTAAAAAGCCCTAAGTGGTTTGCTCACATGCGTAAAAAAGGCATGAGTGAGACACAAGCACTAAGAGATGGTAAGCTGGTCCACACTGAGATACTAGAGCCTGAGAATTATAGTAATTATACCTTTGTAGATACCAGTAGTAAGAACACCACTAAATGGAAACTAGCTAAGGAGACGCACGGCGCTAATAACACATATACCCTTAAAGAAAAATACATGAATAATCGTATCGCTGCAGCGTTCTTACAAAATGACGCATGCACAAGCTTTATGAAGGGAGCTGAAACTGAAGTACCAGCCCTGGTAGATGTACAAGGATTGCCATTTAGAGCTAAGGCAGATATCTTAAAAGCAGGTGAGTATGTAGCAGATGTAAAAACTACTAACGATGGCCTAAAAGAGATAACTCTTAAAAATGGTGAGGGGACTAATCAGTTTTACTATACAATACAAAAATACGATTACGACCTTCAGGCATATCTATATACTCAGATGTTTAATGTACCAGAATTTTACTGGTTAGTGATAGACAAAACTACTACAGATATTGGAGTGTTTAAGGCCTCAGAGCAAACGCTACAATCTGGCAAGGATAAACTAGACGCAGCTGTAGCAATCTATAACGCGTTCTTTGTAGATGAGCTAATAGACCTATCACAATACCATAAAGAGGGCACGCTATAATGTACCTATACTTAGACAAAGAGTTAGTAAGAGTAAACCTAAGCGCTGCACTGGTAAATGTGGCGCATGGTGTACCCTTTGAGGCAATAGCTGCCTTAGAGATAGAGGCCGCTGAAGATAACGATTTCAACATGGCTGAGGGGTGTAGACTAGCCCTAGAGATATTACTGGAGTCTGAAGGACAAAACTGTAAAGTTATTAGCCAGTTGTACATACCAGACGAAGACGAAAACACAGACTGGATAGACGAAGATAACGAAGACTATTAAATTATGAAAGACGTAACACTAGGTGACCTACAATGCTTCGCAGACCAGGACCTAATACTGAACATGCTTATAAAGTGGCAAGGTGCAAGTAATAACCCAGAGCTTAATGAAGTAGCAAGCGCCTTCACCAGGGTATTTGTGCATAAAGCTAACATGGACCTTGAAGCACATAGCTATCAAAGGATACTATCACAAAGCCGCTCACAAAAGAATAGAGCCGTTTTAAGAGCACGTAAGGCAGAAACGGACCTAGAGGCTGCAAACAAAAAGATAATCGATTTAGAGGCAAAACTAAAGATATTCGGGATATGAATTATAACAATGACTTTAAGCATGATTTAAAAGTAGGACAGGTAAAAGAGCGTGAGCTCGGCGCGATATTTGATGAGACTACTATAGAGGTTAAACACGACCTTAGAGCGCTCGAAACTGGCAACGTATATATAGAGTATATGAGTAGAGGCAAACTATCAGGAATAAGCACTACAGAGGCTAAATGGTACTGCATAGCAATCGGTAACACATTCCACTTAATTAAGACTATAGATTTACAATATAGATGTAAGAAATACGCTAACACATGGCGAAATAAAAAGGGAGGCGATAACAATACATCCTGGGGTATTTTGCTGCCTATCACTGATTTAATCTAAGACTGTTTTTAAGTAAACACCTCATATTCAAATCATTTCAAATGGCAGGCAAAAAAGGAAAATCAGGAGGCGCTAGAGCAGGCGCAGGACGCCCAACAAATGGCGAAGTAATTAACATCCGAAAGATACTAGATGACAATATAGACGTTAACGTAGTGATACAAAAACTACTGGAGCGCATAGAGTCAGGCGACCAGAGAGCGATAGAGCTATTCATGAAGTATAGGGCAGGTATGCCTAAACAGGAAATTGACCTCAGCGTAGATGGTAACGTAGATTTAAACGTAACTCTTAAAGGCCTAATATCGTTCGATGAGTAAGATAAAATTAAACCCCAAATTCAAGCCATTATTCACAGATAACTCCAGGTACTATATAGCTACTGGGGGGCGTGGTTCTAGTAAGTCGTTTAGTATCTCTACAATGATACTTTTACTAACATTTGAGCAAGGGCATAACGTCCTATTTACGCGTTACACAATGAGCTCAGCTAGTACGTCTATTATACCAGAGATGACTGAAAAAATAGAAATCCTGGGCTTAGAAGACCACTTTATAGTCAACAAAACAGATATAACTAATAAGGCCACAGGGAACCGTATATACTTCAGGGGGCTAAAAGTAGGTTCAGGTAACCAGACAGCTGCGCTTAAGTCACTTAATGGCATCACCACGTGGATACTCGATGAGGCTGAAGAAATGCCAGACCCTTTACTATTCGATAAAATCGATTTGTCAGTACGTTCTAAGGACGCCCAGAACCGTGTTATAATGGTCATGAACCCAGCCACTAAAGCGCACTGGATATATAACAGATTTTTTGCATCTAGAGGCCTACAGGGAGGTGAGAATATTAAGCACCAGGATACCACTTACATACATACCACATACGAGGATAACATAAAGCATTTAGATGACACCTTTTTAGCTAATATAGAGCGCATGAAATCAGAGCGCCCAGATGAGTACAAAGCTCAAATTCTCGGAGGCTGGCGAGACGTCGCTGAGGGGGTTATTTTCAAAAATTGGAGTATAGGACCATTTGACGATAGAGGTGACCATTATGGTATAGGCCTGGATTTTGGATTCAGTAATGACCCGTCTGCAGGTACTTTAGTATCTATAAATGTAAACGCCCGTACAATCCATTTAAAGGAGGTTATGTACGACACTGGTATGACCACTTCAGATATAGCTAAACAGCTCACTAGGCACGGTAAAGACACCCTTACGATAGGAGACAGCGCTGAGCCTCGGCTATTGCATGAGCTTAAGCATAGCCATGGGCTAAACATAAAGCCTAGTATCAAAGGACAGGGCAGTATCAACCTGGGTATAGCATTACTCCAGGAGTACAAGCTAATCATTGACCCTAAGAGTCGCAACCTAATCATAGAGGCAAATAATTATTGCTGGAAAGACGGTAAAGACGTCGCAGCTGATAACTACAATCACCTCTGGGACGGGATTCGATACTTTGTATCATATCACCTCAGCAATCCTAACAAGGGTAAGTACTTCATTAGCTGATACTTACAAATTATTTTCATTTTTTTTCATTTTTTCTCAGGTTTAACTAAAAAAGGTTCGTATCTTTGTATCATAAAACAAAACGATATGACAGCATTAAAATTCACAAAAGAGCGCGCCTACGATAAAGGCTATGGCTGGCTAATTAACTACACATGCGGTAACTGGTCTATAACTAATATAGGTAGCGGCTGGATGGTCTTATATAATAAGAGGCATATAGTCACCACTAAGACGCTTAGAGAGGCTAAAACTAACGTCTCTGGTATGGTGGCATTTAATGAAGATTTGAAATAAAATAAAAATAATTCATAAAAAGCTTTTTTAAACTAAAAAGAGTTCGTATCTTTACAAAAAACAAAACATCATGAGACTACATTTAAACAGATTATCTAAAGGCGATTACCAGAGAGAAGTAGGAGCTATCCGTATTACATTAACTAACCCTTTTATCGCATTAGGCGAAGGTTCTAAAGCATGGCAGTTAGTTATGGAGGTAAACGATATTGAGATAGTAAACGAATACTTTGACACTAAAAAACAAGCCTCTAATTTTGGAGCTGAATTAATTTATACCCTATAACACTATGAGACTAATAAACAGATTACTTATTAAATATAGTTACCTACCATACAAGACGGTAACCCTAGAGACTGGCCTAATAGTAGACCACTATAGAAACGGTAAACTAATCGCTAACAAGCGCATAACACCATACAGATAATGGAATTCCTAGACCACATGGCCTGGGCCTTAAAGGAGGGTATACGATGCTACCCTATCCCAGTAAAAGAGTTTTATACTACTAAAATAAAGAACAAGACGGCTAACATGTGCAAGGTCAAGATATGCGTAGAGGTCAATAATGCTAAACACATGGGCCAGGATGTATACAAACAAGACGATACCCTTACAGATAAAATAGCTGAGATTTACAAATACTATTATAATAACAGAACCATTAAAAACTAAATATATGATACCAGAGGTAACACCAACAAAGTACAAAAAAGACCATTACGTGGTAAAGGTAAACAATAACCTAGTAGGCGCGTTTGAGCGCTCAGAGCTCAGGCATTTAATAGAGGTTATAGATGACGCCATAGGGAGCGGTTTAAGAGCTCCAGTTACTATAGAGCAATCTGAATATAGCCAGATGATAGAAAAGGCCAGAGAGGCAGCTCTAAATGAGGCCCAGGGCGATGACTGTGATATGTGCGGCTCATGATAGTAAAAGAGACCTCAACGTATGCCTTAGAGCACATGATAAATAACTTTACCTGGTATCCTAACGATATACTGAGTAAGGCTAAAAGAGAGCTGGACAGACGCTATAGAGCACGTACAATTAAGCTACAGAACGAAATAGCTAAAAAAAACTTTAACCCTGGGGGCGCTGGTTCTTAGGGTTTTACGTTTTAATTTGAAATTATTTACAAAAAAGATTAGATTTTCTCAGGTTTAACTAAAAAGAGTCTGTATATTTGCATAGGCAATAACGCTAAAACAAATATTATGATATACACACTAGAACAAATCAAAGAGTACCAGAGCGACATGATTAACGGTATCGCTAGAGCTAAGGAGTCTATAGCTTACGAGCTATCTTTCAAGGACCAGGCTAACACTGGCAGAATTAAAAACTACCAGGCTTACATTAATGAGATGCAAACAATGTTAAACCAATTAGACTAAACGCCATGAATAAGATACAGGAATTACACGACCAGATAGTTAACAACACTGAGCTAATAGCTTTATATACGCATAGGGGCGATATCGCTAATACAGTTGAGTCTACCGAATAC
>Ga0196889_1000488_pt1 | contig 11615 bp, 30 predicted proteins | sample VirMetDEL_Nov_12_FD_166415 | JGI IMG/M metagenome (GOLD analysis project Ga0196889, IMG submission 166415) | Aqueous microbial communities from the Delaware River and Bay under freshwater to marine salinity gradient to study organic matter... | ecosystem: Environmental > Aquatic > Marine >...
TTCCATACTTTTGTAAATATTCATTTGCATCTTTGCAATCATCAAACGATGCTAAGAAACAAACCTCAGAACCTAGTCGTCTAACTAATTCTGCCTGTAAAGCTTGTCCTGCTTCATCTGAATCACACGCTAGTATAATCTTATCTTTATCTTCAAAGTAATCAATACAAGCATCTAAATAATCAAGATTGTTGCTGTTAAGCGTAGCTCCGTTTGGAACTGATATTGCATTTGTTATTCCAGCTTCATGTAGTGCAAGCACATCCATTTCACCTTCGACAATAACACAATATTCATAACCTATGATACTGTTTATATTATAGAATACTTTTTCAGCACCCTTATATAATTTAAAGTTTTTTCTGCCATCACGATACTTAACATTAATAAGTTGATCGCCCATGAAGTAATTGAACTTTATAACGTTCTCGGTTTTACCTGTTTGAGGCATATACTCAGGACCCTCGCTGATCTGTAGATCTTTGAGAGTCTGCTGAGATATTCCCCTAGTTTGAAACCAGTCTTCAACTTTAGTACTTACATTGTGTATAGCAACAGGAGCTTGAGGTCTTATATAGACTTTCTCGCTTGCGCCTTTACGCTGATATGTATGCAACTGAAAACTAGTGTTACAGTTATGACAGGTACCGAGACCGCGATCCCAATCATAGCTAGCACACTTAGCGCTAGTATTCTTAGGTTTACGATCGTGGGAACACAGAGGACAAATCCCCTGTTTTTTCCCATCTTCTAGCTTGTGTTGATTATATTCATCAATAACAAAGCCGTTGATTTCATCTGTCATTTAATTTAATTTAATTGTTATACCCCATCTAGACAGTCTGGGCACATGTCGCAGAATTTATGTTCATCCTCTGTCATGCCTTGCCCACATATTTCGCATTCAAATTTATTCATTAAAATGGTAAATCTGTTTCTACAGGTTGCGCTGCTGCTTGTTGAGGTTGACCATCACGTGGTGCTGCTGCAACATTGTCTCCGTTAGTCCACACTACTTTGACATTACCTAAATAAGTCTTAGCTACTTTAGCTTCGCGTTCTTCTTTAGATTGCTCGACCACAACTGGTCCTTGATTTCCGTAGTTATCTACTTCATCGTTTAATGTAATTGTAATAGGTAGATACTTACCTTTTTTACCTACGTAGATTTTGTCTTTAGGTATTTCATTTAAGTTGATACTTGCTTTAATAATACTTGCCATAATTATAGTGTTTTATTGATAAAATAGTTTTCCGGTTTAAAATCCGGGTTGTTAAAAAATAATTTGTACTGTTCTACTGCTTGCTGAACTTTGTCTTCTCCATGAGATAAGAACTGATCAGAACAATCGTATATACCTATTTGATGCGTGTTCTTGTCTATGACCATAAAGATCATTTCATAACCAAACAGCTTTTGGTATATATAAGCTTGACTGTTGTAATTGTACTTTGTTGCTGAGTATTTAAACTTAGAAATGTCTGCAGTTGTTTTTAAATCAATGATTAACTTTTCATCGTGATTAATAATATCTGCTTTGCCTTTCCAGTTAACACCGAATATCTCAGCAATCCCAGGGACTTCGTACTCTACATTCTCACCACGTATTAAACTTTTACATACTTCGTTAGACATCATCTTGTCTATAAGTAATTCTGTTTTATCTACTTCGTGTTGCAGTAAGCATATCTCGCCGTCTGAGATCTCTTTATACGCTTTGGTATTCCTAGTTGTAGCTTCTATAATCTTAAAGTTCTTAAGCTTTTCAGGTTCTAGTATTGCTGTGTGGAAATAACCACCAATTAAAAATGCTGGTCTGTTTTCCATTGGAGTACCAAGCGATAAAGGATTTGTTAATAAGGTTGAGATGTCAGAGTTGCTTAGAAATTGCTTTCCAAATTTACCGTAGTAATGCTTATCTTCTCTCAACTTGTTTAACTCATCTTTTCTTTTCATTATAAAGTTTTTAGTACATCAGCTGGAATATCATATTTCTTTTTGATAGCTTCCATGCTTCCGCCTGATTTAATAAAAGCTTTTGCTTTCACTAGTGCAGCTCCTTCTAATTTAGGTTTGGCTACGCTACCTTTATGATCGTTTGTAGCATCTGAGTCTGCTGTGTCATCGATTAAGAATAAATTCCCTAAAGAATATTTCTTACCATAACTAGATGCAGATCCAAATTGCTGCGGAACGTTCATACCTTTCTGATTCAAGTCAACACCTACGACTGCGTAAGCTTGTATTGAATCTTTACCGTCTGATATAGTTGCAATAGATTCCATAACTGGTAAACCTGCAATTTCTGCTAGGTTCTCATTAATGGTGACTGATACACCTAATTCTAATAAAAACGGTTTAACAGCTTCTAGGATGTCTTCAGCTGATCGGTAATTGTATTTACCAAACCCGTTGAACCTAGATTTTTTAGCTTTTAATTTAGTTTGAATAGTTGCTAACTTGCTATTCAAGGTCATTACTTTTGTTGTTTCCATATAGTATATAATTACATATTTGGTTATTAATTTACATCTAACCTACAATATATCAAGCACTTGCGAGTGATCTACATTGTCAATTAGTTTTTGTACCGCTTGCTTTTTAAGCTCTGATACTCTCACATAAGAGCTAACACCTTTGATATTTAAGATGGTTGCAATTTCTTTAGCTGAATGCTTGTCACAGTCTAAACCGTAACTTAGCCTCAACACTTCGTATTCGTTGCCAGTTAAATGCTTTTGCATTAAACCTTTTAAATATACATTCATTAACTGTATATTGTATGGCTCTGATTTATCAGGTATTTGATACATCATATTGTCCTCGTCGTCATTAGTAACTTGAGCATCGATACTTAAAAATACTGAATTAAAAAACATAGCTACCATAACTTTGTCTTTTGGATTCTTACGTATTTCATTTAGTTTATGCTCTGGTATACGTATATCGCCTCGCATCATATCAATTCTACGTCTGATATTGCCTTTAATTCTTTTACTAAAAAAAGACTTTAAAGTTTTTTCAAGATCTTCAGATTCGTCTAGCATTGTCCAATCAAGCTTGTCTACAGCTTTGATTAAACCTTCATTACCGATTTGCAGTAAATCATTAATGCTTAAGACGCCTGATGCTTGTTGCGTGGTTGAAAACTTACGGGCTAGATTTTCTACTAGCGGCATAAACTTAATTATCATTTTGTCTCTAGATAATTCTTTGTAACTTATAAACTCATCAGGCATTGAAGCTTTGATGTCTTCTTTATATCTTACGTAATTAGGTACATTGTATTTCTTCATAGTCTTCTAGTTTTTCAAAAGCTTGTGACATTAGCCTGTTATCAGCATAGTATATATTACCTATGTTTGCCATCCACTCGTTAAAGTCTTGTTTCATAATTCTTTGTTTAGTAGTTCTTTTTCTTTTTTAAGATCCATACTCATATTTCTATGTACTGTACGATCCGAGCAGTCTAACAACTTAGCTATGTTTGCTATTGTTATTTTCTTGCTCATATCGTGTATATCTAACATACACTGATAAATATCATCTTCATGTACTGACTTAGATCGACCAACCATTTTACCTACAATACTTAATTTTTCTTCAGTCGTGAGCTTGCAAAACTCTTTGAAGATAATCTTACGTTGTTTGTTGCGTGGCGGTTCGTCTAGTTCCATCATACTTACGTCGTAAACCATTGTGTTTAACAATGACTCATTAACATTAAATGTTATAAAACCAGTGCGCTTGTTACATATATACTTAGATAGTTCATGAAACTGATCTTGATCTAACTGAGGATTTAAATACCATAGTACAAGCATGTGCCACTTAAGAGATTTGTATGTTGTTATCTTAGCTTTGCTACGAAATAATTCATAGCACTCATATGTACCATCTTCGTAGTAATCACCCCAGTCAAACGACTCTGTTGGTCGATCTGTTGTTGGTGATCTACGATATATAATACGTCTCTTGATAAGATAATCAAGGTTTCTATTGTGTGACATAAGCCTGTTACTATTATATTACACTAGCTATTGTCACAGCTAACGTTTGTTATTAATTCTGTTATAATGACAGTCAAGAAGTTGATGTACAACCTCTTCACTTATCATATTTTCATTGTATAGTTTCCATATAAGTTTACTCATAATCCTGATTTTTTTAAGAAATAATTATATACCTCTGGTATATGCTTCTTATAATAAGGCTGTTCTGATGCAACCCATTTTTTAAGACTTTGTTTGTCGTGGAATGGAGCACACCTATTAAATGCAACTTCTATATCATCGATGAAGTCACCGACTGTCCAGCCTTCCCATATATGTTTATCTCTATTTATCATAATAACTACCTGTTTCTATAAAGTTTTTTACTTTTTGCTCCCAATAATAATCTTCTTTAACTTTTTCTTTGATTATACTGTAATATCTTTCTGCTAGTGGATCATTCATAATTTCTAAGTGTTTTAAAAAGCGGATGTCTGTAAGAACCTGCTTGTGTTCGTTGAAAATAAGTAAAGGTAGCGCGCTGACCCATATAGTCGTGGATATTGTCGAGTATATTTTTACGATCTGCAAAATTATAACCTTTACCTATAGGACAGCCAAACTCATTACCATCATCATCTTGCATAAAGAACTTACCGATCATACCTTCGAACTTACCTTTGCCAGCTTCATAGCCCATGATAGTAGCTTCGGTATCACTGAAGTCTTTAAACTTTTGCAAGTTATAAGAACGCTTTTGTTCGTACGGCAAGTTTAGACGCAACATAGAACCTTCGTAACCTTGAGCTAAGTGCACGCTATGTAACATTTTAGCTTCATCTTGGCTTTCAACAACTGTATTTTTAATAAGAGTCATTGTAGCTGCTATTGGCAAGTAACGTATTAGCCAATTGAAACGATCTCCATAATCAGGACCTTCAGCTATAGTATCATACACATGGTATTGTACAAGGTTTTCTGCGTCACGCGTGTCCTGGTCAGTTGGTTTTTGTTTTCTGACTAATGATATGATCTTTTCGAAATCGTCCTTTAGAGCATGATTATACAGCTCACCGTCTAACACAGCGTTAGGATGTTTTCTGAAAAAATCTGTTAGATCATATTTGATATGAGCTACATTTTTAAATTCATTACCGGCTCGTGAATACGCACCGTCTTTTGTAAATATACAGCGTACGCCGTCTAGTTTTGGTTGCAAGTAGACTTTAGTAGTCCAGTCGATCGGTTTTTGATCAACTTTATATGCTAACATTGGTTTTATCATAATTGTTCTTTTAGTTTTTTAATCTGTTCTTGTAACTCGTTACACTTTTCGAAGTCTTGTTTTTGTTCGTAAAAGTTTAGCTGAGTCATAAGCATAGCTATTTGATTTAATATTAAGTCTTCTTTTGTAAAAGCTTGATTCTGTGTTTGATTAGATTTTTCTTTGGGTTGCGCTTTGCTTAACACAACCCCTTGACTTGCTAATTGATCATTGAATTCTTTATCCCACTTTTTTAGATTTTTTCCAAGCATTTTAACAACTTTTTTGGCAACTTGTTTTGCGAAATATCGTTCTTCACTATTCATTTATGCTCTTTTAAATTTATAAGACGATAAAACGTACTTGTTAATGAATTTGCCTTTAGACGCAGACGTTCTTAAGCCTTCAAACACAAAGTTTGGTACATCATTGTAGTCATAGGCTGTGCCATTATTAAATGTCAGCGTTAACCTGTAGTTGTCATACTCATATTGAGCTGTTGAAATTGCTGTAGAGTTTACTTCTACAGTTTGAAATGGTAAAATTGATTTGTTCATAAGTTATTGTTTTTAATTATTAATAGTTTGTAGTGGTAGGGATTCAATAAGGGTTCACACATCAAATGCTACCTATAAACTTATTTACTGCCCTACCTTTTCGACTACATTGATTTTAGTTGTCTCACTAGGGATCGAACCTAGACTCTTTGGTACCAAAAACCAACGTGTTGCCAATTACACCATGAGACATTTGTTATTACATATATATTATCCGAAGACAATCGTATTTAGTTTGTAATTAATCTAGCAAAGCCATGTAAGCTTCAGGGTTATTTTGCCTGAACCATCTGATACCTTTTTGATAGTCATCTATCATATCATCATTAACTCTATTAGAAGATTTTTCAAATAATATAGCGCAACCCATTAAGAAGTCATACATACTAAGCTCTACATTGTTTAGCTCATATTCTTCTTTGCTAAATGGATTTTCTACTATTAATCCTTCTGTGTAAAGCGATCCTAGGAACCACTCTGGTAATTTTTGTTTTGTTTCTATCATTTTATTTATTGTTTAGTTTGTATTGTTGTATAGTAAAGACAACATATTGCTCTTTATGTGCCAAAGTAAGGCTTAGAAAGGGCAGAATTGTAGTTATTGTTCCAATAGTATTCACAACCTTCATTTTCTATAGGTGGAACTGTAAAGTATGATTGTCTGTGTTCACACGGTTTTGCTGTGAAACGATAGCATGTATGCTTCGCCTCACAACCGTCTCCACTGCACATTGATATATCTGCCATGTTTATAGTGTTACTTTAATTTCATTAACATTTTCATACTCGTAACCTTCGTCTGTTAGTTCTTCGATAACTTCTTCTTCGAATCTTTCAGCTAAATACTCGAATAACACTATAATAGCGTCATCAATGAATTGCTGGTGAAGATCATCTACATATATAATTTCAGGATTATCTTCATCGCCGTTAGAATATCTGATATGTTCTTCAAGAGCATCACCTACATAGGTGTCGTAATAGTATACATTCTCGTTTACGTTAACATGGCTTTGGTCATGCGTTGCTACAAACACTGAGTAACCATCTGCTGTAGTTTCCTCGTATATATAAAAGTCTGCATTATCGCTATAGTTATCTGTAAATTCTAAGTTGAAATGTTTTAGTACTGATTCTTTAGCTAGATCCTCGTCATTAGCTTGATATTCGCCAAAGCCTTTAGCTTCTAGTCTTTCGTTAATTAGTTTGTCTGTGATTAGTTTTTTACTCATATTATTGTTTTTCTATTAATTCTGTTATATAATTCCATATTTTAAGTTCTGTTTCGTAGCCTTCTAGCACTTGCTCGAATTCTTCATACGTAACACCACCGATACTACCTTCTCTTAAGTCTCTCTTGTAGGTTTCAATATCTAAAGTTAGTATTGTAACCTTTGCAAAAGCTTTATTGCTTGCTCTATTCTTAATATCTGCAAGCTTCCATTCGCGTATAAGCATTATGTTACGTTATTTTCTACGTTAAACACATCTTCACCGTAACGCCAGTCGAAGTTTTTTCTGTCAAGATACTCCATGTCAGAGAATACAAAGATGTTTAACACTTGATTTACGGTTAAGTCATTGTAATAAAACTGTTGACTAAGTAAAAACTCTAGATCATTAATCATTGCAGGATATCTAAGCTTGTTGTCTTCTAAGCCTCGTTTATACTCGGGCTTAAGTCGAGTTAGTAAATTTGATCTCATACTTAGTTGTTTTTAAATTTTTTAGCGATTTCGTAGACATCATCTACATCTTGTTCTTCATAATTTTCATGGTTTTGTGACCAGTCTCGTAAGACGTAATACACAAAAGCACAGTCTTGTTCTGTTAATCCTTTAATTTTCATAGTTATAATTGTTTATTTGTTACATTAATATTATCCATTAGTCGTCGTATTTTGTTTGTAATTATAATTCTTCATTAATACTCTGAGCTATTTCGTAGAAATTAACTTCAGATATAAAAGCTCTTGCATAATCTTCAACTAAATGAGATCCGTTGCCAAGCTCATATTGACTAAACACTACATCCTCTACTATTTCTTTTAGGTCATCTGCCGACGTATTGTTCGTCAAAGAATTTATGTCGCCTAGTATTTCTAAGTTTATACGCCATGTAGCGTAGTTAGTCCACCCGTTGTATTTTTTATCATTCATAATTTATTTCTTTTTTGAATCAATTTTTTTCATTATAGTTATAAAACTAATTAAATATCTTAGCTTTTTTATTACTAAACTCTCATCTTCAAATATTGATAGTTGCCAATTATTATTTACGACTTCGTCATCACTTAAGCTAATAAGGCTTACAACTTTATTTTTACCAAAATCTAATGTATAATAATAAAATGGATTAGCACCAGATTGTTGTTCAGACACATCGGTTCGCTTGAATCCTAAGGTTATTAAATCTTTTTCTTTAATTTTCATATATTATCGTTTAGGTGTTTTTATTGTTCTCCAAAATAATTGTCAATAGTATTTTGTGCAAAACCTGCGGCTCCGGCTAGTCTTATACATAGATCATAGAATGTTCTCATATCTAAGTCAGAATCTTCTAGTTCTATTGATACTGTTTCACCCCACGCGGTGAATGACATTTTACTTGGTGGATTTGTTTGTTGGTAATTCATAATTTAATTGTTTTAATTGTTTTAGTAACTAGTGAGGGAATCGCGCTTCTTGTTTTTATATTGTCGATTCGCTTTACAATGAGGACAGCTTCCGTTGTTCCTGCAAGTTTTATCAAATCTTTTTGAACCAGTATAAGGTTTTTTTTTAGTCCTACTCATCTTGTAATTTGTTTAGTAACTAGCTAAGGACTCGAACCTTAATACCCGTCAGTAGTAACCCTACCTAGTTGCCGCTCAGAGTCGGCCTCTGAGATTATGTATGAGTTAATGGGCTACTGTCTCAGCAGGTTTACGCGCTAACTTCCAATAATCTGATTAAACCTCTCATCTAGCTATTTACGCTTTTGTAACTAGTGAGGGAATCGAACCCTCATACTCGTCAGTAGCGACGACTTCGCTAACCAGCTCGTAAAAACGTTTACTGATTCAAGCGCACTGCGTACCATACCTAGTTTCCTGCTTACTCGCGGAGTTCATAACGATCCCTCGCCCGTCCGTAGCTACTTACGCCGCCAAGCTCTGTGCACTGATGCACTTACTTCTTGACTGACGATTTGTATTGTATTGCCTGTTTTGTGCTCGATAATAGGTACATACGAATATGTTTGAGTTGTGCTACAAGGCATACAGGTTTTATAACCTAATTCTATTCGCACTTTGTGCACACCACTTCCACATCTACAATACATATTTATTTATTTTTATTTGTTACATTTATATTATCCAGAGATAATCGTATTTTGTTTGTAATTATCAACATCTACAAGAAAACGGCTTTTTCTAGTAATTTAATTACAGTTTTGTAAACAGTGTAATCTCTTAGATCATAATAGTCATCACCGCTTAAATCATAGTCCGCTATGGACCATTCCACTTGTTCTTTCAGGGTTTCTAGTATAACATCAGCTTGATACTGAGCTATTTCATTTATTTCGTTTATTTTACTCATTTTACATTTTTCTTTACCCAGTTAATAATATATTGCAACCTGTCGATCTCGTTTGGTATTAGTATACGCTTGTAGTTCATTACAACTCTATCAGTATAGCCTTTACCATGCCAATAACCTGTCCAGTATTCGTCTCTGACTTCAATTCTTTTGTTTATTTGATACAATCTATCGTGGTAAGAGTTGTCAATTCTTACATAACCTGATTGATAAGACTTGATTTTACGCCCGTCATTTAATAAGAACGTAGTGGTTCCGTTGTTGTTTACTTCTATTAGTCTCATAGTTTGTTTATTTTTATGTGTTTTGATTAATGTATGATATGAAGTCATCTGCCGTATTACATGGTTTATCTGATTCATCAGAACCTGGTGTTTTTTGATATTCAATACCACATTCTTGATCTTCTGCATTCCACCAAAACATATAACCATGTGAACTTACGTCTTCATCTTCTACATAATCTTTTACGTAGATTTCTGTACCAGATGTTTCTGTGTCATCATAGTAGTCTGCTATTTTCTTAATTTCTTTTGTTTTCATAGTTTGTTTATTTAATTTCATTGTGATTTTCATGTGCTAGACTTAGGATCTAGTGTCGCGTTATGGTAAGCCCACATCACTTTGTTTATAAACTCTAAAGTATTAACACTCGCTTTTTCGATAGGGAACGTGTATATCATTGAGTGATAAAACTCCGTTAAACCTTGATTGTTATGACACCATGATTTTTTGAAGTAGTCATATTCGTCACCTTGCATGAAATTTAAACCTATTATTTTACTTTGAGCGTTATACTCTATGTATATCCACCGATCATTTGATTCACACCACTCGTGAGTGACTTTGCTTATTTCGTATTCTTTTAATAAAAATATTTCTTCTTTAATCATAGTTTGTTTATTTTATAGTTAACACTGTAATCTTTCCACCGAGCAGTGTAAGCGAATGACTTGCCTTTAGCGAACGAGCTTTTTTGCTTTGTAACCACGGCATTCCACTCGTTATCAGTCAATCCGCTACACACCTCATGTGAGTGCTTGAGTCTATGCCCTCTTGCACGATTTCTTCTCATGTCTATCATAGTTTGACATGCTTCCTTCATACTAGACATAAGACCAGATTGAAGGATTATGTTCGACATAAGTTAAACCTTTTAGTTTGAACCACTCAGTGATACCTTCTTGATCTTCTTCTTCGTTGTAGATAAAGGCAAATCTTTTAGGTAGTTCGCCGAGCGTATAACCTTTGTACTTTTTACCATCAAGTTTGATAGTTGTCGAGTTAATTTTTTTAATTGTTTTCATAGTATATTATTTGTTTGTTACAGTATTATTATCCAAAGATAATCGTATTTTGTTTGTATTAGGCGCTTGTTCTTTTGCTTGCTTTAATTCTTTGTAGTTTTCAATGGCTGCAAAAGAAATGTCTAACCAATCTTTATTTTCTTTACGAAACTTTGCTTTTTCAATCCAAGTTGTATCTTTTATTGAGGTTTGCTTTAGTTTGTTTTTTATGCTGTTAATGCTCATTGTAGTTTGTTTTAGTTTAATTTTAAAATAGATTCTACTTTCATTAGTATGTCAAGAGTTGTAGGATCACCATCGTTTATGAAGTTACACGCTTCTTGTATTTTCTTTAATTCTTCTCTTGTAAAAGTCTTCATTATGTGTACATTTCTTGTTGCCACTTTGGTATTTCAGAGTTATATCTCATCGCCCATTCACGCTCGATCGTTTCGATTTCTGTTAATTTAATCTTGTGGTGACTAAATTTGCGCTTAGTTTTTTTAGACTTAATCACCTAACACGATTATATCTCCGTGAATTAAACCTTCACCTATTACTATTTCTTTAACATCAATGTGATGATACCATATAGAGTTAAAGTCTTCTAGTCTTTCATATATTTGTTTTGACTTACTCTTCTGTCCATTGATATTACCAATTGTGTAACAGTTGTAACAAGATATAGACATCAATGTTAATATTGCTACGTTTTTTAAATTCTTTTTCATATTATTATTTTTTAGTTAGTTATTAATCTCCTTTGTATTCAAGTGTTTTGTAGTATTCACCTGCTCGTTTATTAGTTAATTCTTCGATTCGTTTATACTCTGCTTCAAATCTCATTTGATCGTCACGCCATTCTGTTACTTCTTCAAGTGAACCGAACTTAGTTATGTTGCGTACTTGACACTTATATGTGTTACGATTT
>Ga0196889_1000500_pt1 | contig 11504 bp, 20 predicted proteins | sample VirMetDEL_Nov_12_FD_166415 | JGI IMG/M metagenome (GOLD analysis project Ga0196889, IMG submission 166415) | Aqueous microbial communities from the Delaware River and Bay under freshwater to marine salinity gradient to study organic matter... | ecosystem: Environmental > Aquatic > Marine >...
GGGGAGGACTGGCTATCTCCTTCTAGCATGACTTATATATTTAAGTTTATAGCAAATAAAGAAAATGGTTTTGTTACATTTTTCATTAGTGACAAAAAGCTAGAAGACATGATTGAAGATGTTTTAAATAACGGTGGCGAACCACCTGTTAACAAAAAACGTAAAATAATATTTAATGACTATAGCGGTTTAAAGCCTGAAGAAAAAATGAGTATAGTTGGTAAATTAATTGGCAGATTAAAACAAGTTGATGAAGAAACTATTTATCAATGCATGCTAGACTTAAATGAGTTTGGTAAAAAAATAACGTGGAGCAAAGTAGCAGGCTTGCTTAACTGTTCTACTAGAACTATTCAACGTAACATTAACGATGCTTTAAAGCAAGAAAAACAAATATTAAATGAAGAAATATAATGTACAAAACTATATAAGGTATAAAGAAGATCTTAAAAAATCTATGCCTGAAGAAAAGTTTTATGATTATTACACAAGAGATGAACTTATAATAAAGTTTATGCCTCTTGTAGAAAATTTAGCTCGTAAGTTTTCAACAACGCAACAGGCATCAGGTGTTTTAAGTATTAATGATCTTATACAGATAGGATCTGAAGGACTTATTAAAGCTGTAGACAAACTTGATTGGCTACAATTATCTGAGTCTGAAGACATCGAAAAAACATTAAAGTCGTTCTTTGCAAAACGAATAAAAGGCATCATTAGAAGACGTATAGATATGGCTCGTGGTGGTATGCGTATACCAGAACATAAGCTAAATGAAATACGCAAAAATCCTAAAGACAAAAAGATGGTTGAAATATTTTTTAACAGTATGTTTTTAAGTATCGATGCGCAAGTAACTAATGATGATGAAGAAAATATGATGTATCAAATAGCAGATAAATCAGAACCGTATAACATACAAATACTTAATGTTTATTTAAAAGGTTTAATGGAAAAATATTTAAACAAAAATGAGTATGAAGTATTAAGATTGAGTTACGGTTTAGATTGTGATAAGCACCCAGCACAATGTATAGCTGATAAACTTGGAATAAAAGGAGCAAGTGCTTATGTGCGTATTTCTGAGCTAAAAAAGCAAGCAGTACAAAAGCTTATAGATAGTGTTGATCACTCGCAAGTGCTTGATTTTCTGTAAGTTATAAATGTAAAACAATAAATCAATGTGTAATTATAATAATAACAAAACCTTATAACCATATGACCATAAACGACAAACTGGCTACAATCCAGACTAAGTTTAAATCGAAGAAAAGTAGGTTTAACTCATTCGGCAAATACTACTTCAGATCAGCCGAAGACATTCTCGAAGCAACAAAACCCTACCTGTTAGAGTTAGGAGTATCAGTAACGATTAATGAAGAACTAATCGCTAGTGATCCTATGCCAATACTACAAACTAGTGCTACAGTATCAGACGGTAAAGATAATATTGTAGCTACAGCTTTAGTTGGCGTAGACTTAAATCAAAAAGGTATGCAAGTACCACAACAGTTCGGTTCTGCATCGAGTTACGGTAAAAAATATGCTTTAGGCAATTTATTTTTAATCGACGATACGCAAGACAGCGATGCTGTTAATACACACGGTAAAGCACCGAAAGCAAAAAACACATTAACCTCTATAAAAGATCCAGCATTTGCAAAAGCTAAGGACTACATAAAAGCAGGAGGTAAGTTAAATGCTATAAAAGCTAAGTATGCCTTATCTAAAGAAGTTGAGGCCGAATTAAATACTCTCTAATGAAAGACGTATTAAAAAAGTTAGAAAATGATGAACATTACTATGGTGAATTTGGAAAACAATATCTTAGTAATTCTGATATTTCTACATTACTTACAAATCCTTTAGCTTTAGGCAAGCAGCAAGCTCCGCGACCTGCTTTTTTAGTTGGTGGATATTTTCATACATCTATACTTGAACCAGATAAACTGAAAAAGTATAAAATAATTGAATCTACTACTAGAAATACTAAGGCATATAAAGAGATGTCTGGTGGTGAATTATGTTTATTACAACATGAGGTTGATCAAATCGAACTAATGACTGAAAAGGTATTAGCAAACGATATGTGTAGAGATCTTATACGTGGTATAAATGTAGAATATGAACGACCAGGCATTACAGAGCTTGAAGGTTTAAATTGGAAAGGCAAAGCAGATATAGTAAACCACGATGAAAAACTTATTATTGATTTGAAAACAACAGCAGATCTAAATAAGTTTAAGTGGTCTGCGTCTAAGTACAATTACGACTCACAAGCTTATATTTACAGTAAGTTATTTGGCTATGAATTTGTATTTATAGCTATAGACAAAAACACGCATCAAATAGGTATATTCGACTGTTCTCCACAATTTTATGAGAGAGGAGCTGATAAAGTTCAACGAGCATCAGAACAATATAAACTATTTTATCAATCAGAGGATTTTGATCCTCAACAATTTTTTATTAATCAAACCCTATAATTATGGCAAGAACCAGAAAAAACCAAACAAAAGTATGCAGCGTAACAGGATTAGAAACTTCTGTAAACAATTTTTACAAAAATCAAACGCATGTTAAAGCTGTAGATAATTTGCGACGTAATAGCGGTGCTACTAAAGAGCAAATGCAAAGAATGTTTAATCAATTAAATTCATACGTATAATGGCAAGTATAATAGCAACAAGTATTGACCTTACTAAAATACCAAAAGATAAAATTATCGAAGGTAAAAAAGGTAAATACCTACCTATTACAATTACATTAAATGATGACGTTGATCAGTTTGGCAATAACGGGCCTGTTGTAGTTCAGCAGTCCAAAGAGGAGCGTGAAACTAAAACTGAAAAAGTTTATTTAGGTAATGTAAAAGTAGTATGGACAAACGGAGAAAATGTAGCTGCTGCTCCCCGAGATGGTGGGCCTGCACCTGCACAACCAGCTGCTGCGGCAGCACCAGTAGATGATTTACCATTTTAATTAAATTAAATGCAGACAACAGAGATCAATGGATTTTTGATTGACACGTTCAATCAACATAAGCTAGAAGAAGGGAAAAAGCAGGGTATATGTCCTCTTTGCTCTCACACTAGAAAACCCAAGAATCAAAAGGCAAAATGTGCTTCATATGATTGGGAACGGGGTCTCGGTACTTGTCACAACTGTAATTCAACTTTTCAACTTCATACTTATAAACGTAAGGGTGAAACAGTAAAGGTTTATGAAAGACCTAAAGATAAGGTTATAAAACCACCTGATAGTAAAGTTGTACAATGGTTTAAATCAAGAGGTATATCTCAGCAAACTCTTACCGATCTTCAGGTCGGTGAGGGAGCTGAATATATGCCACAAACCGGTAAAACCGAGAACACGATAAAGTTCAATTATTTTATAGGCGGTGAATTAATAAACATTAAATATCGCGATGGAAGAAAGAACTTTAAATTATATAAAGGAGCTGAGAAGGTATTTTATAATATCGATAGCACGGTAGGTTATGACTCTTGTGTCATAGTTGAAGGCGAAATGGACGTACTAGCTTTACATGAAGCTGGTATTACAAATGCTATATCTGTACCAAACGGTGCTACATTAAATACTAATAACTTAGATTATCTCGATAATTGTATAGATTATTTTGAAGATAAAGACAAAGTTATATTAGCTGTAGACTCAGACGAAGCTGGTCAAGCATTACAAGCTGAACTTATAAGACGATTAGGTTCTGAAGTATGTTACTTAGCTACGTTTGATGATTGTAAAGATGCTAACGAATATTTATTAAAGTATGATAAACAAAAATTGGCAGAGCGTATTGAAGGCGCAAGACCGGTACCACTTGAAAATGTCACGACATTTAGGGACATTGAAGACGAAGTCACGGACTTTGTACGTAACGGGTTTAAACCTGGATATCAAGTTGGTCTTCAAAATTTTGACGACATCTTTTCAACTTATACTGGTCAGTTTATTACTGTTACTGGTATTCCGTCTTCTGGGAAATCGGATTTCGTCGATCAGATGGTTGTTGGGTATAACCAAAACTATGGCTGGAAAACGGCGTTCGCTAGTCCGGAAAATGTACCGACTTACCTTCACGCGCACAAGTTAATGCGTAAGGTTTGGCAAGGTATGCCAACATCCGCAGACATACACGGTGATAAATGGAATAAAATTGCAGATCATTGTAATACAAACTTCTTTCATATTGACATGGAAAGATATACGCTTGAGTCAGTACTTAAAAAAGGTGCTGAGCTTGTTAAGCGTAAAGGTATTAAATGTTTAGTTATTGATCCATTTAATAAAGTTAGAGATGTAGATTGTAAAACAGAAGACGTTAACCGTTATACAATGGAATATCTAACTAAAATAGAAATGTTTGCTAAAAAGTTTGATGTACTAGTATTTATAGTAGCGCATCCAACTAAAATGTATAAAGACAAAGACGGTAAGATTGAAGAACCTACAATGTATAACATTAAAGGTGGTGGTGAATGGTATGATGCAAGTTATCACGGTATATTAGTACATAGAGATTATGAAAATAAAACTGTAAAAGCTAAGATACTTAAGGTTAAGTTTCAAAACCTTGGTGAGAACGGAGCTGAAGCTTATTTTAAATGGGAACCAAAGTCTGGTTGTTTTATACCATATGAGCCTGTGAGCATTAATGATGAACCTATGCCGTGGGAATAAATGGCTTGGAAGAAGAATAAAATAAACATGGGTAAGTATAATGCTACAGAGCATGATCTTAAAGCATATAGATGGTGTATACGTAATAAAATATACATTGCACCAAAAGCTATTAACGATGCTAAATGGTCTATAGTTATAACAAACAATGGTAGAACTCATGAGGACCCTAGTCATTATATTAGAGATTTAATATGGGAAAAGATTTACGAATACTATAAATATTATTATGAAAAAAACATATCAAAACGCTAATGAAGCATACGAAGGTGTACTTAACAATATTATAATTGAAGGTATAGACTTTGGAGATACAAAAGCTGTATTTAATTGTGGTTTTTATATAATGGATCCAGAAGATAATTATATATCAAATAAACAACGTAACTGGAGTTTAAAATATGCAGAAGCTGAATGGCAATGGTATTTATCTGGTGACCCAAATATTAAAAAACTTGGTGAACTTTACGGTAAAATTCCACCTATATGGGAACGTATGGCAGATAGCCACGGTAATGTTAATTCAAATTATGGTTATCAATGGAAACGTAATTGTCAAATAGATTATGTATGTGCTAAGTTAAAGTCTTGCAAAGATACTAGGCATGCTGCTATAAGTATTTATGATGCTAAAGAAAACAGCAAATATCAAAAAGATACGCCTTGTACTTATGCAATACAGTTTACAATTATAAACAATGAGCTTTGTATGTCAGTTTACATGCGTTCTAATGACATCTGGTACGGTTTCTGTAATGATCAATATCAATTTTCATCATTACAAAAAATGATTGCAGAGAGACTGAATTTAAAAATTGGTTGGTATTACCACCACGCACATAACATGCACTTATATAACAATAAACTTTAATATGTATTATTTATACCACATACCAGGTAAAAAGATCGGTGTTACACGTGATCTTAATAACCGGGTAACGCGTCAACAAGGTTATAGCGCAGACGAATACGAAGTTCTACTTACTAGCGATGATATAGATTTTATATCAGACAAGGAAATAGAACTTCAACAGTCTTATGGCTATAAGGTTGATAGAAAACTATATAAACAACTATTTAATAAAATGAAAATAAACGCAACAGAGCAGACCTCGACTTTCCCATGTCCAGTTAATAAACTTAAAGGTAGATTAAAGGATAACGTAGGTTTAACATGGATAACACCACAAGGTTATTGTTTTGAAATAACAAGCGATAATATAAACTGGATAATGGCAAATGTATCTGAGTCTATGTATAACAAAGAAAGATGTTATATTTATAATAAAGCTTTTTATGAAGCATATTATAACTTAAAACATAGAATAGGTGAAAACATATACGATCCTTCATTAAACGACAGGTTTGGCTTAATTAGAGACTGGGCTAAACAAAGAGGTTTATATGATAAAGGTAATTCACATACGCAATATGTTAAGTTAATGGAAGAAGCAGGTGAGCTTGCTCAGTCTTTATTGAAACAAGATAAACCTGAAATAAAAGACGCTATAGGTGATATGGTTGTTGTATTGACTAACTTAGCGCATCTTGAAGGCTTTACAATTGAAGACTGTATTGACGCGGCATATACAGAAATAGCTGCACGTAAAGGTAAAATGATTAATGGAACATTTGTAAAAGAAACATTATGAAAATAAAAACTAAAGATGCAATAGTTCAGTCTGTTTTAAAAAAGATGGACGAACGTAGTTTAATTGGCCAAAAGAAATACGGAGCTACAATGATGCAAGAGATCGAAGGTCAAGAAAAAGATCTTAATCGTTTTTTAATTGACGTACAAGAAGAATTAATGGATGCTTTGTTATATATTGAAGCTGCAAAACGCTGTTTGCAAGATGAAGTTGAAGAGTGTATGATCAATAGAATAAACGTTGTAGGTCAAAATGGTAATGATGGTTTACACTATCACGATATAGAAGTAAATGATGAGACGATCTTATAAACGTAAGAAAAAACGCGGACCAGTACAGTCAAAGAAAGTATCATATGATGGTATTAACTTTGCATCTGGTCTTGAGCGTTATATGTATATGGCTTTAAAAAAAGCAAAAATTAAAGCTAAATACGAGGGAGAAACTTTTGTTTTATTAGCAGGTTTTCATTTTGAAAACGAAGTATACGAAAGATGTAGCAATGGTAAAGGTAATTATCAAAACCGTGGCTGCAAGCGTATACTACCTATAAAGTATACACCGGATTTTATTGGTGATGATTTTATAATTGAAACAAAAGGTAGAGCTAATGAGTCTTTTCCAATGCGTTGGAAATTATTTAAAAGACTTGTTATGAATCAGTTTCCTAATTACACATTATATAAACCACAAAATCAAAAAGAATGCGACGAGACAATAAGCATAATCCTTTCGAAGCGAAAAGGTTAGCAAGACAAAAATATGCTGAGCGTCAAATCGATAAATGGTGGAAATGGAGTTGGGAACAACGCGGCAAAATAAAATATAAAGAGTTAATAGAAATACAAGATAAATATGGCATCAAATGTTATTGATTATGTTTTAGAAAAATACCCTAAAACATTTAAAAACAAACAAATATTAGTAGAAGAAAATGATGTGTGTTATTTTGTGTCTACAAATAAAGACGAATCACCTTTAATATTAAGTAAAAAGATATGAATAAATCATGGAGTTTATCGTTTGGATTTTATCCAGGCGTATTGTTAGGAATTAGATCCTATCACGAAGAGCAGCAAACTACGCACGTATTATATATACCATTTATTGACTTAGCACTAGAAATTTTTGATTAATGGGATTATTTAACGAACGTATAGCATATAAACCTTTTGAGTATCCAGATTACTATACTGAAGGTTGGTTGAAACAAGCACAAGCATTTTGGTTACATACAGAAATACCAATGCAAAGTGATATTAAAGATTGGAAAGAAAAATTAAATGATAAGGAAAAGAATTTGGTCGGGAATATACTACTCGGCTTTGCACAGACGGAGTGCGCGGTTTCTGATTACTGGACACAGAAGGTAGTTAGTTGGTTTCCGAAGCACGAGATACAACAAATGGCAATGATGTTTGGATCGCAAGAAACAATACATGCAGTTGCATATAGTTATTTAAATGAAACATTAGGATTAGAAGATTATGAAGCATTCTTACATGAACCGGCGACCGCGCAAAGATTTGATAATCTGGTTGCTTATAACGGTGATAATCCAGTTGGTATTGGTAAAAGCTTGGCTGTATTTTCAGCCTTCGCTGAAGGAGTTAGTCTGTATAGTGCTTTTGCAGTGCTTTATAGTTTTCAGCTTCGAAATTTACTTAAGGGTATCGGGCAACAAATGAAATGGTCTGTAAGAGATGAAAGCTTACACAGTAAAATGGGTTGTAGACTTTTTAGAGATATGTGTAATGAAAATAATCAATTACTAAATTTATGTCAAGAAGACATAATAAAAGCTGCAGAAACTATGGTAAATCTTGAAACTAAATATATAGACAAGATGTTTGAAATGGGTGATGTAGAAGGTATAAAAGCTAATGATCTAAAACATTTTATAAAAAAGAGAACAAATGAAAAACTGGTTGAACTGGGTTATACTGACTTTGGGGACTATTTCCCGTATGACAAAAAAGCAGCGAGTAATCTTGATTGGTTCTATCATCTTACCGGCGGGGTCACTCATACTGATTTTTTCGCAATACGGCCGACAGATTATAGCAAGGCTAATGAAGGGGAAGACTTCGAAGACATTTGGTAATATAATAACTGAACAAGAAATAAAAGAACAATTATATGAAAGGACAGAAAAGTAGCAGAGTTGATTTGCTAGAAAAAAAAGTTAAAGCTTTAATAGGTGTTGTTCAGCAATTACTAGATGAAAATGCTTATTTAAAAGATTTAGCTGTAGGAACATTAGAAACAATTAAATTAATGCCTGATTATGAAGAAGCAATCGAGAAGCTTAAAGCGGAAATGGTTAGAAAGTCTAGTGAGACAAAAGAGACTGAGTCCGTGGAAGAGACTAGCAACTAGAACAGGTTATATGGGTGCTGGGTTTTTAATTGCAGCACAATGGACTATAGAACCTAAATTATATATAATAGGTTTTATATGTGTAATGGTACAAACAGCTTCAAGAAAACAATGGAACCTTGTAGCTTTAAATATGAATGGATTAATTGCATGGATAACACACTTAACTAATTAATATGTGGAACGATGAATGGAAAAAAGGAGAAGATTACCCAGCTTGGGGTAATACAGATGTTTACAAAAAAACAATATCTGGTGGATATTTATTACAAGATGAAACACCGCGTGACGCATATATGCGCGTTGCTAAAACTGTTGCTAGACGATTATATAAACCTGAAATGGCTCAAACCTTTTTTGATTATATTTGGAATGGCTGGCTATGCTTGGCTAGCCCTGTATTATCCAACACAGGTACTGATCGCGGTTTACCTATCAGCTGTTTTGGCATTGATGTTGCGGATTCGATTCAAGATATAGGTAGTAAAAACTTAGAGATGATGCTACTCGCTAAGCACGGCGGTGGAGTTGGTATCGGAATTAATATGATTAGACCCGCCGGCGCTAAAATAACAGGAAATGGAACAAGTGATGGCGTTGTCCCCTTCTGCAAAATCTATGACTCGACGATTCTTGCAACTAATCAGGGATCTGTCAGAAGAGGAGCTGCTTCAGTTAACATTAACATTGAACACGATGATTTTGAAGAGTGGCTTGAAATCAGAGAACCTAAAGGCGACGTCAATAGACAATCGCTTAATTTACACCAATGCGCAGTTGTTGGTGACAAGTTTATGCGTAAGCTTGAACAAGGAGATCCGGAAGCTAGAACTCGATGGAGTAAACTTCTTAGAAAACGAAAAGCAACTGGAGAACCGTATGTATTATTTAAAGGCAACACTAACAAGGCAAATCCAAAAGCATATAAATCAAACGGACTGAAAGTCCATATGACAAATATATGTTCAGAGATTACATTACATACAGATGAAAATCATAGTTTTGTTTGCTGCTTATCATCTTTAAATTTAGCAAAATATGAAGAGTGGAAAGGTACAAATCTTATATACGACGCCATATGGTTTCTTGACGGCGTTATGGAGGAATTTATTCAAAGAGCTAAAGGACTGCGAGGTTTTGAAAATGCCGTTCGTAGTGCTACAAAAGGAAGAGCACTTGGGTTGGGTGTACTCGGATGGCACACCTATCTCCAGGAAAAGGCTATTCCTTTTGAAGGTTTGCTTGCTCAGTTTGAAACTAGGAAAATATTTTCGCAAATTAAAATTGAAAGTGAAAGAGCTTCCAGAATCTTGGCCGAAACTTACGGTGAGCCTTTATGGTGTGTTGGTACTGGCTACCGTAATACTCACCTTCGTGCTATTGCGCCTACTGTATCTAATAGTAAGCTTAGCGGTAATGTTTCAGCAGGTATAGAACCTTGGGCTGCAAACGTGTTTACAGAGCAATCAGCTAAAGGAACGTTTATAAGAAAAAACCCAACGTTATTAAAATTATTTAGAAAACTTAAAATCAATACAAATGAAACTTGGGATAAAATTCTCTCAGATGGTGGTAGCATTCAAGGTTTATCTGAGCTTGACGGGGTTGTGGTTGGACCTCATGACATACCGGCTAAAGAGATATTTAAAACGTTTAAAGAGATTAATCAGTTAGAACTAGTTAATCAAGCTGGTATACGTCAGCAATATATAGATCAATCAGTAAGTTTAAATCTTGCTTTTCCTAGTGTAGCATCACCTAAATGGATTAATCAAGTTCATATGCAAGCATGGAAAAACGGTATTAAAACTTTATACTACACTCGTACCGAGTCTGTGTTAAGAGGTGATATAGCTCAACAAGCAATGAGTGAAGACTGTATAGCCTGTGACGGATAAAAACAATGAAGGGGACCTCGTTTGAGATCCCCTTCGGTTACAGGAACTTTTGGGTATGGTACGCCCATTTTATTTTTGTTCCTTATTTTTTACATAAGCAATCTGCAACTGGACAGTCTGCTACATTTATAACTAGTTTTGATATTAACCAGTTCCACTTGCAGCAACACTTACACCAGAATGCTTGTATTGCTAATCCCCATTTTACAAATAATTTTCCCATAATTTTATTTTTCTAATATTGATTTTTCTTTTTTACCAAAAGTTGGTTTATTTTCTTTTTTTGCTTTTATTTGAGCATCAGTCATTGGAATATCATCGTCACCTGTAGGCCTCATTTTTATTTTACCATTGTCACAATAAAATTCTCCTTTTTCTCTTTTAGCTTCTGCTTTATCGTCATACTTAGCTGTCCATTTTTCCCATGCAACAGTACATTTATCTTGTTTAAATGGTGATTTACTTTTCATCTTTTAAGTGTGTTACGTAGTTACCTTTTTCATCTTTTTTTACTGTAGAATAATCTTGAACGCTTAGCTGAGGAAATTTTCCTGTTTGTTTTTTAACAGCATCTTCTAATTCAAATTCTTCTACATAGTCTCCTGGCTTGTATTTATTAGAAACTCTTATAGTATCTCTAGATTGTTCTCTAGGATTTTTTTCTTCATTAAACGGTGATTTATTGCTAAACGCTTTTTGAAATGGTGAACTCATTATTTTTTTGATTTATTTTTTTGACAAAAGTTTCTAGCAGCTTCTACGCTACCAAAACCCCATTTTTTTAGTGCCATTGCTTTTTTAGTTGGTTCGCCTTTAGCATCTTTCATTGCTCCAGCCATACCAGCAAATCTACAAGCAAATGACACTCTTCGCT
>Ga0196889_1000501_pt1 | contig 11497 bp, 20 predicted proteins | sample VirMetDEL_Nov_12_FD_166415 | JGI IMG/M metagenome (GOLD analysis project Ga0196889, IMG submission 166415) | Aqueous microbial communities from the Delaware River and Bay under freshwater to marine salinity gradient to study organic matter... | ecosystem: Environmental > Aquatic > Marine >...
AAAAGGAGCGTCTTTCTTTTTCTTAGACACCTTAACCTTTGGTTCTTCCACTTGCTCCTCTTCCTCTTCTTCGTCAGAAAACAACGCCGGGGTTTCTGGGGCAGGGCTTGGAACTTTATCATCAGTTAGTTGTGGAACGCTAGTCTCTTGCTTTGCTTTTATAGATAGCGTAACTAGTTTTAGCGTAGCCTCATCCTTTTGGGCGGCTACTGCCATACCTATTTCGTCTTCGGCAAGTACACGTACCGGTTTGAAACACAGCTTAGGAGTAGAACTATCAGTATCAAAACGTAGCTCTGTAACTATCGAAGCAAGTGGTGCTCTCTGCGCTTCGATTAGACGGGCGTAAGTTTGTAGCCCCATCTTCTTTTTGTCATCGCCAAATATACTAGTAGCAGGTAGAGACAACTGGTACACCGAGTTAGACTTCAATTTGCCATCGCTATCAGTCAACATTACAGCTACACGTTGTTGATACCTACACGCACGAGACTGACCTTGACCAGAACCTTTTATGTTCTGAGGGCAATCAAAACATGCCGCAGATTGAAGCGTATCGCTTGGTACATCCCCAGAAGGCTTACCCCCACCAGAATCGGCAGACCAACAAGCCGGAGGATTATTAGCACCTGCGGTGTATTGGCTAGCGTAGTACATACGGGAAATAGGGGAAGTTTTAACAATAACTATATTTATTGCTCGGGCTTCAAGCTCTCCTACTTCCTGTCCGTTAACTACCTTACGGAACACCCCACCGCGAATACTAAGACGGTTAGTGCCAGTTTTAGTTCCACCACCTGACGCGTTTTTATCAGGCTCTAGTTGGGCCAGCAGCTCTTTGTATTCGGCAGGCATATTGTCAAACAAAGCTAATTCGCTCATAAATCATCATCCTCATCAAAGTCTAACTCTAGTTGTTCGGTTATCTGTGTCGGATCGGGGGCAGGTTCTTCTTGTCTAAGCGCCTCTATCACGGCAGGAAGGTTAAAGCGGTACGTGTACCCTACTTTTATATAGGTACTTTTTGGTATGAACCCCTTGTTTACCCACTGTCGGATAGTGCTCACTTTTACAGAAAGATAGTCCGCCACTTCCTCTACAGGCACGTAGCTTTCTAACTCGGTCATTTTTTTCTCCGTACGGTTATGGTGTACTCGTTATCCGCATTTAGCCCCGGCGGATGTTGTTCGGGGTTTTCTTCAAGAAACTGCCGCATGTTACCTTGGCTAATACGTTTCTCTAGTAAGTCTACTGCTTCGTTCTCTACAATAAACTTACTCATTGCCTCCCAGTCGCTTGTCCAAAAACGCTTCTTTTGGGTGCGCCAGAACGTACCGGAAGCGGTCTTTACAGATTCGATTCCAGTTTCTTTACAATGTTCTAGTAATACTTCTTTTAGCTTGTCTAACTTGGCGTCAAGCTCTTTTTCTTTCTCTTTAAATTCCGCCGCTAACTCTAACTTCCTATCTCGAATCTTTACGTACACAGAAACGAGGCGGTCAAGGTCCGGCACAACAACGTCTGTCATGGCATCATACTCCGTTTATAGTTATGTTTTATCTAATATAGTGCAGTTTAGCTTATAGTTCAAGTATATCTTGGTACAAATCAATCATTTTTGTGTGCACGTTAATACGTTGGTCTAGCATCTTGTATATGTGTTTCTCTACCTTCGATCCTTGCAGTTGCACGACAGTACACGGGTGCTTTTGACCTGATCTGTGTACACGCGCATTAGCTTGAGCGTAAGTTTCTAGGGAAGATGTCGGTCCCCACCATACGATTGTGTTTGCCGCAGTAAGCGTTACGCCATGCGCAGCAGCTTGCGGTTGTATGATAAGTACTCGGGGGTCGTTGGTTTCTTGGAACTGTTTGAAGATAGCAGTACGTTTTTGTGCGGACACTTCGCCGTTTATAACCGCACTTGTTATACCGTCTTTGGTCAGCTTTTCTTTAAGAATACTGATGACATGCTTGAACGGCACAAAGATAAGTATCTTCTGGCTAGATTCGTCTATTACTTCCCGTAGAACTTTGTAGCGATTCTTAACGTCAAATTCTATAGTCTCGCCAGTATCCGTATAGACCGCGCCACACGAAATCTGTAGTAACTTATTCATGTTAACCGCAGCATTAGCCGAAGTAATTTGTTCTCCGTCCGCAGTAGCCATCATTTGCTTACGTAGAATTTCGTAGTACTTCTTCTGTTGCGCCGTTAGGTCCACTTCGCGCTTAACGTAAGTCATCTCTGGCAGGTCTAAGCATTGCTCTTTAGTAAAACGTATTGCAGGTTGTAACGCATTGAACACCGTATCAGTAGCGGTCGGCTTAGGTGCCCACTTAAACTGCGTCACCTTGTGCATTACCATCTCGCGGAAAGCCCCAAAGAATCTAGGCACGCCTTTAGGATTAACAAGTTTGGCTAGCCCGTATGCGTCAACTGGTGACTGTGCGGCAGGCGTACCGGTCATTAGCCACAGCCACGTTTCTGGTTTTATTACACTAGCCAGTACTTTCCAACGCTTAGATTGTGCATTCTTATAGTGGGTTGCCTCATCCACAATGATAAGATCAAACCCGCCATTCGCCACTTCTTCCTTCACTATCTCTACACCGTCGTAGTTGATAATGACAAACTCGGCGTCGCCGTTAATTATCTCTTGGCGTTTCTTCTTGACCCCATGCGCTATATCTACGGTGCGGTGCATGGCAAAACTAAACAAGTCAGTACGCCACGCGGAGTCCATAATAGATAGAGGACAGATAATCAGTACGCGTTTCACCAACTTCTGTGTCATTAAGAAGTCAGCCGCCCAGATAGCAGAAGCAGTTTTACCTGTGCCCTGCTCGTTAAAGCAGAAGGACCGGCGGTTCATAGTCATAAACGAAGAAGTTGTTTTCTGGTGATCAAACGGTTTATACCGTCCGGGCCAATCGTACATACCCATAATAGGTGAGGGTACGTCCTTTACATTTAAGTTCTTAAGTACACGAGCCTCGTCCACACCCCATTTAACCAGAACGCCGTGGTCCCCCACTGCCTTGCTTGTTGGTATTGCTGTTGTAATCTTCGCAGGATTGCGAAGCCGCAAGAGCAAGCCCCTGTTATCAATTATCTGCATTTGTATACCTTGCTACTACTTCGCTAAAGATTTCATTGCTCGCTGGCTTTATACATTTACCAGTTGCATGGTGTCGGCCCTGTTGTGGTGGGTCAAGGCATTCTATAAAGGCAGACTCTACGCCATCTAATTCGTATTTTGATACCGGTAAAATATACACTCGATCAAAATCTTTTGCGCCTTCGCTTTTATGTGTTCCCACTCTGCTGTGTGGGGTTACACTTTGCCCTACATACATCACAGTATTTTCTTTGCATAAAAAATAAACCCCCGGTTGATAGCCATACACAGGTATCTGCTGTAGTGCGGGTAAATTAGATATACTTGTCGGTGGTTTTTCGGTTGGTGGCGGTGCTTCGTACACTATACGTATCGCGTTTTCTAGGGGTCTCCCCTCAATTCGGTGTACTAGGTTCACAGCTAGCCACTTTTTAACTTCAGCTATCTTAAAACGTAAGGTGTTACCGTCTATTTTATAGTGGGGTATGTACCCTGCTTCAGTTAGTTCTATGAGGCGCTCAACACCTACCCCAGTTTTTTCGGCTATGTAATCTGCATCATATACATTAGTCGGAAACTCGTTTGTTATCTGTGTTACCTCATGCTCTGGTTTTATCATCATTCTCGCCTGTGGTTACTTCTTTTTAGTTGTTTTCTTTTTCTTTTTATAGTTTCGAGCGCGGTTCTTACTGCGGCTCTCTACAGTCACGCCGTCCTTGTTACTACCACCTTTGCTTAAAGCTTTCTTGTGGCTAATGTCTTTGCCTTCGCGTTTGTCGGCTTTGCCGTTCTTGTTAGCGTCCTTACCTTCTTTATCCATCTTACGTCGAGCGCGTTGGCGTTCCATCCTAGCCTCGAACTCGGGACTGCCCACAGGCTTGTTCTTCTGCTTAGGTCTATCTTTTGGATTCTTGTACGGCATTATGTTTTCTCCTTAAGACGAATTACACGGCATTTATCACGTTTGTCCCCTAGATAATATATCTTACCATCTGATTCAAGTTGAGCGGGCCTAGCGGTAATGCTGCTATAAGGGAGGTGGGGATAAATAGCGCGTATTTCTTTTGTGGTGATGCCCCGATCCCCCGCTTTGACAACTTCGCTATAAACCAAGGCTAGCATTTTCCCGCTAGAAACTTCTTCTGCTGCGTCTATGCTAGTCTCAGGAGCGTCTGTACGATGTAGCTTATAGACAGGGGTATCGCTAAATGTGTACTCCGTCATTACTTTTTCTCCTATTACCTCTTACCGTTATGTGGGCACTCTAGTACCACGCACCATGCGCGGCAAAGCCCTGTGGGTTTAGCATTCCAAGTATCTACCTCAAATGCTTTCTCTAGCTTGCCGTACTCGCCAAGCCACTTCTTCCATAAGTCTGGTTCGTTCTCGATAGTGTACGTCTCTTTGATAAACGCGTTACATACCACGAAGAGCAGGCCGCCCTTCACTACTTTTATCTCAGGGAAATGCTTGAACGTAGCTAACGCCATCAGTTCGAGCTGCCCCTTGTCTGCATACTTCGCAGACTTACCGGTCTTATAGTCAAACACCTTAGCTACACCGGCTTCTCTATCTAGTATCGTAAGGTCGGAAACACCCCTGAACCATACGTTATCAGCAAAGAATCCGCAGGGTTCAAGGTTCTCAGTCAGCCCCATCTTATACTCGCAGAGCTTCTCGCCTTTCATGTTTTTAAGTCTATCTAGCGCGGTTAGCGCGTAGTCAAACCTTGGGTCTAACTCTTCTACATCTCCTCTGACATACACCTCGGCAGCTTCGTGGAACTCGTTACCGTACAGTATGGCTTCGGTATTAAAGTCTTCTTTGTAGTCCTTCAGTACCTTGGTGTGGTAATACTTTTTGGGGCATTGATCGAACGTCTTTATGCTGCTAAATGACCATGTGGGTTTACCCATTCAGTACATTCTCCGTAAGTTTTTCCAGTTTCCACGTCACCACGCACCGGAAGGCCCTGTGCCCAATCGGGTGTGTGTCGCATACATTCGCCAACATAGGCCGCAGCCTCGTCAACTTCGCTATCTGGAACACAGCATACCACAGAGTCATGTACAGTAAGAAGTATAGGATACCGCTTTGAAATCAATAACATCTGGTCTGTCATTACACATCTTGCAATGCCTTGGCAGACGTTTTCTATCACCTTACCGCCGTAGATATTTACTCTACCCCTACGTGTTTTGTACGAAAATTGTACGCCCATCTCACCATCCTCGGCTTTCAGGTCGTCGTAGCGCATAATCAAACCGGAAGGCAGACGTATACCATTAACTTCTGGTAACACCTTTAGCACCCCAGCTTTACCTACACCGTACCGTTCACCTTGGTACATCCCCATCAGAGCGTTTTGTGCGTCTCGCCATAACTGAGATATGCCTCCATTCGCACTGCGGTACACCCGTATAATGCGCTTACATTCTTCCTCGTCTATCTTAGTCACCTCGACACCCATACCCTTTAACTGGTCGCGGAACTTAGCGGCACCCATACCGTAGCCCGCACCTAGAATAGTAGTCTTGCCGATGAAGCGTTCGGCGGGTGTTATGTCCTCCTCTTTCTTGTTGTAGATAGTAGCCGCCATCTTCTTGTACACGTCTTCGCCTTTCTCGAACGCTCTAACTAGGTCAACTTGTCCTGCTAACCAAGCTAAGACACGGGCCTCTATCTGCGCAGAGTCAGCCTCGATCAAGGTGTAGCCTTTAGGGGCGCAAATACATGCTTTCAATACCTTTGCATTTGGCCCACGTGAGGGTAGGTTTTGTAGGTTTATCTTATCAGACCCGCCAAACCTTCCTGTGTGTGCGGCATAGTATCGGATAGGCACGGGCAGCGTGCCCCGAATACCAATGTCGATAAACCTCTCGGTGCGTGTCTCTTCTAATGTGCTCTTCAAACCTATTCTTGCAGCTACTAGGGCTTGTACTCGCGCATCGTCATGCTCCTGTAGGGCTTTGAACCCCTCGTCACTCTTGGCAAACGCAAAGGCTTCCTTACCCGTACGCAAACTTGTTTTCATTGGTGGCACAACGCCCAGCGCCTCAAGTGCCTTAGCGAACTTCGGGTTGGACATCAGCTCTTTTTTCTCGATACCACACTCTGCAAGTAGGTGTTCTTTCTGCTCTTGTAGCGTATCCAAATGGTCTTCAAGTTTACCTACGTCCAACTCCAGTACGGGGTCGATAAACATACGCAGCGTCATGTCGATTACTTTTAGTTCTTTCTTTGGAAATACTTTCAGAAATATCTCAAACAACTGATACGTAAGCTCAACGTCTTGTATGCAGTAGTCGCCGTAACGTTCGAGTTCGTCTTCAGTAAAGTCACGACGGCGTTTACCTATAGCGTTGCCTACTTCGTTACCTTTTTCCCCGATCTCGTACATGTCAGCCAAGTACTTAAGAGAGCCACCGACTTCCGTACCATGTAATGCGCGGCCCATACACAGCGTATCAAGGTATAGCTTAGGGTGAATATCAAACAGCCAACTAAGAATAGCACCATCAAACATAGTGTTATGAGCAAGAACAGCAGAGTTTTCCCAGTCATAGTTATCATGTAAATACTCTTTAACTGCATTGAACGGGCCGCTTATCCAATCTGTTTCCCCTGCGTTAACTTTAACGCTCAGTCCTATCACTTCAAACTCTGGGCTTCGTACGTACTGCTCGGTTGTTAGTTTACTTAGCGAAAACTGTTTGTCGTAATAGGTTTCAAAATCTATTGTTATAATATTCACTTAGTTTCTTTTCCTAATGTTTTGTTTCAAAATTTTCTAGGGTTTCGCTATAAAGATGAGTTAGCACATCAATCCAATCTTGCAAGGCATCTAGTTGGCTAATTGTAGTCTCCTCAGTAAATCGTCCTACTAGCTCCACACTACCTTCGCCATACTCTTCTTCCCAAACCAACGTTGCCATTTGTATTCTACTCATTATAGTTTCCCTTCTTCTATTAGTGCTAAACGATTAGCTTCTTGTGCAGCAGCTATGTCTTTTTTATTTTGTCCGGTGTATGCGACAGCCAACTTTTCTTTGATGAGTAGTTTATTAATGGTTGTCCGTCCAACTTTGATTTCACCCAAGTACCTTCCAAACTTTCCCTTCTCCCTTGTTCGGAGCGCATAAACTCCTCCCAACTTGAGAGCCTTTTGGGCGTAGGCTTTCGCGAGTAGTCCATGTGCTTTCTCCTGTTTATTTCTAGTGCGACACTCTGGAGTATCGATGCCGAAAAGACGGATACGCTGATTACGAACCCAACAGTCAAACCCAAGATCAATATCAACATCTACTGTATCTCCATCGACGACTCTAATTATTGTTGCTTTGTATTCGTACATTTACTTAACCTCATCTATTATGGCAGGTAAGTAGTTAAACAAGATGTCGCTATCGCATTCAATAGTAACGCGGGCCGTGTCTGTTGCAACGTAATAAGTTATTACAGGTACTTCTGCTATGTGGCATCCCACGTTGTCCACTTTGATAATTACATCTGGTATGGGTTCCTCTACTACTTCTGGAGTAGTGACAACAGCAGCGTCTGGCGCAAAGTACAGCCAAACACAAAATACGCTAACCACAAATAAAATTACTGCGGCAACTGACATAAATAAAGTTTCGTTTTTCATCCTATCTCCACGTTATTAGTCGTAAATATTAAAGTTTTCTTCAAAAGGTACACAGGTTTCTAGTATTATTTTACCCATGCCAAGGGCTTCTCTTTTTGAGACCACGACAATCATGTTGGGTTCGACTTCGACAACACACATTGTGCGTTTTTCTTCTTTAGCTAAGTACTCCGCTTCTTCTAGCGCAGCCATTGGGTCGGTAAAGTTACTCATCTTCAAACTCCTTAAGAATATCTTCTAGCTTCTCCACCGCATCAGTAACACGTTGTATTAACGCGATAAGTTCTTCGGCATCTTCACCATCAACTTCTATAGTTATTTTCATTCTACCTCGTGCAATTCAATCAATAAGTCGATGCAGTGCTTCGCCTTGGTTAAATCTTCTAGCGGTTTTCCCTTCAACTTCCATCTGGATATGTACTTAACCACATTACCTTCGAGCAATGACAACCCGTTCTTCTCTGCGTACTCAGCAGGTTGGATTACCATGTTCTTGTAGTGGTTGCCGCCAGTCTGTCTGTCTAAGGCGCTAGTCGTTTCGCCCGTCTCTTCCGTTGTAAGGGTCTTGTTCTTGGCTATGTCTCTCAGCCCGCTTGGTGTCAGCATTCTTTTTTTCCTTCTCTGCTTGTTTCTATTTTTCAAAAATTCTCGCCCAGCTCTTCTTTGAGGGCTTTTAATTCTTGTTCTCTTTCTTTTTTATATTTTTCCCTGAAAGCTATCAGTTCTTTTTCCTCTTGCTTTCGTTTTGCGTCTGCTTTTGCTGCGCTCTTAGCGATAGTCATTGCATTTTGAATTATTATTTTTTCTCTATCCTCACCTGCCTCGTCACTGTGTGCGTAAGCTAAAGAAGCTGTTGAATACGTTCTAAGTTTTCGTAAGGCTTTCTGTTCTATTTGCCTAATTCTTTCGGGGTTTACTCCCACAATTTCTTTTATTTCTGCTAAAGTTTTGGGGGACTCACCCTCTAACCCAAAGCGGGCATTAACTATTGTTCGTTCTCTGTCAGTTAGTTTTCCTACCGCTGCCGCCAAAAGGTCTGTTGCATCGCCGTCGCTTAGTATTTGTAGCGGGTCAGTCCCACCGGCTAGTAAGTTACTAGAGGTTAATTCAGCCATGTTGGCTTCTATTGCACCGGAGTTAATTTGTAGGGGGTCGTCCAGATGTTGAGGTGGGAAGAGATCGTATACGCTGCAAGTAAAGAAATCACAAAGGGTTTGTGCAGTTGCAGTTGTTTCCCCTTTTTTAGTAAAAGCCGGTACTTTTAAATTAAGTACCTTACCTATAGTCGTTTGGGTTAACCCGCTAGCTCTGCTCAATTCAGCCGCATTGCTTAAGCCGTAAGACTGCATAAGATTAAACAGGTAATTGTTTTTTACTTTTACTTCTACTCTGTAGTCTTTCATTCGTAGCTTCCTATGACATCCCCAGCGTCTATCCAAACGCTAAGAGCTTTTAGCACTCTTTCTTTTCTAGCCCGTAGCTTCTCGGCTTTGGCTTTGCGTGCGGCACGCAGTTTAGGTAATTCTTCTAGTTCTTTTTTCCATAAAGCATGTTGCGCTTTCTTTTGTGCTTTCGTTAGCTTAAACGTTTTTGTCCTATGGGATATAAACTCCGCTATTCTGGCTTTAAGCGTAGGTGGTTTTAACGCTTTGGTATTCTCTTCTATCGCGGCGTCTAAAGTTTCTACAAGTTTGAGTAAATCTTGTTTAGTTGTCATGTGTTTTTCCTAAGATACTGGTATCTGTTATTCTTCAAACCACGTAGACATAGCTTCATCCGCCGCACGTTCCGCCATCTCTCGCTTACGCTCGGCAGGGTCTACGTAATCTTCTTCTAAAGTATCAAGGTACGCGTCTAACTCAACCATTACTCTGTCTCTATTGTCCATTATCATCCTCCTGAATATCTTTTAGTATCTCCCGCCGTAGTCGCTTGCGCTCTTCGGGCGAACATTTAGTTGCGATCTTGATGTCACTTAATTTTAGTTTGTAGCTCGACGGTTGCCAGTACAGTGCAGCTTCTGGATCGGTGACCAACACGTACTGCCACTTCTCCCCGTCTATATCCACGTAGAACGATTCACCGTTCACGGTGTTTCCTCCTTAAGTTTGTTTTAGTTAGTGCGTGTCCCACTAACAAGTATCCCCACCTATTCAGTTCAACTTGCTAGCTTCGCACGGCTAACCTTAGCGCGGTTTCTTCGGCAACGCATCACGTAGGAAATACAAAACTCAAGGTTCAGTACCGTATATGTGATCGTTAACTGAGGGTGTTTTGCTGAATATGCCCACCGCCCACTGGGACATCGAGTAGGGAACAAATCAACCCTAACTCTTACTACAACAACTTCCTAAGCATCGTACCTATAGCATCGACGTTATCTTCATTGACTACCCACGCTTCGCCTCGTGCACTACGTATGGCGTTTAGTTCTCTGTCCTGCAATGCAGTCGTTGTGTTCTTACCTGCCTTGCATTCTATTGCCCAGAACTTTCCGTTAAAACATCCAACTATGTCAGGCACGCCACTACGTCCGTAACCACCTGTTGCCGGAAAGAAATAATATACATGACTTCCAAGCTGTTTCAACTGTTTTACTACATTATCTTTAACTTTCTTCTCCGGTGTCAATGCCATTATCTTCGTCTCCTTCGTAGAATACCCAGTAAACATATTTGTCTATCCTCCTACCGATCTTATTAACAAACTCGGTAGGTGGTTCGTATGACATGGTGCACAGTACAGCAACACGTCGTGTTATCCAGTCAGGTAAGTCAGCAACAGGTAACACTGTCTCTTTCTCGAACTCTGCGTATGTGTGTATGGGTATACCAAAACACTGCACTCTAGCCATACCCCCAATGAATTCGACGCGGTAGGTATACTTGTCTGGTGATAGCGGTGCGTTAGTATTCGGCAAGGGCTTCTACCTCCGTCATTGTTTCGGGCGAGACGTAGACACACATAGCTTCTTCAACAAAGTCATAGTCGTGTGCGCCTCTCCTCACGCAGCCAATACTAGTCAGCACCTTAGTGTCATACGAATACCCTACGCTCTCCATCGCATCTATACCTGTAGCTTGCAGCACAGACAGCTTAGCCAGAACTTCTTCAGGTAACTTGTTTACATCGTCTACGTGCTTGACGCGCTGCATCTCACCTGCGGTCGTGTCTCTGTAGTGGTAGAACACCTTGTCTATGTTCTTTAGCTTGTATATAGAGAGAGTCTGTAGCCCATCGCACGCAGCAACAGAGTCACCTAAGTCCCGCTTACTCTCTAGGTACTTGTTAGTGCAGTTCTCAATTTGGTGTCGTATGTCAGCACGTACTGGGCGTTGTTCCATAGTAGCTAAGGAGTATTCGAGCAGCGCCTCATTGCTTACGGAGTTTCTCATTGAGCTGAACACGTCACGTTGTAAGGTGTCTAACTTCTCCTGTGCTTGCTGAAGACCCCGCCCAAAGGGGGTTACAGTTCCCTGCATAACTTTCTCTAACACACGCTCACCTGTTGCGCTTTTGGTATCTTTTATTAGCTTAGTCGCGCGGGCTAGGGTCTTAGTTAGGCTAGTGAAACTTCTATCACTGTAGGCTATGCCGTACCTATCCAAGTCGGCGTATGTTATTTCGCGTTCGCGGCGGGTGCTTACAGTCATAACTATGTAGGCATCCTTGTCCCACAATACCTTAGCATCGAAGCACATACTCTGAGGGGTAAGTTGTATAGCTAAAA
>Ga0196889_1000514_pt1 | contig 11354 bp, 19 predicted proteins | sample VirMetDEL_Nov_12_FD_166415 | JGI IMG/M metagenome (GOLD analysis project Ga0196889, IMG submission 166415) | Aqueous microbial communities from the Delaware River and Bay under freshwater to marine salinity gradient to study organic matter... | ecosystem: Environmental > Aquatic > Marine >...
GTCAAGGTGCAGAAAATCGCTATCATTTAAGAAACTTACTCAAAGGTGTTGATCAACCTATCACAAGAGAACAAGCACAAACACCAGAACAAATATCTAATGAAAATTGGTGGTACACCATATCTGACGCACAAGCTAAAGAACTAGCAGTACAACTTGGCTTAGCTAGTTGACACATCAATAACATTAGTATATTATATAGGCATCACTCAGTTATCTGGGTGGTGTCTTTTTTTTAATCAACATGAAAGGAGTATATACTCATGGAACAAAAAGAGATAAGACTCAATGCTGATAAGCGTAAGTCATTAGTGATTGACTTTCGTAAGCATTGCGAATCATTGAACACCGAAGAAAAAGAGGCGTTCAAGCAGGCACGAGATGATGCAAAGTCTACAATAGATTCTTCGTTTGCTACTTGTAAAGAAGTAGTTGAAAGAAGATTCCCATTGGAAGATGTTGCTACACTTCAGTCGCTACAGAAAAAGCATAACACTATCAATGCAGTAGGCAGAGATAGTTGTTTCTTTTTCAAAGTAACTGATGCACCTAAAGTGCTTGACCAATACAATGACGAGGTAGATAAGTCCAGACATTTTTCGTTTGAGTTAGACGGAAGTTTGAATGGAGATTATGGTACTCGTTATGGTAGAGGTAGCAGTAACAATGGTAAGAACTTTGCATATGCTATGTATCGTGAAGATATGAAAGCAGTAGGTTTGAACCCAGACTGTAACATTGAGTCTGACTTACAAGCAGAGAAGTCAGATACAAGGTACAGTAGAAACAGCAACCCATACCTATCACAATGTAGAAATGACAATCATCATTGGCTACAAGGTGGTCAAGGTGGTGGCAGTAAGTATGAATCATGGAAAGATGATTATACTTTACACATCATTGGTACAGGTGGTTGTCGTTCTCGTGCAATACCATGTTCAGACTTAGAGTTTGCTAAGTTTGAAATGATGATTAGTGCTAAACAAGAGGTAGTCAATACTCATACCCAATGGATAAAAACTGTTGTGGCTAGAGTTGATAGGTTTAAAGAGGTAATTAAATCTATGACTAAGTTCTCTCAAGTAGAGAAGTTTGCTAATCATGAGAAGATACAATGGAAGATTGACCCTAGCATACTCGCAGATAAAATGGGTATGGACTTGGTAATCTCTATTGATGACGCAGCCGATTCTATTATGAATATTGGTTCGCCAAAACAAACAAGAGCAGAGAAGATACTTGCCTATCAAAAGGCTAATGGTATCAGCCTTGCCTCTTAACAATCCAAACTAATGTATGGGGGTGGTATGTATATACTAACCCCCCTGCAACGACAGGACACCTTATCATATTATGACAGATAAACCAAGTAGCCACATTGACGCACCTATTAAATTGTGCTATGATTGTGACTCAAAAGCAATCATTATAATTCATAAAAAATATTACTGTGCAGACTGTGGTCTGCGTAAAACAACAACAAGGGAAGAATATGAAAACATACAATCACGAGAAGATAGATAAGACACCAGAAGAACAACTCGGTCTTGCAAAGATACAGATTATGTTTGAAGATTCATTTGGTATCTTCAATGCAAAGAGTGGAGTTATGAGTGACATACAAATGGAACGAGAACGACAGAGTGCTGTCGCATGGTTTCGTTCTAAAGATTGTGAGTTCTTCTGTGACCTTGCAGGTACAGAGCAAGACCATATAATAAAACTACATGACAACTTGATGTACAACTACAATACTGGTAAAATAACACTTGACCAAGTAAGATATGCAATACGAAAATTGGAGTTAAAGATATGAATATATTTCATTTACACAAAGACCCAGAGATATGTGCTAGCTATCATTGTGATAAGCATGTAGTAAAAATGATATTAGAAACAGGACAGATGTTATCAACTGCATACCAAAGACATTGTGGTATTGATGAACAGTTATACAAACCTGCATACCCACGACACCCAATGACAATATGGGTAGGAGATTCACTTGGTAATTATATGTGGTCAATGGATTTGCTAGGTCATTTACTTAATCAATATAGACACAGATACTATAACAAAATTCACAAGACAGGTAGAATACTAAACAATCTTATATGTTTAAACGAAAAGATAAAAGATAAGTTTGAATACAAAACATTTCTTATACCACCACTATGTATGCCAGATGAATACAAGTGTGATGACTATATACAATCATACAAAAACTATTATGTAGGTGAGAAAAAACGATTTGCTAAGTACACATCAGTTGACACACCAGACTTTATGTGTTAAGATAACATCATATATATATAAATAAACCCTCAACAAAAGGAAACATATGTTTGAAGAAACAGATACATCTTGGGAGATGAAGTGGAAAAGATCTTTGCGTAAAAGACTTATCAACTGTCTTGCTAGGATTGAGAATGATGGGAAACCTACTCAAGAGTTAGGCTATGAACTAGCTAAAGCTAAAGAATGCTTTACCTATTGGAATAGTGATACTGCTGATTGGGTTAAGCATACCCATACATTCCCTACTAAAGATGAAGTCAATGAGTCTTTAGTAAAAGAAAATAATTAGTGGAAGTACTAATTACTTTAATGTTTATAGGTGGTGGCTTTGCAGAAATACCTGCAAGGCTACAGCCTTATGAATTTTGTAGCGATAAAGCACAAGAGTATATTACCTATATAGAAAATCCAGATTATGAAGTAGGAAGTTATGATGTATGGATACATAGCACATACAAAGGTAATAAAATATTTGCAACATATTGTAAAACAATTGACAGAAAGAGAATGGTAAGTTATTATGATCCAGAATATGAAGAAAACAATAAGTAAAATAAATGTATGGTCATTGTATCATAGAACAGAGATTGTCTGTTTTATCTTTGGCTTTATTATAGGAGTGATAATTATATGAAACTAAAAGAAATAGAAGCAAAGATAGGTACACTATCTAATCCTGCTAAGATGCCCTCGTTTGCATGGGGTATACCTATTGAGTATTGTGTGACAGGTACTAAACTAGCACAGATAGAGGGTACTATCTGTAACAAATGTTATGCAGGTAAAGGTTGTTATGTGTTTCCTGTTGTAAGGGCTATGTATGAAAAGAGATACCAAGCTATTGAATTGCCAGAGTGGGTAGACTATATGGCAGAACTTATTACACAGAAATACAAAAACAAAAAAGAGGAAGATAGATATCACAGATGGTTTGATTCTGGTGATGTACAATCTTACTCACATCTTATGAAGATATTTGAAGTGTGTGAACTTACACCACACATAAAATATTGGTTGGCTACAAGAGAGTATCAAATAATAGATCAAATTACAGAGAAAGATGTACCAAAAAATTTATGCTTACGAGTATCAACTACTAAAGTAGATAGCCCACAACCTAAGTTTTGGAAGTGGACATCTGGTGTGCATAAAGATAAGAAAGCAATAGGTCATGAGTGTCCATCACAAACTCAAGATAATAAGTGTGGTAGTTGCCGTGCCTGTTGGAGTCGTAAAGTTAAACAAGTAAGCTACGAGGAGCATTGATATGGCAAGTGATCACAGTGAATACATAGACGATTATTGTAGAAACAATTATGGTCATACAAATTGGGGGTATTTAGATACCTATACAAAAGAAGAACTAACAAAAGCAGATCATGATATAGAAAATAATATTGTTTTCTGGCACGAAGATGAGGAGGATGAATGAAACCAGATAAATGTACAGGTTGGGCGATAGTTGCAACAATGGAAAGACCAGATGGTACTTGGTATACAGATACCATTACAGAAATAGATGATGACACAGCATCAACTGTTGATACTTTTTTAACTGAGTACTGTGAAGAAAAAAATAATGTTTGAATTTAAACACCCAGATTATTATAAAAAATTACGAAAGAACTTGACAAATAAAGACAAGTATGATAAGGAGAATCATGATGAAAAAATACAAAGTAAGAATCTTCGGACTAGGAATAGACGCAAAGGCACTGATACCATTCCCATACGAACCAACGATAGAGATGATTGAGAATGCCGTTGCTGAATATCTAAATGAAGGACTAATGAAAATAGAAGCTAGTGATTTCTTTGCAAGAGATAAATACACAATAACATACGAGGAAATGCCAACTGAATTATAAACAACAACTAGCAGTAATAGAAGGGCTATTCATTCCACCAGATACATCTGTTAGAATGGACTGCCCTTTTTGTTCTGGTAAAAATACTTTATCAGTAGACACATCAGCCAACAATCTTAGCTGGTATTGTTTTCATGCATCATGTAATGCCAAAGGTAAATATCAAGGAGAAAAAAATATGAACTATGTAACAGATACATTTAAACAGAAAGAAGAAATACAAAATTTAAAATTTGAAATACCAGATAGTTTTACATCTGTATATTCAGATGAGAAAGCAATGAAATACCTACATAAAAATAATTGTTGGGAAGCATGGAGTTGGGGTAGAGCCACAATAAAGTTTGACATAGCACAGAACAGAGTAGTCTTTTGTGTTAAAGACCCAGAGACAGATGAGATTGTAGGTGCAGTAGGTAGAGGATTAAATTCTAAAGTCTATCCTAAATGGTATATGTATGGTAACAAAGATGTACCATTTACTTGTGGATTGACAGAGCATAAGGAGGCTATACTTGTAGAAGATTGTGCCTCTGCTTGTGCAGTATCTAATGTACTAACTGGCATAGCTTTAATGGGTACATCATTAAAAGAATCTCATAAGAAACACTTGACACAATACAAAAAATTGTATATAGGGTTAGATCGAGATGCAACAACTAAATCATTTGCTATTGCTAATGAACTTAAATCTTATGGTATTAAGAATGTTCATGTTAAAACTTTAGAAGATGATTTAAAATATTATGGAACAAAGGAGATAGAGGAGATGTTTAATGACTGAAGATATGAAAAAAGAAGTACTAGAAAAATGGAATGAATGGAAGTATGATGTCTGGGAATCCAATAAAGGTAGTTGGACACAGAGAGACCAATCAATAGCAGAAACAATAGATCAAATACTTTTAAAAGAATTGACAAAATGATAGAAAAACAAATAATAAAACTAATGTTAGATAAAGATTTTTATACAGAGTATAAAGGTCAAGTATCCCGTAATGTATTTCAAGGTAGCTTTGGTTCTTTGTATGATACAATACAAAAAGCACATGAGAAGTATGATGCTGATATAAGTATTGATGAGTTATACTCTTTGCATACTACTGTATTTAATCCTGCACTTACCAGAGCAGCAAAAGAACAGTTTAGTGAATTGCTTGAAGACATAAAAGAAACACAAGAGCCATCAAAAGAAATAGCAGATGACATAATAAAAATATTAATTGAAAGAGATGTTGCACAGAAGATAGCAATCGAAGCTACAGAAATATTTAATGGTAAGCCTGCAGATTTTAATATGATTACTAATTTAATTGAAAAGCATAAGACAGGATTACCTGCAGAAAAATTAGAAGCAGTAACAAATAATATTACTGAACTACTTGATGAGTTAAATGTTGTAAGTAAATGGAGTTTTAATTTATCTGTATTGAAAAATAATATAGGTGGAATTGGTCCAGGAAATTTAATGATTGCTTTTGCTAGACCAGAGACAGGTAAGACTGCATTCTGGGTAAGTCTTGTATCAGCACCATATGGATTTGCTGAACAAGGTGCAAAGGTACACGCATTTATAAATGAAGAACCTGCAGTACGTACACAAATGAGAGCCATCAGTTCTTTTACAGGTCTTAACAAAGAGCAAATTGTAGATGATATAGACTTAGCACACAATGAATGGATTAAAATAAAAGATAATATTAAAATGATTGATACAGTTGATTGGTCTATGGATGATATTGATAGTCATTGTGAAAAACATAAACCAGATATTATTGTTATAGATCAGTTAGACAAAGTAAATATGAAAGGTACATATGCAAGAACAGATGAAAAACTAAGAGCAATCTATACAAGTGCAAGAGAGATAGCAAAGAGAAGAGAATGTGTAGTCATTGCTATATCACAGGCATCAGCAGATGCACACAACAGAGATCATATATCATTTGATATGATGGAAAACTCTAAGACAGGTAAAGCAGCTGAAGCAGATTTAATTATTGGTATTGGTAACAGAGCATCTAATGATCCTACTAATAACAGTAGAGTATTAAACATAAGTAAAAATAAAATAACAGGTTGGCATGGAGATCCATCGTGCTTGTTAGATAAATATATAAGTAGATTCACAGATTAACGGAAAGGCAAATATGATAACAACAATAGATGTAGAAACATCTTATCAAAAAACAGAGGCAGGTGGATTTGATCCATCACCATTTAATCCCAATAACATATTGGTTAGTGTGGGAATCAATGATGAATACTATTTTACTAATCATAGCGAAAGAGTAGACGAAGGATGTTTCCACAAGATACAAAAAATATTAGATGAAACTAAAATACTTGTAGGTCATAACATTAAGTTTGATTTAAGTTGGTTACTTGAGGCAGGATTTACTTATACAGGTAATGTATATGATACAATGATTGCAGAGTATGTACTTAATCGTGGTGTAAGAAAAAGTTTAACTTTACTTATGTGTTGTCAAAGAAGAAAGCTAGATGCTAAAGATGATGCAGTAAAAGAATATATGGACAGAGGTGTATCATTTGAAAATATACCTGCAGAAATTGTAGAGCAATATGGTAAGATAGATGTAGCTATTACTAGACAATTGTTTGATTCACAAATGGCAGACTTGAGAACAGATAAACATAAAGGTTTGTTAAAGACAATCAAAGTTATGAATGAGTTTTTAATTGTTCTTACTGATATGGAACGTAATGGTATCAATGTAAACTTAGATGATCTTAAACAAGTAGAAAAAGAATACAGAGCAGAGTTTGCATACCTAAAGCAGAAGATAGATAAGATTGTATATGATAAGATGGGAGATACTAAGATTAATCTAGGTAGTCCAGAACAATTATCATGGTTAATCTATTCTAAGAAACCTAAAGATAAACATGAGTGGGCTAAGATATTTAATACAGGTGTAGATAAATTTACAAAGAAGAATAAGAAAAGACCTAAATTTTCTTTTGCACAGTTTAGAACATTAGTAGCTAATAACTCTGAGCCTATATATAAAACAATTGCTAGCCAATGTTTGCACTGTAATGGTAAAGGTGTAGTAAGAAAAATTAAAGTAGATGGAACACCATATAAAAAATATAGTAAGTGTGATGAGTGTAATGGTGAAGGATTTACATATGCTAAGATGGCTAAACTTGCAGGGTTTAATCAAAGACCTAGAAGTGTATATGATGTATCAGACTCTGGATTTAAAACAGATAGACTTACATTAAATAAAATTGCAGGAGAAGCTGAAGGAGAGTTTAAAGATTTTATTGATTCTATTCTTAGACACAATGCTATCTCTACATACTTAAATACTTTTGTAGAAGGATTACAAAACTTTACAAATGATAATGGTTTGTTACATCCTAAGTTTATGCAAGCAGTCACAGCTACAGGTAGATTATCAAGTCGTGATCCTAACTTTCAAAACCAACCTAGAGGTAATACTTTTCCTATACGTAAAGTTATACAATCTAGATTTGAAGGTGGGCAGATTATAGAAGTAGACTTTGCACAACTAGAGTTTAGAACTGCAGTGTTTCTTGCACAAGATAAACAAGGTATGGAAGATATAAAAAATAAAATAGATGTACATAGATTTACTGCTGATGTAATTGGTGTATCAAGACAAGATGCAAAGGCACATACATTTAAACCTTTGTATGGTGGTACAACAGGTACAGATGCTGAAAAGAAATACTATAAAACATTTGCAGAAAAATATAAAGGTATATCTAAATGGCACGAGGAATTACAAACTCAAGCTATAACTTATAAAAGAATTAAGTTACCTACAGGTAGAGAGTATGCATTCCCATATGCAGAACGTATGCCTTGGGGTGGATCTAGTTATGGTACGCAAATAAAAAATTATCCTGTACAAGGTTTAGCTACTGCTGACATTGTACCATTAGCATGTATAAAAATATATAAACTAATGAATGAGCAAAAGGTAAAGAGTTTACTTATTAACACAGTTCACGATTCTATTGTGGCTGATGTTTATCCTGGAGAAGAAGCTGTAATGAGTAAAATATTTGACGAGGGTACAGCATCTGTAATACCTGCATTAGATGAGTATTATGGAATAAACTTTAATGTTCCACTTGACACAGAGATCAAAATGGGATATGATTGGTTAAATATGAAGGAGGTCACAAATGACACAAACTAATCTAATACTAAAGATGGTGAGGTTTAGCCACATTAAACCACTAATAACAATTGAGTTAGTTATGGATAACTACAGCGATGCTTTAGATATATCTGATAAACTTAATGACGTTGCGAAAGCAAAAGATGAAAGCACAACATCTTATTTTGTGCAAACAATTGATATACCAGTCTTGACTAAAGAAGTCTACGATGATGACAGTATACCATTTTAATATAGGAGTAATATGTATATAGAAAAAACTAAAATAAAAGTAATAGGTACTAAGTATGAACGTGGTGGTAAAGAAAAAAAGAATGCTACATTATCAGAGTTTAACTTTGATGATGGCATTCAATCTAAAGATTTATCTAAGTTCTTACAAAGCCTACAAGAAGATCAAGGTCACAGATTCTGTGGTGAGACTACTTGTAATATAACAATAGATACATCAAAGGAGTACTAATGAGTATACCTCTACTAGATAAAGAGTTGTGGGAAGATTATGCTGATGATGAGCAAGAAGAAGCTTATGATATGCTACAAGATTTAAAAGCACAGTGTGATGCTAAACCCACAATGTTGTATATAAATGAACATGAAGAACTACAAAGTTATTTAATGTGGTTTGCTCGTTTGGAAGATTTATCTTACGAGATTACTGAAGGAGAGACTAAAGTATGCTAGAAACTATACTTGGATGTGCTATTGTGTATGTGTTAGTAGGATTTTTTATTAATGAAATATTCTAAAATAACACTTGACAAATTAGTAGAAATGTGGTATAAGCAAATCAATAATCAAGGAGGTTATTATGGATAATAACATAACAAATATAAATGAAATGTCTCAAGAGCAAATTATGGAAGCTATTGGGCAAGACGATGGTTCAAGTAAAGGAGTAAATATTCCTAGACTTGGAATCAACAGATCACCAGAAGATGACGAGGGTAATCAATTACCTGTTGGTAATTTATTTACCTTTGATTCTAATGTAGGTCAGAATGTATATGGTAAGCCAGTTACATTTAGACCATTCATAAGTGCAATGCAATACATGCACTATGATCCAGATAAATCTGAGTATGTAAACAGATCTATTATTTTCAAGAATTGGAAAGAAGAAGCTGTAGATATACTTGGTGGTACAAAGTGTGGTAAGGTTCCTTTTAAAGACAGAGAATCTTTAACACCAGAACAACTAGCAGAACAAAGAACAATAAGATGTTATAGATTATTGTATGGTCTGTTATCATTTAAAGGAGTAAAAGCAAATGGCGAAGAACACACTGTTTCTAATCTGCCTACTTTATGGAGGGTTACAGGTACAGCATTTGCTCCAGTTGGCTCTGCGTTAGATCAGATCACTAAACGTAAAAAACTTATGTTTACTACAACATTATCTGTAGATACTAAGAGGCAGAAAAAAGGTGGTAATGTTTATTACACACCAGAGATTTCTGTCAATGCTGATGCTGGCTTAGAGATGTCAAAAGAAGATATGGAAACTCTTGGAGTATTTCAAGAAGTTATCACTAAAGAAAATACAGAAGTGATAGATCTATATAAGTCTGCAAAGAAGAGCAACTATGATTCATCTGATAAAGATATGAAGAAAGTTGTGGATCAAGTTGAAGATCCTGTAGATGTATTGGCATCATAATGAACGATATACTTCTAAAAGTTCAAACGTATTTAGATAAATGCAACAAAGATTCTGTTGAAATATCTGATACTTTATTAGAAGAGTTTGGTGAGGCATGTAAAAGTGCCTTACGCAAACAGTTCTCTGAAAAAAGAAGAGAGGGCTTTAAACCAAGAATGTCAAGTATAGGTAGACCACTATGTCAATTACAGATGGAAGCAAAGAATGTAAAGGGTGAAGGTCAACCATACAATGTTAAGATGAGAAATACTTTTGGTGATCTTATTGAGGCATTAGCTATATTTGTTATGAAATCAGCAGGAGTAGAAGTAAAAGATGAGCAGAAAAAAGTTAAACTTAAATTTAAAGAATCCGAAATTGAAGGTAGGCTTGATGTTAAGATTGATGAAAAAGTGTGGGATATTAAAAGTGCGTCACCATATTCATTCGATAGAAAGTTTGGAAGTGGGTTTGAAGAAGTTGCAAAAGACGATGCGTTTGGATATGTTCCTCAAGGATATCTTTATAGTGAAAGTGAGAAGATGCCTTTTGGTGGATGGATTGTAATTAATAAATCTACAGGCGAGTGGACAGTATGTGAAACTCCTATAGATGACAACGAATATAGAGTTAAAGCATTAGCTAGTGCAGAAGAAAATATAACAGCTATAGAAAACAAGACTCCATTTGAAAGATGCTTTAAAGATATTGAAGAAACATTCCGTACTAAGAAAACGGGTAATAAAGTTTTGGGCATGGCTTGTACATTTTGCCCATACAAGCTTCCTTGTTGGGGAAGTAAGTTGCAATTGTTACCACAACAGCAATCGCAAGGTAAGAACCCTAAGTGGGTTTGGTATACTGAAGTAAACAATCCTAAGAAAGAGGAAACTTTTGAATAGGAATTGTAACTTTAACTGGGTGGGGAGTAGTTTTGAGGGGTCTATTTTCCACCCTTATACTAATGATGTTATATTTTATATTATATAAAAATAAAAAAGATAAGGATTACAAAATGTTTACAAATGTTTTATTTGATAAAGAGTTAGATGCAGAAGAGTTTGGTAGAAAAAGTATGAAGAGAGGATTTGAACATAAAGTAGTTGAGTATAATAATGATAACTACGATAGGTATTGGTATACATGAGAAAAAAAAAGTTTGATCCAGAAAATGCAATAAAAGTTTTAGTTACACCTTGGGATAAAGGCTTTACCTGTGGAATAGTTATGGATAGTAAAGCCGCAATGACAACAGAACAATATGAGTTATGTTCTACTATTGCAAGAGGCATGATTAAAATGGCAACATCAGACCCTCAGACTACATTTATGTATGGACTACGTGGGTTTGCAGACGATAAGAAA
>Ga0196889_1000523_pt1 | contig 11299 bp, 8 predicted proteins | sample VirMetDEL_Nov_12_FD_166415 | JGI IMG/M metagenome (GOLD analysis project Ga0196889, IMG submission 166415) | Aqueous microbial communities from the Delaware River and Bay under freshwater to marine salinity gradient to study organic matter... | ecosystem: Environmental > Aquatic > Marine >...
TCGCATAGTATTTTCTGTAAGATCTGTCAGCAGTACAACGTTAGTTGCTTCACCACCTTTTGCTGCATGAATAGTTGACAGTTCTATTCTAGGTTTTTCGTTTAACTTTTCTCCATTCCTTCTCATCTTTCTAAGATAATCTACTTTTGTTTGACCTGCGTTATCAAACGCTTCATACCAAACTGTTTTTATTTGTAGACCATAGTCGTTAATTAACTGATCTATGTCATAGAAAGATCCTTTAGCCATACCCTGTATTTTTTTAGCGTGCCAATGTTTAGGCCCCATAAATTTAGATATGTTTATTACTTGTTTGTAAGATAGTGGTTGTCCTCTTAATGCATTTTCCCATGCAGTAGCTGCTTCATGTAAATCTTGTTCATTACTTCTTTTGTATCTATTAGAATAATATAATCCTTTTCTGTATAAAGATTCTTCTATATCGTTTAACATGTGTCTAGTTCTGCTTAACACTAGCCAGTCACCTGTAGACATGTCTATGCTTTCTATATCAAAATGTCGTTGTAAGTTTCCCTGGTTAACTTTTGGTTCCCATGTTTTATCTATTCTATTTTTTATTTTGTTAATAATATTCATGGCTAGATTGTGTACTTTAGCCGGTATCCTGTAAGACTGTGTTAGTGGTAAGTATTCTCCTTTTAAAGCTATGAAAGAATCTACATCCGCACCAGCCCATCTAAATATAGCCTGGTCATCGTCACCTGCAATAAAGGCATCTGTTGTTTTATTCCAGATAGATTTTGTCATGTCCCATTGCATTAACGATAGATCCTGAGCTTCATCAATAAACACTACATCAAACTTTGGTGATAGATCTGACTTTATAAAATTTAAAATCATGTCATTAAAATCTATTAAGTTGTATTCTTTTTTGTAACGTCTTAGTTCGTTGTGTATAATTCTAAGTTGATCTCTTTCCAGGTCCTGTGTGTGTTCTGCTAAATCAAACTGTTGTTCTGGTGTAATGTTACGTAATTGTGCCAGCTGTATAATTCTTAAATACTCACTGTCAGATGTAAAAATACCACCTTGGTCTTCTTGATAGTCTGCGTACGTTACAGGAAAACCTAACTTCTTACCTAGATCTTTGTAGTGTCTTGGTTGCATAACCTGATCTTTTTTTAATCCTAACTTTCTAAATGCTAGTGAGTGTAGTGTTCTAAAGTATGGTAGGTCATCTTCTGTTAAATTAAATTGTTTGATTGCACGATCTCTTGCTTCGTGTGCAGCTTTTTGTGTAAATGCAAAGTAACCTATCTTGTCAGGGTCTGTGTTTTTTAAATATGAGTCTACCTTTTTTAACAAAGTTGTAGTCTTACCTGTGCCTGGTGGTCCCAATACAATCGTTCTCAAAATATATCCTTTGGTTTTAATTCTTTTTGATTGTAGTCGTCATCTTTTTTATCAAACTGTTTTACTACAAACACAGAAGTTCTTTCTCTACCAATACGTTTGTCATCACAGTTGCATGTTTCTTTTAACATCTGTGCTGTACGTGAGTATGGTACGTCCCAACGTTTTCTAATTAAAAATTGATTGTAGAATCTATCAAACACAAAATGGTGATGACCTTCGCTAGTCCACACACCACCTTTTTTAAGATCGTTTTTATCTGTAGATACTTGTCTATTTAAACAATACTCTTCTAAATGATTTTGTAATTGGTCCTGCGTAGTCACACCTTCTGGTGGATCTATTGGTTCGTGATTCTTCATCAGTGGATTTATTATCATGTCCCAGTCTTTTGGTTTTACTGTTGGTGGTTTAAAGTCTAGCTGTTCCATACATGCTTCCTGGAATAAACTTTGTTGTTTTAAAAACTTTACGTTCTCCGAGTGTAGTCGCTCACCATCTACGTTAAGATAGTAATATGGTTTTTCTAATTTAATTTTTTGTAAGTCAGTCAGTGCAGGAAATACTATCTCTTCACCAATACCAAACTTTCTTTCTCTACATAGTTTTTTATCACACAGATTACACATAGGTGTGTCGTTACACTTGTAACCCCATTCTTTTTTGTCATGTTGTCTCTTAATTATTTCTACTTCAGACTCACTAAGTGGCACAGTAGATGCTGTTGCATTAAACAAAGTCATTTTACTTTTCCATTCTGCTGGCCATTTCTTTTTAGCATACACACCAAAATGAAACATAGAATTGTTACGACCGCCTTCTGGTATTTTATTCATAGCCATAAGTTCTATGCATGGTGGTGCATCAGAATATTCTGATTGTGGTCTTTCTATTTTTATTTTTGTAATATCTGTTTGTTTTACTTCTGTGTATATTGTGTAAAATTCTTCTAGTGTTGCAGCTGATCCATCTTGTTTAAATGCATAACGTGTGGTGTCGTCACCATTAAAGTATGGTAAGTTTAAAAAGTTACCTGTGTCGTCTGCTGATTTTAATTGTATTTGTTTTGGAAAGACTTCTGATCCGCCGTATCCTAGTAGTGTTTTTATTTCTGTTAACTTATCCCTCATTCTTTCTGCAGCTACGGGTAGTTCCGAGAAGAGAAAGACGTGTGCTCCTCCACTCTTTGACCTACACACGGCCAGAGGCAGATTAAATTGTTTTATTTTATCTATTAATTTTTTGTGATCAAATCCTGCGTATGAATCTATATCCACACATCCCCATACACATTGATTATCTTCGTTGATTGGTATGATACCTAAACTTTGTTTACCATTTAAATGCATTTCCCACAGGTCCGTGGTCACTGGTTGACGTACAACAAATGATTGACCTTTTAATTTGACACCATTCTCAGCAGGTGCACTTACTTTAGTACAGCCATGAGCACGTTCCAATCCTTTAAATATCTTTTCAAACATATTTTTTAATAGGCGCTTCCACTCTCGCTTCCACGCCTACTCCTAGGATTTTATTTAGTATGGTGAATCTGTTTTTGATTCGTCTGATCCGTGTTTAACTTGCACGTCACCTTTGCCAACTTGATCAGCAAAAGATTTTGCAATTCCATAAACACCTTGATCTGAAATCGGACCAACCTTAGATACTTCCCAACCAAACCATGTTCCTTTGTCATTAGACATTTGAACAGTTTTTAGATTGTAAATGTGGCTATATGTTGGTGGTGTAAACAAACCAGTTTTACCCTGCAATTTAATTCCCATCATAATGGAATTCCATTTACGACTAATCTTTAATTGAGTAGCCTTCATAGATATTAACGCAGTTTGTGGTGAATCACCTAACACTACTACATAATGGTTTGCAGTGTTGTCAATGTAATTACCATTTGGTAATCTATCTTTGTAGGATTTATCACGAGTAGTTTGACTCATAATATCAGAACTAGCATCATGGATTGCAACGGGTGCACCAGTGCCAGCTCCTCTGTCTTGCCATTCTATTAATTTTCTTTCATAGAATACTGGCAACACATTTATTCCTTTTGCTCCATCATAAAGTTCATTTGTGACACTGTTAATAATCATGCCTGGTTCAGCACCCTTAACGTATCTTGCGTGTACTTTATTTACTTCTGGAGATAGTTGTCCTAATACTTTCAGAAATGGTAATGCAAGATCTTCTTGCGTCATGTTCTGAGAGCCTTTGTCTGCATCAGCTTCAAACATATTGACTGCTAATGCACCTTCTTCTTTTTTTATTACTTGGTTCATTGTTATTGTTTCCTTTTTATTGTTGTTTTATTTCCAACAAATACGTTGAAAATTTCCGTTGGCATTTCTTTACCTGCCTCTATACGTTCACGGACTAACGCTTTAAGAGTCATGGGTTCAACCTTCAACTTTTGTGTCGGTTGAAACCCACGTTCCTCTGCAAGAGCAGCATAATCAGCTGCCTTGTTATCCTCGTTGCGACCAAAAGATACGGATATCTCATTTTTGATTATATCTCCTAGTCCATTGTTACGAAGCCATCCAAACGCTGCTTCTCTATTTGCAATAGAGATACTTGCGCTATAATTAGGTTTTACATCTACTGAAGAACCATCCATAAGTTTAAGATGAGATAAACCCATCTCGGCCATCATGGTTGGAATTACTTCTCCAGACAAATGATCAAATTCTTTTTTTGTATTTTTTAAATCACTTTCTTGCAGTTCTATTCTTTGTTGTAAAGAATTTAACTTCTCTACTTGATCTGCTAAAGTTTGTATGTTGTCAGTTTTTTGTATTACTTCTTGTTGGTCTTGTTCAAAGTCAATGTTACTCATCTATCTTTCCTCTTTCATATAAGTCAATCTCAATAGAATAATATTTTCTTTCTTGCTTATCCCACTTTAAGAGATTGTATTTTCCGTTGGTTATATCAGAAACTATAGAACATGCGACTCCTATTATTGCAGGATCTCCTGTTAATAATAAAAAATCTCTTTTTCTATATCTTGCTAATGATTTTCTAAGTTTAAAAATAAGTGGACCTGGTGAAAAAATTATTTGTGAAAGTTCTGGTAATAAAAATTTAAACTTTCCATAACTTGCTGCACCCATAATATTAATTTTAGGACGACCTTCTTGTGTTCCTGGAATTTCTTGAATTACATAAACAATAGGTGACTCTTCATTTTTAATAGTACCGTAGTCATTATTTTTTTCTTTCATGCTTGACAATATAGGTTCGAATTGTTATCTTGTCAACTAGAAAGAAGAAAATTATGAATTATAAATTTAAGACTAAACCGTACAAGCATCAAATGACTGCTTTAGAAAAGTCGTGGAACAGAGAAACTTATGCATATTTTATGGAAATGGGCACAGGTAAAACAAAAGTATTAATAGACAATTTAGCTATGCTTTATGACAAAGGCAAAGTTAATGGTGCTCTTATTATTGCACCTAAAGGTGTTGTAGGCACTTGGTATAATAATGAACTACCCACACATTTACCAGATCATATAGAAAATATAACTGTATTGTGGAAAGCAGCTATTACTAAAAAACAAAAACAATCTTTAGATGAACTGTTTTCTGAAGGTGAAGGATTACACATTTTAATTATGAATGTTGAAGCTTTTAGTACAACTAAAGGTATGGAGTTTGCTCATAAATTTTTATCATGTCACAGAACTATGATGGCTATTGATGAATCTACTACAATTAAAAATCCTACAGCTAAAAGAACTAAAAATATTCTTAAACTTGCAGAATCCGCTGTATACAGAAGAATAATGACAGGTTCTCCTGTAACTAAAAACCCATTAGATTTATATACACAATGTGATTTTTTAAGTCCGTGGTTATTGGATTTTACATCCTATTATGCATTTAGAAATAGATATGCAGAAATGAAAACACTACACATGCATGGTAGACAAGTACAAGTAGTTAATGGTTTTAAAAACTTAGGCGAATTGTCAGATAAACTAAAAGATTTTTCTTATCGTGTATTAAAAGACGATTGTCTTGATTTACCTGATAAAATTTTTATTAAACGTCAAATACAACTGTCACCAGATCAACGTAAATTGTACGAACAAATGAAAAAAGAAGCTATTGCTATCTTAAAAGGTAAACAATCGACTACTGTTAATACGTTAACACAGCTAATGCGACTACAACAAATTACTTGTGGTCATTTTACAGCTGATGATGGTGCAACCCAACCTATTCCCAATAATAGAATTACAGAACTTATGGACGTTCTTGAAGAAACAGAAGGCAAAGCTATTATATGGGCCCATTATCAATATGACATCACTGCTATTATACAAGCTGTAGCAAAAAAATATGGAGAAGAATCTATTGTAGATTATTATGGATTAACTCCACAAGAAGAAAGACAGCCTAATATTAAGCGTTTTCAGGATGACCCTAAGTGCCGGTTTATTGTTGGAACCCCTTCTACGGGCGGCTATGGCATTACTTTAACAGCTGCAAACACCGTAATTTACTATTCTAACGGTTATGACTTAGAAAAGCGATTACAATCAGAAGACAGAGCACACAGAATCGGCCAAAAAAAATCAGTGACTTATGTCGATATAATGGCCGACGACACTGTGGATGAAAAAATCGTAAAAGCTCTACGTAAAAAAATAAACATAGCATCTGAAGTTTTAGGAGAAGAATTAAGGTCATGGATTTAATAGGATATATACGCGTACCGCGCTGTAATTTTTAATTTACGACTTTACCGCCGGACCACTTTATTTCTGGTAGTCCTTCGGAATATTTTTTGCCGTCAAAGGTTAATACTTGTTTTCTGTTTGAACCAGATTCATGATAGCTAATATGTACCCACCCACCTGCTGGATCATCTTTATCATAAAATTCTAATATCAATTGGTCAAAGTCAACGTTATTTTGTAGCCAGTAAGCTGTCTGAATGTTGGGTACGCCAAAAATTTCTAGGTCGCATGCCTGGCCCAGTGCGTGCTGTGATGTCTTTTTGCTGCCGATTGCTTCACATAACGCTTCACTACGATAGCCGCTGGTGATTGTCACAGCCTTGTCGAAGTGTGCACGTAATGGTTCAAGCACCTCATAACATAGATCACCTAAACTTTTAATCTCACCTGCTCCTGGTGTATTATCTATTCCTTTACGTGTCGCTGTCATCGACTTTGTCATCTCTGAAAGAGTGAAGTGTTTGCTGAGTTGCATAATTTTATTTTGTGATTAATGTGAATATAACATAGACCAAACCGCTGATCAATGCACCAGAAGTAATTAGTAATATACTTTCTATTCTTTGTATTTGCGTTTCAATAGAATGTATTTTGTCATGAGTTTGCTTCTGCATTATTCTGCATAGCTTTTCATGTGATTCAATTTTTTGTAATGCTTCGTCTTTTTTTGCCATTATGTTCTACTCGCTATTACCTTTTCCGTTGGTGATAGTAACGCTTCTTGGTTACGTGTCAAGTTAGTTTGTGGGTTTTTTTGTTGCGTGTTACTTGCCATTTTTGCAGGCATTGGTGTGTTACCTAATGGTGGTGTTTGTATTTTACTCATGGGCTCACCAGGTAAAACTTTGTTAATTAAATTTTTACCACGTTGTATTAATCCAGGTCCACCTTTTAAAAATTTACCAAATATACCTTCAGTATTAGGATTCTTACCTTCTTTGTATACTTTTAATTTATCATTAGGATCTAGTTTTTTAAATCTGTAACTATTTTTTAATAAGTTTAATTGAAGTTTAGGATATAAATAATTTTTATCTACTACATATCTATAGTCAGCACTTTCTTTTGTTTTATCTTTAGCTAATCGTTCTACTGCTACTATTTTCTTTTTAAATCTAGAATCAGAATAGTTAATAGGTGTAAATATACCATTCATTAAGTTGTTTATTGTTTTACTACCAAGTCCTTGTGCTTTTAATTTTCTTCTAATATCAAAATTATTTAAACCTATAGTTTTTGCATCAACAATCATTTTATAAAAATTTTGTTGTACTTTGTATCCTTCTAATTGCATTTGATTATACTCTTTAAGTATTACTTCAGGTCCTCTAGAATTATAATTTTCAGGACTATATATTTTTTCAGTGTCATCAATAGCTCTCATTAATCTGTTAAACTCACCAGTTTTGTATTCCATAGATTTTAATATATCTATGTTAATAATTCTAACCCCAGATAGTAATGCAATTAATTCATCTTTTAAATTAACTGCTTGACCGCCTCTAGTTACATCATCTGTTGCACCTTTTTTAAATTTTTGTGCTGTTGATACTAGTCCAGGTTCTACTGCATTCATTAAGTGCATAAATGATTTTTGTAATTTAGTTCCTACATCATCAGACTCAGAATAAATTCTAACACCTTCTGCTGTTCTACCACCTCTACCTCCAAGTAATATACCACCTGGTTGTACATCTAGTAAGGCTTCTAATCCTAATTGCTCTGATAAAAATGGACTTAACATTTCCATAACAGGTCCGTCTTTAGCCAACATCATATTTAATACAAACTCAGAAGTATCTTGTTCACTTATATTTTGTTCAGCTGCTTTTTGCATTACAGCATTTAATGGTTTTTGTAAAAAATCATATGGACTAAAGTATGAGAAGTTAAATGCTTTAGCTTTACCTTTGTCAAAACCTGTAAAAGCTACAAGGTTTGCATTTCTGTCCCAGTCAGCAGCAAATGATCTTTGATATGCTGACCATTGTTCAGGTGATGTGCCTGTTAATGCTTGACTTAAAGCTGTAGCTCCGACACCAACACCACCAAATGCTAATGGTGTACTGATTCCTCCTTTAAGACCCATCTGTCTTATTCTAGGATTAGGGTGTGCCATTTGTTTAAGATTAAAATCCATGATCCGTGTTGCAGTACGCAAGATCTCTGCAGGAAAAGCAACGAAGTTACCGAGTGGTAGTTTTCTTATTGATTGAATTGCTGGTGGTACTTTACTATATGTAGGGTACACATTTCTAATTTCATGTGCTGATATTTCATCTAGTACATTATCTAACGTACGTTTAGCACCTGTCATAGGATTAACGGGTCCTATTTTTAAACCCATGTGATTAGCATATTCTAAAGCTTTAGGTATAGTTGGTAGTACTTCAGTCATTTGTGATTTAACATATTGTCTACCATATATTTTCCACAAAGAATCACCACCTGCATACAAACGTGTTGCGTCTCTAACTAATGGTTTTTTAGTAAACGCTTCAAACAATTCATCTAATGTATTTACAGCGCCACCTTTTATATCATTTAATACTGCACCAAGCTCAGATGATATAATGTTTTCATCCATCGTACCTAGCGATATTTCTTTTTCTATAAAATCAAATAATTTTTCTTTTGTTATTCTGCCTGATGGAAATATGTCTTCTAATACAATTTTAAATGAATCTGATACACTAGAATTGCCACCTATGTGACCTCTTGCAAATGGAAAGAAACCTGCAGAATATACATTACGCACTTGAGTTTGTGGTGAGAATACTGTCTTACCCATTTGTGTTAAAACTTTAAACTGTAATATGTGTCTATAGATAGATGCTTCAATTAATTTATCTAATGGTCCACGTGTACTTTTTAATGCGTTTGCTAATTCTTTTGAGGCATACAACCCTTGAATGTCACTAGATAATACACCCAAACCCGGTATCTTATGTATCTGTTCGTAGCCAGGAAACTTCATAGCTTGTGCTTCTGTTTTAACTAATTGTCCTGAGTTTTGTAAAACTTTAGATAGATTATCATAAGCTCTTTTAGTATACACTTGACTCATCATTTCTGCTGTAGTCATAGCCACCGATGATCGTAAGTTGTCTCCTTTACCTAATAACTTTTGTATAACATCTGGTAATTCCTCACCTCGTTTTAAAAATTTATAATTATCATCTCTTAAAAATCTAAGACCTATTTTTCTAAGCGCTGCAATAGGATCCATTTTTTCTGCACGACCTGTGTATAAAATATTTTCTACAATTCTTTTTGCCTGTTCTTTTAATGCTGCTTCTTTACTTAAATTAGGAAACTCTGACGCTGCAGCTTCTTTAAAATCTTTGTTGCCTCTGACTACTTTTTTTAATACGTAATCTACAGCTGCTTCTTTGTCTTTAGTTAACGGTTGAAACATTGGTCTTTCAAATATATCAAACGACGCTCTCATATACTTGTTGCCTCTATCTAATAAATCTTTTTTAAAATCAGCAAACTTTTGATTGTTGGGTAACGCTTTTGATAGTGCTTCTCTAAGTTCATCTAATTGTTTATCAATATCTTTTGCAGAAAACCTATACTCTTCTGGTAGATCACTTAGTTTTCTTTGACCTTTTAAATATTCTGTAACTTTATCTAGATCATACTTTTGTCCCACTTTAGATGTAACACCTTGATTATATTTTCCTTGAAATCCTTGTGCTAGTTTATAATAACCCTGATCTAAATCATCTAACGCTTTATTTATTCTTCTAGATTTTCCTTTAATTGTATTTCTTAATGATTCTTTTATTAAACCCATTTCTAATGTGTCATTAGAAAATGATCTAAAGTTAGATAAAAAATCATCTAAGGATGCTGTTTCTGATAATACTCTGTTAGGATTAGTTTTAGATAACATTCGCCATTCTGCAAACGGTGGTAATTGTTTTGCAACTTTAAGCGGATTAGTTCTAGCCCATGCTCCAATTATAATAGGTGCTACAACTTTTTCTAGTGGTTTAACTGCAGCGTATCTTAGTCCTTTAGCCATGTTTGGTAGTACATACTTATCCATACTTGCAACTTTAGCAACACCACCCATAGTTTTACCGGCTACATTTAAACCACCTTTGATTACAGGTTTAGCTCCATACTTATATGTTTGTTGTAATGCTTTTCCAACTAATGGAAATCCACCACCAAGTAATGTACCTTCTCTTGCATACCTCATTTTATTTTTAAAAGTAGCCAATGCTAAATCACTGCCTGTAAGTCCTTTAGTAGATTCAGGTTGATTAATTCTACCTGCACTAATATCAGTGAAAGGAATTTTATATTCTAATCCATAATCTTCGTTAGGTTGTGATCCAGATCTTACAGCTGTTTCTGCTATACCAAGTATAGTTGCATCTCTTCCCATTCGTTGTGCAATCTTAGATGCTTTACTTGTACCCATAAACTGTTGTAGGTTTTTAATTTGTTTCCAAGATTTTGCACCGTTAACAACTTTAGTTGCAGCAGATACTGGTATTGCATATTCAGATAATAGTTCTGATAATGCTCCTGGTAAAGTTTCTGCTTCACCCAACACTTCTTTTGTGTCCATCATTTTATTAAATTTTGTTTGAAAGTCTGTGTTAAATGTATAGTCAATAGGTGTTAGTACAAACTCACTAGCTGATCTTACAAAGTTAGGACCACCTCTCATAATAGATTTAGCTATGTCAGTGTAACCTTCGATGTATTTTCTTTTCTTTTTAACTTCTGGATCTTGATCTTGTTTGTATTTTTCTAACATTGGTGCCATACCAACGTTAGTAAAAGTTAAGGCTGCTTGTAGTAAACCTTCTTTGGTATATTTAGTTGGAAGTTTACTTCTGTCATATGCTTTTTCCATTGCATAATTAAACGCATTTTCAAATTCACTTTCGTTTTCAATTACTTTCTTTTTACTTCTTTCAATAGTTTTAATTGGAACTTCAGGTAAATTTTTTGGAACTTTGTAACGTGTAATATCACCTTCCATGATATTTTCGTTACCAATTTTGTCTATAATATTTTTTTGAATATCACCTAAAAGAGTTCGCTTTTCTTTTTCGTCGGCCATGTTACGCTCCTGACGGTAATGATAAATTTACTCCGTACTTCATGTTGAATTCATCAACATCCGTTTGT
>Ga0196889_1000525_pt1 | contig 11282 bp, 10 predicted proteins | sample VirMetDEL_Nov_12_FD_166415 | JGI IMG/M metagenome (GOLD analysis project Ga0196889, IMG submission 166415) | Aqueous microbial communities from the Delaware River and Bay under freshwater to marine salinity gradient to study organic matter... | ecosystem: Environmental > Aquatic > Marine >...
CCCCAGGAAGATCAATATCGCCCGTTGAAATTAAATCAGCAATTCTATCGTACAATTTAGTCCCCATGTACTGCTGAATAGTCACCACTTGAGCCGTTTTTATGAACTGAATAAATTTGTCCGTATCAACATTGCCATCAAGTATTGAGTTTCTGACAAGGTCTGTCCTATTTATGAATAATGCTGTTGCCATAACTTTAATTTGCCGTGTTTGTAAATCCCATCTTATCCCAATATGCTTTTGTATATCCCTCAAATTGCATATCTCTGGGAGCAACGGGTACTAATTGATCGTTGATTGGCGCTCTAAATCCCAAAGACTTTGCTTTTGTGCTTGTTATTTCATCTTTTTTCTTGATGCCTTCTTTATTTAAATTGCGATCCTCTTTTAAAACGTAGGTTTTCCTGAACCATTTATGGTAACATCTCGCTCCTCCTTTATAAAGCCAGATAGAATACTTGCTAGAGCCTCCTTTGCCAAATCCTTTATTTACTACTTTATTGCTTAAAGCAAGAATATCCTCTTTTCGGTATATCTTTTTTGCCCTTACCATCGCTTTGCAGAAATCTCTTGTCTCTGTTTGTGTCTTTAAAGGAGCATATTGATATCTGACCAGAAATTTCAACGATGGGTCTTGTTTACTTTTCCCGTCTTGATCTGATTTTCTATTCTTATATGCATCTCCCGTACTTACTAAGTTAATTACCTTCTGTAATGTTGATATTTCAGGTCTATTTAATTCGGTTATTTTCTCATCAAATTCGTGATCTTTTTCGTAGTCAACTTCTGACACGTCAATCAAATCATATTTGCCTAAAAAATCTTCTTCATCCTCTCCCAAAGAAAGAAATTCATCTAAGTCTTGAGATGATAAATCTTGTTTACTCGCCTCAATTGGGACGCAATTAGGTACTTTTTTTCCATTCTTGTCCTTGAATCCTATCTGCTCGTATCCATCCCAACAAGGTGCCTTCAAATCTGTATGCGATTCACAAGGCATATAGTAAATTGTCCCTTCAATCTCATGCTCGTGATGTCCTTTGCAACCCATTTGTTCAGCCATACTTTCAGCCTCTTCAATAGTATCATAAGCAATTTGACCGCTTATCTCTCTGCTCATCTTGACTCCCGTTTCTTCTTCAATCTCTTCTCTGTCCTGGAGTGATTTGTCAACCTCTGTAAACTCTAAAGGTTGCAAAGTTGTAAAGTATAGGTTCAATGAGATACCATTGTAGGATAGCAGAGTATCAAAACAATCGATTAGCAACTCTTGAAATGGTCGGATGACCGTATTATCCATTAATAGACTTGCGGTCTTTATTTCCTCTGCATTGTTCCCTAATCCTGAGTTGTCTTTTATACCCAAAAGCATAGGGGAAACAATCCGATGCGCAACCATTATCTTCTTCGCGCTTTCATCCGAAAGAAATTGGTATTGGTTATGCGCATCTGATAGTTGTACTGGTGTTATTTCAGCTTGAGCATCCTTGTTATCGTTAAATGCTAATATAAACTTTCCTGCGTTTGAACTACCTGAGAATTTAGATGCAATCCTTTGCTCAATTAATTCCCTTTCTTGTTGATTTGGAGTTCCGTTATTGAAGTTAATAAGCATTGACGGACTCAATCCGTTCATGATATTGTTCAAATGATAGTTACTTATCTCTTCCTCTAGTTCGCAATACTGCAAGCCACCCTGATAATCAACGGGTGAATAGTAATAAAATCCTGCACGATAAGGTTTGATGTAATAAATTTCAATTGCCTCATTTGACATCCCATAAGCAGGAATCCTTAAAGGCTTATCGCTTGGTTTGATTTCAGTCCAATCCTTGAAATAGTAATATGCAGGTATTTCTCCGTCATCATTTGCTTTTTCTGCCCTTAAAGTCTCAATTGGGAAATGTTCTATTTTAGCAATCTGCTTTCTGCCCTTTGAATAGATCACTTGCATTGCCGCTTGACCCATTAGCTTCAAATCATAGCAAACTTTACGCACACAATCCTTGTGAAGCAGAGAAACCATCTGAGCATATTGCTCTGGCTTTCTTGCCGCATCCGTAGCATTTAATCCTTTGCCATAAATCGCTTGACTGATCCCATTAATAGCCGCATTATTTGTCGGACTACCATTGTATCTATCTATTAAGAATTGAAAATAGTTATTATCTTCTCCATAAGATACCCAATCCTTGTTTGCAACCTCCTTAACTTCTGGACTAGTATATGTGCTTAAGTTGATTACTCCAATCTCAGTTTCATTTTTATTCTGTTTTACTGAGATATTTGGTAATGTGCTTTTTTTGTTCCTTTTCATGATGTTACAATATAGTCATTGTTGTAGGAATTGTTATAAGTATACTGCCCCTCGTTAAGTTCGTAGTACTCATTCTTCGTTTGATCAATGGTTTGATCTGTACAAAAGATGCGATCTGAGAATATTTCAGAAACAAAAGTATTAGTTTCGTTCCATTTAGTGTTTTCTGCTTCCCAAAGATTAAAGTTTGTATTCCAGATATTATAGTCAATGTACAATCTAAGATCGTAAAAATGACCTTCAACTAAAATGGGGTTAAAGGTATTATTAAATACTAGGTAATTTCCTACCGTTGTTGCCGTTGTTATTTCATAAATAGTAGTGACGTTTGTACTATCATCACGAATGTCCATGCTAAAAGTTGTGACGTATTCTCTAGGGATTACGGTAAGCGTTTGAGCAGTTGCGGAGGTTCTTAGTATTATCATCTAATAGTATAACGTAATTTCATTGATATTTTTGAAAATGAAAGAAAAAAAGCAGTCCCCCCTCGAAGACTGCTTCCATTAATTAACCAAAACTAAATTTAAGCCGTTGGATCAATTTGAGTTGCTTGAGTTGCTCCCGTAATTATTGTTGATAATATCCAAGGTGCAGCCGTCTCTTCAATTCCTTCCATTGTTAAAGTGAATCCTGAAAGGTCTCCTGCCGCCGTTCCCGTGGCAATAGTTCCCCCCGTGCATTCTGCTCCATTTTCCAACCCTACAAGAAATATGTTCCCGTAATAATCTTCAACCGCAACTTGTGGTCTAGATTGAGCCAATAATTGAATTTCCTGCTGAGTCGCTTTATCCAGATAAGTGAAAGTCAAACTTAAAGTCTGAGTATAAAAAGTCGTTCCCGTATCCCTTGAACTTGTGATTGTTGTCTCCAATGAAGAAGCACCCTTCACGTCATACTGATAAACTTCCATTGATCCAGAAAGGGAAGCCGTATCAATTTGCCCATCAGCATCAAATGTTACTGTTCCAAGACCCGTTCCCGTTCCGTTAAAGTTTATAAAATAAGCGGCTTTAATCCCGCCAAAAGCTGATTTACAAGGTAGCTTTCTGCCTTTTGTTAATAAACATGCCATAATCTTTTTTGTTTAAAAAAAGGGCAAGCAGGGTTTGATCCCTAAATGCCCTCTTTAGGTTATAAATTAAGAATAAAGAACGCAATCAGTTGATATGCCGTATTGTACTGCGGCAGTAAATCGCATGATTACTCTCACATTCTGCGATCCGTCAAGATCACTCATGTCCAAAACCTTAACAAGGTTCATGTCTGACATCAAGCCCGTGCCGAAGTATAGGTTGGTCTTCTCAGCCGCAACCGCATGGTCATCAGGCAATCCCTGAGCAACAAATATTTTGACACCGTCAAATGTTAATGCTCCGTTGTTCCACCATTGTGTACCTTCATTGTTTACACCATTTGCACCAACTCCTGCCGCCGCAAATCCTCCTAATGCACGAACATAAGCACGAGCAATATTCTGTGAAACGTATAAGTATAAATCTTCTTTTCCGTAAAGAGCAGAAGGAATTGCGTCAACAATTCTGCCTAGTTCAGCGATTACATTTGCCGCATCAACTGCCGCAGGAGCAACCACTTTAGGTACTGCCGCATCAGCAGTCATCAATGGCACGAATCCATCAAAAGAACCAACAACGGCATTTGCACCGTTCCAGATATTCTGCTCTGTTTTCTGAGCCACTTCTTTTGCTACATGAGCAATAAGAAATTCAGCAAAGGTCGGAGGTAATTGATCAAAGGCAGAGTATCCCATGCTTTGAGCGCCCCAATTCGCAATGAATGGAGTTTTACACAATTCAAGGTTTACCTGAAATTCCTCTGGTTGAATAATTCTCTCAGTCAATGTGACGTTTCCCGTGTTTGTGAAATCACATGATGAGTCCACAATTAAACCAGACGTGTCAACTTTCTGAATTACTTCTTTGTACTTAACGTTTGGCATAATTTCGATGCCTCCGTTGTCAATTGTTGAACCGCTCAATAAAGCCGCGGCTATGTATTTTCCTGCAAATTCACCTGCATAGGTGCTAGTTATTGTTAAAGCCATTATATTAGTTGTTTAAAATTTTTGATAATACTGAATCCATAACGGACTTAGTTCTTTGTTTCTGAAAAGTTATCTTTTCATTCTTGTTTGATACTGATTCTGGACTATGCTTAATAGCTTGAGCCGCAGGTTGTGAAAGTTCTTCTTTGAGGTCTTCGTTCATTTCCTCTTTATTTCCGTACCCCATTTCTTCAACCTCTTCCGCAGAAACCTTATCTGCTTTTAGATCAGCAATAGCATCTTCAAGATTTTGTATTCTCTTTTCCATGCCTTCCCAATCGCCAACTTCTGCCATTTTCTTCTCGTCCTTCTCTTCCTTGTCATCTGCTAAGTCCTCAGTAGTTTCCTCTTTTTCTGGGACATCATCGCTAACGTCTCTGACGTCTGCAATCATACCTTCTTCTTCAACAACTAAAAGCCGTGAGTCTTCAAGTATATATTCGCCGACTGGCATAGCTACTTTTTCATCATCGGTAAGGATAAAAATTTCTTTCCCTTTCTCAAATGCTTCCGCTTCTATATCAGTTCCATTCTCTAGCTTCATGGTCTCCAATTTGACTTGAATGTCAAGAAGCGTTTTTATTTGATTCAACATTTCATTTGTTCTCATATTAGTATAACGTAAAAATTTAAAAGTTTTGTCTTTTAACTCTGTCGATAAATTGGTCCAATGCCTTGATTCATAGTTCCACCCTCGCAACATTTTCTTGAATAGGTGTTTTTATGTCTACATAAACATGCCCTGCTACTACTCTTTGGACTTGTTCTGCTAGGTATAAGTGTCTTCGTTTTATTTGTCATGATTTTTTCTCTTTTTCTGCTTCATTCATTTTCTTTTTTGCCCATCCCAAAGCTGATTTGCCACCCCATAATAAATAAGATATAGTCCCACATGCCTTAGTGTCTGAAGGATCGTAAAACTCTTCTGCTCTGCTTAAATATGAGTACATCCTTTTAATGGTATTCATAGAAATAGGCTTCCCTTGAGCCAATTGTTGCGCTCTAATTTTACCTACTTCAGTTGCACATTTATTGTTAATCTTTTTGTTTAACTCAATGCCTCTTTTTGCGTTATTTTTTACGGAATCAGGATAGTCCCTGAAAGACTCCATTTCAATCTCGTTCTTTTCCTTGTTAATAATTCCTCTAATCATTGAAAGCATTTCTTTTGCTTCCTCGTTTTCTATTTCTTCAAGTGTTAATTGAGGCTTTTGAATTGACATATTCACTTTGTCCGCAAAGTATCCTTCAATTGAAAACCCTTTGACTCTGCCTTTTTTCACATATTCTTGCCAAACCTCCTCATTGTTGACCTTCATTGTTCCCATCCATGTCCCAACGGGTACGTTCATTCCGTATTTTCTGCTCTTGTCATGCACCTCATCTTCTACGATCCAGGATTCAACCAGAGTCAACCCATTAAGCTGATGTTGATGTTCTAACGTGGAGTTGTTTTGATTACCATTTCGTAGGTACATTTGACTCGCTTTCTCAATTGTGTTTTTTGAGAAATAGATGTAATACTCTCCGTCTTCTGAGTATCTATAAATAGGTTTGTTAGGAATAAGCAAAGCACCCATCAAGATTCTTTTGTCTTTGGATACCTCTGCTAGTTTAATTTCATCATCCTTTAGGGCAACAAAATCACTCTCAATAGCAGGACTTTCTACAATTGAAATTGCTTCAATACCTGAAAACTCCTGATCTTCGTCTAATACTAGTTCTACTATTCTCATAATAGTATAACGTAAAAGCGAATAAGTTTTGTATTACAACGTAGCTGATTCGACTATATTTCTGTCAAGGCTTTGTGAGGTGGTCACATCTCCAGACACAACGTATGCTTTCACGGGCGCTTGAGTCTGTCCCCCGATAGCATCTGCCAATTGATTTGTTCCCGTTGTTCCTACTACATTAAAATCTGCAGGAATTGATGGAGCCTGAAAACTAGGTACTGAAGGAGTAGAACCTCCGCTAACATCGCCACCGCCAACGCCATTTACTTTAGGCAGTTTAGTCCCTTTAATTTCCTTGATAGTCCTAAATCCCGTTGCGATTGCTGATGCCGCCGCTATACCTCCCAAAACGGGTCCAACTACGGGTATTCCTGCCAATGAATTAAAAGCAGAGATTGATGATTGTAATGTAGTTATTGTAGTTGATGCTATTGCCGCCGCTTTTCCTGCCTTAGATTCTTTTCCGAAAATATTTGCTAAACTATTTAGTGTGTTTTTAGCAATATCTAACTTTGCCGCCGCTGACATATCTTCAAGTTCAGCTATTTTCCTATTTGACTCAGCTTGATAATTAACTAATTCCTCATTAGCATCCGCAAATGCTTGAGTTCCTTCTTTATATAATGCTTTCTTTGCCTCAAGTCTTGTGGTCTCTTCAGCTATTTCTAAAACGGTTGCCTCTTGCAATGCGGTAATTCGCATGAATTCATTCAATTGCCTTTCAGCATTCCACTCGCGTTCTTCTTGTCTTCTTAAAATCTCTCCGTCATTTATTGTTGCGTCAAGTTCTTGTTTTTCTTTTGTTAACGCTAAATCATTTGCTTTTTGCTCTGAGATAAATCCTTCAATGGTTGCCTCAACCGCTTTCACCTCGTTTTTAGCCGCAATCAAAGCAAGTTCTTGTTCTATGCCTCCATTTAATTTAAAAGCCGCTATTGCTTGTCTTTCAACTATCTTGGCGTTTTCAAGCATATCCTTGTTTTGCTTTTCAAGAATTGCTTTTAATTTTTCATTTGCTTCAATCCTTTCTGTGATTGTATTACGTTCCTCATCCCTAATCTGACGTTGTTTTTCTGCTAGTCTGTCCGACTCTTCAAGTATTCCTATGTTTAACAATTCTGCTCTTTGCGCTTCCTTCGCCATCTGAACACTTGCCGCCGCCGCTTCAACCGTTTTTTTAGTGTAATCCGCAGTCGCTACGGCAACTTCTTTCACTAACTCAACCGTTTTATCAAATGAGTCATCAACTCCCGTTAGAACGTCTGTAAACTCTTTTCCCGCATTACTTGCCGCTTCTATTGCTCCGTCCCAATCGCCCTCAAATACTTTTTTAATTGCCGTGCCTAAATATCCCAAAACTTCAATAGCAGAATTGAATCGCTCGATCATATTCTCTTTGATCGCTTTGCCTAAATCTGCTACGGCTTTTTGAGGATCGTCAAATATTTTTTTGAAATAATCTGTTATTGGTCCAACGTTACTCGTGACTAATTTAAATAGATCATTAAATGCAATCTCAAGAGCCTTGAAAGCAGTCGCACTAGCATCAACAACCGCTTGGTTAGTCATAAATAACTCTGTCAATCCTTCCAGAACCTTCAAGAATAGACCAACCCCTGCCGCTTTGATAGCCAATCCCATCCCTTTAATTCCTCCTGCGGCTTCATCTGTGGTTTTCTTTAAGGCATTAATAGCATCTTCAGTCTTTTTATTGCTATCAACAACCTCTTTGCTAAGATTTTCAATCTGCTTTTTGAGGTCTTTAATTTCTTGACTCGCTTTTTTGGTGTTCGCTACTACGTCAATTTCTGCAACTTCCATTTTGTTTCTTTTTTAATTTGCTTAAATGCCTCTTTAAAACTCTTAGGGAAAAGGTATTTCCCTTGAGCAATCCTGATGTTTTCTGTTTCTCCGTCTGCTAATTTTAGCATTTCAATTATTGATCTCATACCACGTTTAATAGTTCAAAGTCACTTTCTCCCGTTTGAAGGTTTGTTGTAACTGAGTTAATAATATAAGTTTGATTCCTCACGATAATTCTATCCCTTAATTCCAGAGCAATTACGATTCTTAAAGGCAAAAATGCTTTGACTTTTGTGATCCTTCTTTGGGTATTAAATACCGCTGAAACGTAATCTGTATATTCCTTTCTAAATAATGAGGCATCCGAAAATCCTGCAGATGTTAATTCATACTCATTTATTTCAGCGCCAAAATTTAAGTTATCTGGATTTATTTGAGAAAGCAAAGCAACGCTATTGCTTGGCACATTGTAATCGGTTACTTCAACATGACTAGTTGGAGCAGTTAAAAAAGAAATTGAATTAATACCTCCACCCGATAAAGTCACGGGGTAAAAAAGCAAAGGCTTTCCGAAATAAGGTTGTTGATTTTCGTTTACAAAATAGCCGTATTGTATGGTTGTTGAACTAGTCGTTGCTTGATCAAATAACCTTTCAAATTGTACATGCTCAAAAGGAGGTTTGACGGTATAAATTTCTGTTGGTGCGCTATAAGTTGCATCATCTAAAGTGAATCTAAGACTGCCCCATCCCACGTTATTAAGTTGCTCATATTGTTTAGCAAGGAATGTCCCAAGTCCTTCATACTCAAAATTTACTTGTTTATAGGGTAGCGCAACATCAACCGCACTTTTTGAAATTTCTAAATATTGCGTAATATCATAGCTAGTCCCCGTCGAATAATAATCGTCAATAGTTTCGACTTGAATATTTCCGTTAGGTAAAGCGTAAACGGTTAAATTAAAAAGGTTAAAAAGACCATTTAAAAAATCAATGACCTTTTGTTCTGGAATTTGCTGAGTAATAATAAACTCAATATCAGTACTTGTATTAAAATCTGCGTTTGTTGTAAAAACTTCTGCCCAAGATACATAAGTAACCCCCGCTAAATCCCATTCGATGTCCGTTGAGGGGAACGTTATTTGAGTTATAACTAGCGTGACAATTGTAACCGTATAAAATCCTTGAGGTAAATCCTCGCCCCAATCAGCGTTAGTAAAACTTCTATTACCTGACGCAAAAGTTGACTCAAAATAAGATGATCCATTTCTGTATACTATTACTTGATATGCTACTCCAGACGCAGTTGTTAAATTCAAATTACCTCTTACCGTTGCGTTTGCAAATAACCTCATTGTCGTTACGGATTGTTGCTCTGCAAATGCGGGAGAAGAAGGAGTTCTCGGTAACCATTTGTTGACTTCTGATGAATATTGCGTAAGCTGAACGGCGGGTTGAACGTCTCCGCTTTTTCTATGAAGCCACATAAACAAATGATAATATCTGTCATTTGAACTATTAAAAAAAGATGTGCTATCAAACGTGATTCCGTATTGCGTTTCAATTGCGCTTATAATTGAATCAATCCTAATCGCGTATTTTAATTGCGACCATAAAACCCCATGCTCATTTGATCCGCCTCCCGTGTGATAATATACATTTCCCGAACCTGCAATGTGAGTTGTCGAGTTATAAAACAATCTATCAGTATGAGTGATTAAAGGGCAAATAATTGATGATCCAAATGTTTCTTGTAATTCAAGTTTGTCTTTAACTATTTGAGGACTATAAATCAAGTTGTGAGTTGATAGTGAAGATAAAGCCGAAAGCATATCCTCTCCGATTAGGTCTTTTAAATTTACGGTATTACCAAAGAAAGTTATTCGATATGCGTATGCTTTGTTCTTTTTTAAGTCAACTCCTTCAAGCCGAATAAATCCATCTTTAAAAGGGATGCTATTAAGTTCAATTTTTCCCGCAACTTTATTTAACGCATCGAAACCTCCAACAATATCAAAGTTGTAATAATGCTTAAAAAGCAAGTTATTAGTTTTGGAAGCAGGAACAGAAAACGTCTTTGAAAAATCTGTGAATACTTTTGAAATGTCCCTCACGTTTTGAATTGTCTGAGTGACCGAAACGGTTTCATCTCCAAACAAGTCAATTCGATCTGTCCCTAAATACAATTGTAGTTTCTGCATCCTATCTGACGTTATTTATTTTATCGTAAGCCTCTGCAAATTCAATAGTGTAATCAATCAATTTATCGTTTAGTTTAGTTTTTTCAACGAATGAACTTGTCACTACATTAACGGGTAGATATTGCGTTTGTCCTACGGAGTTCAAAAATTGAATCCAAACCTGCTCACTTTCTAATAATTGCTCAAATACCGCATTGTATCCTTCTGGATAATAGCCTGAATTTAATGTGATTCTTTGCTTTGCCTCTTTATTGTAGACAACCCTTGTTGGCTTAGTTGTGTCATACGTTGTATTGAATCCACTTGAGGTCAAATTGATGCCTTGGTATTCCTCTTTTGTAGTGGATGTTGTCAGTACTTTTTTTAAGGCAAACCAAAGGTCTTGAAATTGTCCGTACTTATTAACAAAGGTTATCCTTTGGGGTTCGTATTTTGAGCAAGGCAGTCGATTTATCGTGCAAGTGACGCCTACTCCGATTGTTAATGATGTAGCCGTTCCGTTATAAAATTGATATCCCACCTCAGGTCTTAATCCCGTATTTAAAATATACGGCAAATATCCGCTTTTATTTTCTGGCACGAATATTTCCCACTCTGTATTTGTTCCTAGTTTTGGAGCAATCAGCCAAGACGCCGCATTGCTTAAAGGATATGGAGGTTGCCAATTTGCGCCCTCGTCAAAATATCCATAAGCATCAAAACCTTGGTTATCATCTTGGTTATAAGTTGGGGACAAAGCGTTTCCCGTTCCGTCAGTTGTTGGATAAAAATAGATCCTTAAATCAAAGTCAATTTCCGTGTCTGATGGTTGAGGTGAACCATCATAATTAATTACTAAATAATCTCGCACCAATTCTGAAACCTCAAAAAATACTGATTGTCCCGCCGTTACTGATTTTAATAAAGTATATGTTAATGCTCCATCTATCCAAATTTGACATACTACCGACTGAGCCGTTGCTAATGCAGTTCGTGTAATAAAATAGGGACTTCTTAATGCTACTCTTGCCATCTTATTTCTGTTTTAAATTTAATGCTAAATCAGCCGCAAAGGCTTCAGCTAATTCTTGAGGTAATCTTTGAAATGCCGCACGAAAAGGCTTTGTGAACCAAAGTGTAGGTTTTATCCCTTGGGCAAATATTCTTTTTTGTAACCAAAA
>Ga0196889_1000528_pt1 | contig 11216 bp, 17 predicted proteins | sample VirMetDEL_Nov_12_FD_166415 | JGI IMG/M metagenome (GOLD analysis project Ga0196889, IMG submission 166415) | Aqueous microbial communities from the Delaware River and Bay under freshwater to marine salinity gradient to study organic matter... | ecosystem: Environmental > Aquatic > Marine >...
TTCTAAAAAACCAATGTTAGTTAGAGACTTGTTTAAATCTTTTTGGTGCTTTGTAATTACTTCTAATTGCTCGTCTGTAATTTTACTTACTTTTTTACTTTCTACTTTTTTCATTTGATTAAATTTAATTGATTATTGGTTATTGTTATTGTTATTGTTATTTATCTAATAGCTAGCAATCCTGATGCTGGAGTTCCAGCCGCTGCAAGATTAACGCCAGTACATAGTACGTCTAGAAAAGTTCCAGCAGTTACACCTGCAAATTTAACTTCAGTTGAATCATTAAGTAAAGTTAAAGTTATGTCACCTCCAACTCCAACGTATAAAGCCGCTGGGTTTTGTGTAAAATTAGTGCTAGGTAATTCTAAATTAGCAACAGCTGGAGTGTAAGTTATATCTCCACTAAGCGCAGGTTGGTAGTTTGATTCGTAAACATACCAGGCTCCAAAAGCGCCACTTACGTCGTCAGATGTAAATGTTCCCGCGAACACAACTCTTTGCCCTACCTTATCAATAGAAGTAACTACTAAAGTTTGTGGGGTTAAGCTAGCTGGTGGTATTACTGTAAAGTAATCTCCTACTTCGGTTTGGCTATTAACAACGGTGCCTCCACCGTAACTCAAAGTAACAGAAGCCGTATCAGAAGGCCCACCTATATTGTATGCGTCTTCAGTTCCAGATAATATAGATATAGATCCAGAAACGTAACTACCAGTTTGCACAGATCCAACGTTAAACGATGATATTGTAAAACCCGTTGCACTTGCTTCTGTTATTGTTCCAGACGCTCCTTGTAGTCCAAAATCTAAACCTCCATTGTTTGTTGTAAAATTATAATCAAATGAAATAACATCACCTACAGTGTATCCACCAACTGGATTCACACCACCGTTACTGTTATCTAAAGTTATAGTAGAAGCAGTTGTGTTGATGACGGCTCCAACATAAGTTCCGTTATTTCCAAAGCTACTAGATAGCGTTTCATTACTAAATGTAATTGTTTTTCCAGCTGCAGAGTTAGGTCCTTGATCTATTATAGTTATACTTTCTACTGTTCCATCTGCTGCTGAATTTACTTGGTATAGAGCTCCAGATGTAGGTCCTAGAGTGTTTCTAACTGCTGAACCAGTAAATGTTCCGCCGTCTGAATAAACAATAGCACTTGAACTAGCTGGTAAACCTGTTACCGTGCTGGCTAAAGCAGCGTTTGTTAATAATACAGTTTCAGCTTTCAATGTTGAGGCCAATAGAAGATCAACAGCGCTTGTAGTGAATGGTGTTTGATTTGTGTTATACATGTTTTTTTATTTTACCTTGTCTTTTATTTTTTCGTATGTTCTTAGTCCGCCAAGTCCGAGCATTCCCAGCAATACTGTCATTAAATGTTCCATTTGCAATGGTGGTGGCGCGTCTGTTGTTTTTGTTATCCAAATAAATAAATCACGTATAACAAAATTGTAAGCTAATGCAAAACCACATATCCAACCTATAAAAGGTCTCCATCCGGCAACAAATAACGTTCGATGTGAAGCTTCAGCTAGATTTATTTTGGTTTGAAGTTCTATTAATTTTTCAGGATCTAATTCTTTTCCTTTAATTGCTTCTCTTATTTCCCAAGCTAAACCTCCAGCTACAGACTTCCTACCTTCACCTCCCTTTAAAAGACCTAGCAGTACTTTCCACATTATTTTTTAGTTTTAGTGTATGCTTCTTTTTCCCAAGGAAGGTTTTTAGCACCTTCTTTCATTTGAGATCTAGAATATCGTTTTCCTTTCCAATACACATATTTATCATCATAATCAAGATCACCTCTTTTCATTTGATCTATATGAACCTTTTCATGCTCAACAACATCATCTATTTGTTTAGGATCTTTAATATCTTTGTTAATGACTATAGTGCCATTGTTATTAGCTTTACCTAATACACCATCTTCCATGTCTACTTGGTATATAGGAGTATCATTACCAACGTATGGAGCGCCATTCATTTTAAAAGCCATATTTATTTTTTGTAACCGCAAGCTTTCATGTATAGTCCAGATCCGGCTGTTTTAGGACCTAATCCTGAGTTTTCTAATGGAGTTCCATAATTGGTAGGCGCGTCATATATAGCTTGCTTTACTTCTTCTGGTAGCTTATCTTGATCTCCTACTAGAGCTCTTTTAGCCGGTGAATCTTGTTTATAATCTTTATCGGCGCTATGAAGTTGCTTTTTAGCATCAGAAATTAATTCACGATCATGGATCATTTCTTCTTTTCTTGAGTGTCTTGCGTTTCCAGTATAATTACCGTAATGTCCTTTTTCCATTTTTATTTATGTTTATTTAGCATTTCCATCTTTTTCTAGCGGCTTTACCTCTTTCTCCGGTCCAGCCTTTCGATCTAGCACAGAAAGATTTACGACGTTTTGCGTCTTTGCTTCCTGGTTTAACATCTCCAGTTACAGCAGTTTTTAATTTACTACCTGGATTTTCTTTTTTATATTTCTTAACACCGGCACTCGTCATACCAGCTCCTTCTTCTGTAGTTCTAAAGTTTCTACCTTTACCTTTAGTAGTTTTTCTTACTTTTAAGAAAGGTGATTGTGATTGCTCGTATGCCATGTTATAATTATTACTTCTTTTCTTTAAGTTTTACCCACTTAGTTACTGTATACCCGATACTTATAAGTAACAGAATAACTTTTAAGGCCACCTCTATATGCGTCATGCTTATCGCTAATGCTAATGCGTTGGCTGCCAGTAGCTTAATATCTCCTGTTGCCATCTGTTATTTTCCTTTAGCTCTTTGAGTTATAGGCGCGTCGCTATAGCTACAAGGGTATTTAGATACTTCCATACCTGTAATACCAGAACTACTACCTTTGCCCATTGGAAAACCTTCTTTACTTAGCGGTCCGTCCCAAATAGCACTTTCACCAACTCTTCCGTCTAGATCAGGCTTGCTTATAATTGATTTTCTCTTGTCCATATTATTGTTTATTTAGATTTTTTAGGTGTTTTTTTGAATAGAAAATCATGAGGATCTAATTGATCTTTCATGTTTGATGTGTAACTAGATCTACCCATACTTTCAAGTCGTATTTTTTTACCAAAACCTTTACTTGTTTCTATATCACTACCTGGTCCATCATACGGCTTTTCTTTGATGAAAGTTCCTTTTTTGTCAGACTGAACTTGTGTAGCGATATGTGCATCTAATTCAGTTTTATCTAGTAAGTCATCTTGATCAACAAGATCTCCTTTTACATATCTAGCTCCAGGATACTCTCCATCTGGTTTCATCTTAGTAGTTGTTTTACTAGGATGCGTGTGAGCTTGTTTTACTCCGTGACCTTTTGATAATAAAGGTGTTTGTAGTTGCTCAGCAGCTAGTTGCTCAGCAGCTGTTTGAGCTTGACCACCTCCAAATATTTCTTTTTGAACGCCCACGCTTGCTTGGCTACCAAGAGTACCTGGTGCTATTTCGTTTTCATTAAACGTAAAATCTCTGTTTCCTCTTTGAGGTTGTCCGTATGGATCCATAGTATCTCCTATTAGTTTATTTGGTGAACCTTTCATCTGACCGACGGAGCTACTATATGTGTTTAGTAATTCATTATCTCCAAATATTTTTGTAGTTTTAATTTTAGCCGTAGTTGATTTATTTTTTTTATTGTATAAGTCTGCTTTTTCTTTGAAATTGCCAAGAGTAGCTTTACCAAATTCATTTTCCCAAGCACTTAGTTTTTTAGGATTTTTTTTCAACGTGCTTAAACCTTGACTGTACGATGTTGATGGAGTTGAATTGATTGTTGTTTCACTTCTCAAATCACCAGCAGATGCAAAACCTCTTTCAGGAACTTGACCACGATCTGATTTTATAGAACTAGCGATTTCAACTTTTTCTCTAGGTTCTGGTTTTTTGTAGTCGTCCATGTATTTAGTAGCATTATCAGCTAGTCCAGTTATAGCTTGCCCTACTTGTTCTCCAACTGTTTTGGTTATAACTGTGTCAGGTTGCTCATAGGTATCTCCGCCGTAAACTTGTACGCGTAGTGGAGATTTAATTGCAAATGGTGTTTTTGATTTCATACTATCTATTTTTGTCGTTGTTTACGTTTCTTATTGCTGTGATTAATACTTTGTCTGTATATGTTTTACCTTTCATTATACTATTTCTAGAACTAGTTGGGATATCTTCATCACCAAGCATAATACGATACATTCTTGCTATTAGTTGTTTACACTTTAACGAAACTTTGTAGATGTTGTATTTTTGTGTTGTCCTGTTGTAGTTTCTAAAAACTACTACCCAACCGTCTTTTATCAACTTGTTCCAGCGTCTATTGTCCCAACTGTAAGCGTACGTACCGATTTTAAAATCTTGCTTTGTAAACATTCCCATGCAGTCAAAGTATATAAGTAACTCTAAATCAGCATCGTTAAGCTTGTTATTTCTACAAGCCCATCTTCTAACTATACGATAGTGTTTAAGTAGGTTTAAGTCCCTAATGTCACTAGCTTCTAGTTTTCTCACAAAACAACTACAATATCCTGTATTTTAATGACAGTGTATTGCTCTTTATCAAATTCTATTCCATGTCCAGCGTGTCTATCATAATAGATTTCATCACCTTCTTTTAAAGCTTTTATATCATCACTAACTGAATTAATAACGGCTTTAATGTATCTTATATCTTCTCTATCTTTCTTAACCAAAAGTAAACCACCTTTAGTTTTATCGCCCGTAACTTTTACAGGCGTTATAATTATATTATTACCTATTGCTTTCATCGATTCTCAAGTTATTGATTACACAATCAGTTGATAAAATCGTTGTAGCTACGGAAGCTGCGTTACGAAGTGCACTTTTGGTAACTAATAGAGGATCTATAATTCCTTGCTTAATCATATTTACCATATTACCTGTAACCACATTAAGACCTCTACCTTTACTCTTTGGTAATTCATATTCTAATATACCAGCGTTATCTAATATTGTCTTAAAAGGTGCTCTAATCGCTTCTAGTAGCACTTCTTCTCCAGCTGACTTAGCAACTATGTTTTGTGAAGCATTTAGTAATGCAATTCCACCTCCTGGAACAATACCTTCTTTAATCGCAGCCTTAGTAGCACATATAGCATCTTCTACTCGATCTGTTTTTTCTTTTAACTCTATATCAGAATTAGCACCAACTTTAACCACTGCAATCTTAGCTGATAATCTAGCTAATCTCTTTTCTAAGCGTATTACTGCTCCTGGGTTCTGTGTAGTTGATAAATCTTCTTTAATTTGCTCTATGATCTCTAGAATCTCTTCTGATGAATCCTGAACCTGTATAATAGTATCTTTTTCAGTTGTTACTGATCTTATGCAACTACCTAAAAGTTCTGGTTGGATTAAATCCATATCATCGCCGAGATCTTCGTTAATAACAGTTGCTCCTGTTAATAAAGCTAGATCATCTAGTATTTCTCTTTTATTAATACCAAAAGTAGGTGCATTTATAATGTTTACTTTGATATTACCTTTAGTCTTGTTCATAGCTAACGTAGAAACAACTGCTGGTTCTACATCTGCAATAATTAATAGAGGTTTGTCATTTTTAATAACATACTCTAAAACAGACTGTATTTGTCTTACGTTTTCAACAGGTGATTCAATAAGAAGTACCGCAGCGTTTTTTAACTCTGCTGTTCTCTTAACATGGTCAGTCATAAAGTGTTGATTAGTCATACCTTTATCGTATTGAACTCCATCAACTATTTCAACAACTGTATCAGCTTCAGCTGATTGTTCCATCATCACTACTCCTGTATCTCCTACAGCTCTAAACGCATCACCAATAATTTTACCTAGATAAGGATCGTTATTAGTTGATATAGTAGCGATTTGATCAATCATATCGCCTTGAACGCTAGTACTGTTTTTCTCTAGGTATGCTATTACTTTATCAGTTGCTTTTTCAATACCGCTTTTTAAGTCTCTAGAACTTACATCAGCTTGAACTTTCTGAGCTTCCTTTAGTACAGCATAAGCTAGAACTGTTGCGGTAGTTGTACCGTCACCAGCTTCTCTTACTGTTTTACGAGCTGCTTCTTTTAAAAGCGTAGCTCCCATATTTTCTACTGGGTCCAATAATACTATTGTATCGGCAACTGTCACACCATCTTTGGTGATTAACGGGTTACCTGAACCATCTTCTAGTAGTACACATTTACCGCTAGCGCCTAATGTGGAGCTAACGGCTTTTGTGAGTTTGTTTATTCCTTCAAACACTTTATCTTGAGCTTCTTGCCCAAAAGAAAGATTCTTGACTATTAAGTCTGACATATTTAATTTAATTTAATTTGATTGATTGTAGTAGTGTATCAGAGCTAGTATTATACCAATAAAAGCTATGTATTCAATAGTCTGAACGATGTCTAGCATTATTCAAAGGTTTTGACAACTTTAGGACCATCTAAGAAAGCAGTTTTTCTTTTGTAATGCTCAACTGAAGAATCTATTGCTTCTTCAGCACCTTCAATTGTTTCTCTTCTGGTTACGTCGTGCCAAGTGTCTTTGTCTTTAACATCTTGGTATTCGGTTTGGTAGAATCCATTTGCTAGTTGTACTATCCTCCATTTAGATTTTTCAGATAAGTGTTTCCATAGCTCTATGGTTTCTTGGGTTACTTGTGGTTGACTATTCCACGATTGAGTCTGGTAAAAAAACGTCATTGGTTTTGGTTTTATTGGTTGGTTTACACTTTTGGTTTAATCATAGCTAGTAAACCGTTAACTATGTTTTATATTATCACTTGTTTTTGTTGTTATTTCCAATAATAAAACTTTTAGTAAATTAAATAGGTGGATATAAATTTGGCGCGGGTGCTGTTCCTACACCTAAACCGTAGATATTTGAAGGATTTGTGGTTGGAGCACTCCATATTATACCGTCAGTTGAAGTAACTACATAATCATTAGAACCTCCAACAGCTATAAAAATCTCCCCGTTCCATGAAACATCGTATAAAAGTTCCTCTCCAGGAGTACCTCTACCTGTCCAATTTATGCCATCTGTAGAAGTGGCTATATTGTTACTTCCATATCCACAAGCAACCCATATTGAACCATTCCAAGCAACACCCAAGCCTCTATCTGTCAATGGAGATGATATAACCGCAGTCCATCCTGACGTTCCAGCTGAATTAGTTGTATAAGCTATTGAAGTTCCTCCACTGCCCGAATAACCAACAGCAACCCACATTGAACCGTTCCAAGCAACATCATTTCCATCATTTGCAAACACCTGCCCCTGCCCGGTCCAAGTTGTTCCATTTGTTGAGGTAGCTATAGTATGGTTACCGCTTCCAACAACTCCACCACCGTTAGATTGAGCTACTACCCAAGTAGATCCGCTCCACGCAGCTTTGTGAATCGTTCCATTTCCACCAGCTGCAGTCCAACTTATACCATCTGTAGACTTGTAAATACCTGGAGCATTAGACCCATAACCACACGCAAGCCAATAAGAACCGTTCCAAGATACTGAGTTTCCCCAAACGTTAAAAATTGCTCCTAATCCTGTCCAATTTATACCATCTGTAGAATAAGCTAGAGAGTTAGTTCCACGCCCAGCAGCAACCCACATTGAACCGTTATAAGCACTTTTATTTCCGTAAATAGAAAAAATGCTATTACCTAATCCAGTCCAATTAATTCCATCTGCAGAAAAAATTAAAGTATTTGATCCACTAGCACCTACTACGATTCCACTGTATGGTACAAAATAAGTAATACCATACCATTTAGTTCCATCGAAGTATTCTACTTTATCTGTAGTAGAATTGAATATCATTTCGCCTACAGATAAACCAGTCATAGCAATTCTTTGCGTAGTTGTCATTACAGGCAACTGCGTAGCTGAAGTTGAATCTCCTAGATTAAATAATTCAGGGTTTGTTATTTTTGTATTTGCCATGTTTTATTTAATTATGTTGTTCCTGAACCTATAGCGTGTAAATTTGCGACCTCTGTTGAAGTTAAAACAACATCGTATACTTGAATTTTACTAATTTCTCCACTAAAAAACTGCTGATTGCCATCAAGATAAACTCCACTTAATATACTCTGTGTCATATTTCTAGCTGGTGCTCCTGTTTGTGAACCCGTTTGGGTGCCGTCTAAATATATTTTCATATCACCTGTAGATGAAACAGTTCCAACCACATGGTGCCAAGTATTGTTAGTCATAGCAACAGACGATTGAGCAGACACTGATGAACCGTTTAATCTGATTGTAAACACAGGGCTTGCATTAGCATAGTTAACTAAATGAAAATAATTATTATTACTGCCGGAACTATAATAACCTTGACTTATAAAATTATTATAAGTTGAGACATTACTACAATTAACCCATGCGGCGAAAGATGCGTTTGATGTGTTTGTTGAGTAAGAAGTGGTTACCTTAGAACTTGAGCCGTTAAAAGATAGGTATCCGTTACTATAAGTCGTGTTTGATAAAGTTGCGTTATTAGAATTCCCACTTATATCAAACCAAGTGCTTCCAGTTTGCGGGGGTGGATATGAAGTAGCATCACTGGCACTGTAAACTATTTGAGCACCTGCCGGCAATGGATTATCAGCAGACTCTGTAGCTGCAAAATACTGCCACGCAGTTCCGTTGTAATGTGTTAAAGCACTAGCAGAGCTATCTACAGTTTCTTCAGTGTCATTTCTAATCATACCTTGCTCAACAGTTGCTCCAATAGGTTGATTGCTATTATCACCACTTGGTATTTTTAAACCCGGTAAGCTTGTTGCTTTATCAAAGTCTGCTACAGGTGTTGTTACTTTAGTAATTGCCATATTATGCGAATGTTATTGTGCCTGTTCCTGAAGTGAATGTTTCTATTTTGTAACCTAATACAGATGTGGATACAGAGCTAATAAGTGAACCGCCTTTAGCAACAGTGTAGTTTTCTGGGTATCTAAGTATTACAACTCCAGAGCCGCCAGCAGCACCGGTTCCAGTGTTGTTTGCATTATGGCATCCTCCACCACCACCACCGCCTAAACCATTTGTTCCAGCTGTTGGAGGTAGGTTACTTCCGTTAGTATAGGTTCCTCCATTTCCACCACCGCCCGCTCCACCTTGAGGCGTGTTAGGAAAAGCTACCGCAGCGTTCATAGCGCCAGCTCCACCACCAGCGTAGTAAAGGTTGGTTCCTGTTATAGATGATTGAATTCCATCACCACCTTTTCCAACTATAGCTGGATCTGTACCTGAAGATAAACCAGTAGCGCTTGCTCCACCACCTCCACCAGCACAGTAATAAGTACTACTTGTTGATGCAGCACCTGCAAAGCCTTGTATTGGGCTACTAGTTCTAGCTCCTCCAGCATGGATACCACTTCTGCTAGCTCCTCCGCCTGAGCCTCCAGGCCCACCAGCAGCTTCACTACCACCATAACCACCTCCTGTAGCTAGTACACTTGCACGTGCTGGCGTCATATCTAATTCAGAGTTGCCACCGGAGCTTGTTGCACTTCCGCCTAATCCTACTGTTACTTCATAATTAACACCTTGAACTGCTGTTGTTATGGTTGCAGCCACCTGTTGATTTCCACCGCTAATGTTACCAGAGCCAAAAGACGTTAGCATTCCACCGGCACCGCCACCACCTGCATAATAATAGTTTCCACCGCCACCTCCACCAGCAACCACTAAATAGTCAACAGTTAACGGCACAGAAGTAGATCCAGCTTCTTCTAAAAACTGCCAACCAGTAGAAGTACAAACTTCAACTTTGTTTTCAGTTGTATTCTCTCGGATAGAACCAAGGGTAGATGCGTCGCACGTTGGTTGTTGAGCTGTAGTACCTTTAGCTATAACTAAACCTCCGGTATCTTGACTCATATCCACAACGCCAGTTGAAACTTTAGTTAATGCCATTTATTATAGTGTTGGTTTTGTGTCTGGAAAGTCAGATGTTGAAGGCCAGTCTCTTAGAGCTACTCTATACGCTAGTGTAGCTGTGTAATCTGGGTGATCGGTTAAAGGAACTATATAATCTGTATTTGATAATTCTTTATCTCTCCACGCTCGAGCCAATTCTTCTAGTGTTGGTTCTTGTATTGGAGATTGTTCTCGAAGCTGCCAAGTCCCTTCTTGTGTAGCTATAAAAGCTGCATCTGCAACTATTGAGTTTACTACTTGACCGTTTTCTATTTTATCGTATATTATTTCCATATTATGAGTAAAAAATTATTATAACTCCTGAAGCTCCCACTCCATTTGTAGTGCTTTCATTCATTCCGCCCCTACCTGTGTTTGCGTATGCAGTACCAAAGCGAATATTAACATTATAACCAGGACTAGCACTACCGCCAATACCGTAACCATCTATCCCACTACCCGGAGCATTACTAACGTCTTGACTTGAATTATAATAACCACCCATCCCATTCCAAACAGTTCCGGGGGTAACATTTGGCTGACTATAAGCAATCCCATCATAATATGCTATACCTGTGTTAATATCAAAGGGAAGACCTCCGCCCGATAAAACCGCAGCAGCTCCAGTCCCATTATTTCCAGTACCTCCTGCTGGAATAGTTGCAGTTACAGTTCCCGCAGTTCCTATTGTTACTGTGCCTTTCCAAACACCTCCACCAGAACCACCTCTATTAGTACCACTACTCGAATATCCGCCCGAACCTGCGCCTACTACCATTAAACCAATAGCGTCTCCATCAGCTATTCCCAACGTTGTAAGGTCAAGTGTTCCGCTAGTTGTTATCCTGTGTTGTTTTAAAATTCCGCCGCCTCCACCGCCGCCTGGAGCGGGAAAAAAATCTGTTAAATCACTCATATTATTGTTTTATTATTTTATACATTACCGATTATTACCCATCCTTGAGCCGCTATGTTAGACCATATAATTTCAAAAGCAGCTGTAGGCGTGTTTATTGTCATATCTGCAGCTACACCCATTATTTTATTTCCATTAGCTCCTAACACGTTAGCTAATCCGCCTATATTAGATATCTTTATTGAATCACCTGCAGTTGGAGAACCTGGTAAAGTTACCGTTGCAATTGATTGAGCTCCAGTAGCTGTGAATATATATAAGCTATTTGCGTTACCTGATATAGCTTGCCCAGATGTAACTTCAATAGAATTAATCCTTAGATCGACCGCTCCAGTGTTTCCGCTAGATTGCCCTATATCTACGATAGATAC
>Ga0196889_1000532_pt1 | contig 11162 bp, 11 predicted proteins | sample VirMetDEL_Nov_12_FD_166415 | JGI IMG/M metagenome (GOLD analysis project Ga0196889, IMG submission 166415) | Aqueous microbial communities from the Delaware River and Bay under freshwater to marine salinity gradient to study organic matter... | ecosystem: Environmental > Aquatic > Marine >...
TTATAGATGTAGGATATACAGTAAATTTGTTATCTTTATAAGTATAAATAGGATATGTTGTTGTAGGAGCAGTAAGATTAGATGATAACAAGTGGTATAAATCTTTAGACCCTACTCTTTGTAGTTCTTGAATAGATGAAGAGTTTTTTGTGTAAAACAAATCTCCTAATCTATAAAATTCTTTTGGATAAACATTTACAATTAACGTTTGACCAGCTGTTGGTTGTGAAAAGAAATTTATTGTTGTACCAGATATATCATAAGAAGCTTCAGAAAGCAATATACCATTAGCAAATATCTCTACAACTCCATTAGCAACTTGATCAGCTGTAGCTGTTTGAATAACATAAGCTGTTGTTCCTCCTGCTGTTGCCGCGGGTAAAGTAGTTGTTGCTATTGGTCCTGAACCAGAAAATTGTTGTGGTAAATTAAAAACGTTACTTGAAGATATTGATGTAGCGTTTCCAAATTCTTTAAATATAGAGATTTTTTCATCAAGATTAGCCACTCTATCTGCGTAATCTGTATCTGTTTGTGGAATACGTATCTGCTGATTTAAACTATCGAAATATGTTTCAAATATTTCTAATTGAGCTTGAGCACCTGTTTTATTAAACTCAACAGGTGTCATATAACCTCTCTGCTCTTTATTAAGTATTAATAAAACGGTTTGATATACAGTATTTACGTTTATTGCCATTTTAATATTTTAGTTAATAGTGATTAGGGCCACCAAAGTGACCCTTCACTATAATTATAGTCACATATTATTGTAACTTTTTCTTGATTGTTTTAAAAACTTCAACACCTTCATCAGTTTTAAACCAAGCGGCTAGCGCTGAATAAGGGTTTTCATCAAAAGGTACAGTCATTAATTTTCTATCATTAGATCCCCACATAAAATCTCTTTGATCTTGTGATATTTTAATAATACCTTTTTCTACAGCAACAATACCAACGTTTCTAAGACCTACGTTTTCATCAGATGCTATATCTAAAAATCCTGATGGATTCTTTTTAGCCATTATAAGTAAATCTCTTCTTAGTTCTTTTGAAGTTAAATTATTGACTTGACTACCAATTTCTACTCTTAATACAGCTTCAGCGTGATCAATATCCATTTCTTTTGCAGCAATTAAAGCATCAATTTCTAAGTTAATATCTTCTAACTCATCATGAGCTATAACTTCAGCTTGGTATTCTTGATATATTATCCCTTTTTTAGGGTGATATAGTGAAAGTAATTTTTGTAAATTTTGTTTTTCTTTAGGAACAGCTAAAACACCATCTTCAAATATAATATGACCTAATGTAACCTCTCCTTTTTGTTCATCAACTAAAGGGGAGTTTTGATTAGTGGCATATCTTATTTCTCTTTGAATATTTGTATTTTCATCAAACCACAATAGTGGATGTCTTCTTGAGTTTTTAGATGCTAAAGTATATGTTAAAGGCTCTTTGTTGCCTAGTAGATAGTATCTTCTATCTTTTATCTCCCATTTAGGGGCTTTTATTTCTTTTGTTTTTGACATGATATAATATAATATAATTAATAAAAGTAATAATTACCCCCGTTAGTTCAACGAGGGTAACTACTACAGCAATCTTATTGTTGGAATAATACGAAATTATTCGCGGCTTGAGTAACCAAACATCTTTCAGATAACCAGTTAACTTGCATCGCATCAATGTTAGTAGTGTAAGCACCACCAGCAGATCCTGTGATCCAGTTTTTGTATCTTCTGTCTTCTGTTTGTGAAGCTCTATATCTAACGTGTAAGAATGGTCTTCTTATGTTTGTACCTAATTGTTGGTCATAAACAGTTGAAGTTCCAGCAGGAATTAATACACCTTCAATTCCACTTACCGCTACACCACCTCTTGTAGAAGCGTCGTTTAAGTATTTCCAGCTAGTTTTGTAGAAGTCATAAGAACCTCTTCTGAAACCAGAGAAACCTAAATTTAAAGCCATGTCTTCAGAGTTTTCAAATAAACCATAAGCAGTTCCGCCAGCTTGTCCAGAGGAAATTTGACTTAGCATATCATCAAAATCTAAATCAAGATCTCTATTTAAGAAAAGCATGTTTTCTTCGATAGCGCCTTGAGTGTCTAGGTTTTTAAGCACTTGATCAAAGTCAGAAATACCAGTACCTGCAGAAAATCCAGATAGTATATTACCTCTTTGTTGAATCGCTTGGAATAAACCTTGAGTACCGTGAGCAACAGCAGCACCACCAGCACCAGTAAATCCTGGTACGTTAGCTGATTGAGCAACGAATCCACTACCTGCAGCAGCTAATTCACCTTCAACCATTGACATTTCTAAGTAATCATCAAAACGTAATCTCGTTTCAGACTCAGACTTTAAATACCATAAGTATCCTGATGTTCCATCTTCTGTAGCAACTTCTACCCAACCGATTTGAGCCATATCAGAACCATTAATTTCAAATGAATCTTTTATGATAATTGGTTGATTAGCATATTGCGTGAACTGAGGCTGAATTGACTTGTAAGAACCGGCAGTTCCAGCAGCGTTAACAGGACCAGCAGATCCTTTAGCGAATACAGAACCATATACAAATACTTTTAAAGTACCAGCTCCAACTGCAGAAACAGGGAAACCACCACTAGCAGCAGAAAAATCTGCAATAGTAAATGGATAAGCTGTAACGTTAGTTGATGTACCAGCTCCAGCGCCAATTGCACCAACTACAGCTTTTACAGTAACTCCAGTAGTAGGATCCATAACAACGATAGTATCGTTAGGGAAAATAGCATTTTGAATTGTTGTAGTATTAGTTGGAATGTTTAAAATAAAGTTTGCAGCACCACCACCTTGAGGGCAAGCTACGTTGCTATAAGATACATGCAATCTATTTTGTTCAGACCAAATTACTTGATCAGATGTCATTGGCATTTCAGCGCCAACCATTCTAAGGAAACCATTTAAAGTTCTGTTTCCATATCTTTCTACCTCAGCTTCATAAACTTCAGGTAGGTATTGCTGTACAAAGTCATTAGCTCCAGCGTTAAATGCTAGATAATTGTTTTGCAAAGCTAATTGTTGTTGAGAAGGTATAATGCTTCCAAACACAGGATTAATTTGTCCCATAATAATTAATTTTGTTTTTAGTTAAACTTTTTTGATTTTATCTTCAGTTTTGAAGAATCAAGACCACTGATTGATTTAACTTTTAATCCTCCAACAAATACGTCTCCGGTAGGCGAAGGCCTAACATCTTCGGATATGTTTTTAGACTTAGCAACAAGATCTTTAGTAGCATCGGATTTACCTTGCTCATAAAAATGTTGTGCAATTTTGTCAACATTGTCAGCGGCATACATAGCTTTGTGATAACCTTTAACATCTTTTACATTACCTTTATCATCTAAGAACTTCTTAATTGTGTTTGTAATATTCGATTGTTTATCTGCAACTTCATTAGGATTTTTAACTCCGTATCTAAATTTTTTTTCACCAACTTGAAAATCAAAACCTTTGAATTCATTAGTAAAATAGTTTTTAGTATTAGACTTAAAGTCCTCATGTTGTTGTTGAGCTGTGTTTTGCTCTTCATTGTAGCGATTGAAAAAGTCCATTGCTTTTTGTTGGTCTTGTGTCATACCAGGTCTCAACTTGATTTCCTCGTAATATTGACTTTTTAAACCATCTAAATGCTTTCGGGCTTTTGCAACCTCTTCTTTATACGCAAGTTTCTTTTTACGAATCTCGCGCTCCTCGTCCACTTCTTCATCATATGAAAAATTATCTTCAATTAAAAAGTTAATTTCACTTGAATCTAAGTGTGATTTGGCCTGTTTGTAATACTCTCTTAAAAGAGTATCATTATCTACATTAGAATAATCAGCATTTAATCTTACATAATCTTCTAATGTTCCACCTGTTTCTTTCATAAAGTCTACGACTTTTTCAATGTTCTCAGGTAATTTAGCTACTTCTCTTGCCTCTTCAGGTGTAGGAGCAATAACTTTTTCTTCAATTTTTTCACCTATTTCTTGTATTTCTTCTTCAACTTTTTCTTCAATAGGTTTTACTTCTTCTTCTTTAATTTCAGAAACTGGGCTGGGCTCTGGTATTTGTTCGTCCACTTTAGGGCTATTTCCGGTTTGTTCTTCCACAACCACCTTCTTTGTTTCTCCGACTTGAATGGCATCTGTTTCTTCTGTTTTAGGTTTTGATAAATCGACTTTAATAACATCGTCTTTTACCAATTGTTTAGGTTTACGTTTAATTTTAAACGTGCCTTCTTCTTTTACTTGTTCTGACATAATATAATATAATAAAAATTAATAAATAGTTTATTGCGGTTCAAACTGCTCTAAACCAAATCCGCCTAAATTATCCATACCTGCTGATTCAAAATCTGTAGGTAACAAGTCATTTTGACGTTGCTCAATCATTTTAGATTGTTGCGTTGCTTGTATTTTTGTTCTTTTATCTTTACGATCTTCTATAAATTGTTCTTTTTGTCTATCGGTGTTAATTTTAGCTTGTGCTAATTGTAACTGATAATTAAATTCTTCAGCCATTAATTGTTTTTTAATTAATGCTTCTTGTTCCATTCTTTGTATTTCAAACTGAGACTTAGCCTGTTCTATTTGTATTTCAGTATTAGCTAAAGCCTCTTGTTTTTGAACTTCATTTAAAGCCGCTTGCTCAGACTGTTGCATATTTGATTGTGCCTGTGCTTGTATTTGCGCTTGTTGAGCCTGTTGATCTTGTTTTTGTTTTTGTATTCTTCTATATTTTAATATTTGATTAGCTAAAGTTATATTTTTAACTTCTCTAATATCAATAGCGTCTTCTAAATATATTTGACCTGATTGTAAAGCCACCTGTATGTTTTGTTCTAACATAGCTTTTTCTTCATCATCAGGTTCAAGCTCAAGATAAATACCAAAATCATATAAATGAAGGTTTTTTAATTCTTCTAAGTTTTGAGTATTGGTTAAAGAGATGCTTTGCATTAACGCTTGTTTAGTTAAATCAAATTCTAAAGCATCAGCTATTCTTAATGAAATATTTTCACAAGTTCTTAATGTTAAATATAAGCTAGCATCAACAATATGTTTAGTAGCAATATTTGAAGCATTGGCAGCCATTTTTTGCAATCCCACTAACGCGTTTTTGTCTGGTAAACTGCCGTCTCGTGCTTCGTTGAGACCTGTTACGTCTCTTATCATTTGTAAATAATACTGGTATGTATTTATAAGTGATGCTATTTTTCCGTTTGAACTAGATGTTTGTAACTCTTGTATAGGTACTTTACCTCTATTGGGATCACCATCTTGTGTTAAACTTCTACCAACTATACTACCAGTTTGGAAATACATATTTAATGCTTCCTGTGGATTATAATTAGTACCATTACCTAAATCAACCTCTGCTAAACCATCAACATCTACAAAAACACCATCTGGAACCATACGTTGAATCACTTGTTGTAATTTTAACGATGTTAATTGAATCATATCAGCAAAACTTGTGCATCTACTAACTAAAGATTCAATACGGCCTTGGTATAAATTAGGTGCACATATAACATAGTTCATTTTAACTTTAGTTAAATCACTATTAGGCCTTGTCATGTTTTCAGCTAATTTCCACTCTAACATTTGTGGAACACCCATTACTTTAGCACCACTAAATAAAACTTCTATAGACCTTGAAACTCTATCAAAGTTATCGCTTTCAGGTGGGTTAAAAGTATCTGGTTTTTCTAGTGTTTTTTCTAATCCAGATTCTGTTCTTTTTATCTTAAATACTTGATCAATAAATGTTTTGTATTCAAAAAATAATATTTGAACTAAATCATTGTCATAATTAGGATTAGCTATATAACCATCACGACCAGGGTATTTTACCATGGTCTCCAACTCTTTATCGGTTAAATATGGAAATCTTTTTTTGATTTCAGCTAAAGTCATTGACTTTATTTCACCAACATAATATATGTCTTCAAAATTAGGGTCATTGGTATATGAATAAACTAAATTAGCTGGATCAACGTAATCAATTACAACACCTTCTGATTTATTAAAAGTTGTTTTAACAGCTCCAATGCCTATAGTGACAATATCTTCAATTAATCTTTTTTTAGTTAATTGATATTTATTAAAGGCTAATGTATTATTAATAGCTTCTTCTTCAGCAATTTCTACAGACTGCTTGTAGTTTAATTGCATGTGTATTTCTAATTCTTCTTTTGACTGTGGTAAAGTTTTTTTATCAGAATTATATAAATTCATCCCTGTCGTTTGCTCAATTTCGTTTAAATAATCTTGAGCCATCATATCTCTATAAATACCACCAACATAATCAGTTCTTTGTTTTAAAGAAAAAGGATCTTGAGCGTAAGCTTTTAGATCATAATCTTTAGAGGCAATACCATTCACAACTATATCTACAAATTTAGGTATAATAGGCACTGGTTTCCAGTCTAAATTTAAATAAGATAAATCACCGTTTATAGATAATTCATCTTTATATTTTTGTACATTTTGTTCTCCTCTAGCGTATAATCTAAGATTATGAAAATTTCTATAACCTGTATTCCATCTACTACCATTAACTCTACCGCCTCTAAACCATTCATATTCAATAGCTTGCCCTACTAATAACCCATATTCTAAACTTTTCTTTTCCTCTTCAGATACCATCTGATCAGGAAACGCACTATTAACACCAGTGTTTAATTTCATCTAATTAATTATTTTTGATTCACTACCTTTGTTATCATATCTTGCGAAACTCAAACTAACAGGTTGTTTTATAACCTCAGGTACGGGTCTATATTTATTTTTATTACAAGCCATTATTGCTAAACCAGAACTTATAGATGCATCATGCTTTGTTCTATTGTTTATATCAAATGCTGCCCAGTCTTCCAATGTTCTTTGAAAATACATTGTTCCATATTGTTCATTGTTATAACCAACAAACATTTCTATATAAGCTTCAATAGCGGCAGCATGAGCTTGCTTAACGTCTTCGCTTGAATTAGGTATACCACCTATTTCTTTTTCAGCAACAGACAATTTATACATTGTTTTATCAGGCCTGTTCATAGAGTAGCCTCTATAACCTCTTCTTTTAAAATGATATAATAATCTTGGTTTATTGTTTTCAGCAAGAAGTGGCATTCCATAAAAAACACAAGCCATAAGTACATCTTCAAAAAATATTTCTGCGGTTTGTGGTCTTGATATATACTCTAAAAAGAATAAGTTAGGTGGACAATCATCCATACTAAACTTTGTTAACCCATGAAGAGATCCTTTTGATCCTCTTCCGTCTACTGTCCCTGATATATCATACGAGTCACAACCAAAAGCTCCCATATGCTCATTAGCTGGAAACTTTTTACCATTTTTAATAAGTACTCTATTTTGTTGATTTTCATTTGGTATCCATGAAACAAAAAATCTACCTTGCTTACTTGGAACAAACATAACGCTCGTATCTTTAATACCATCCACCCATTGAAAATTACCCTGTGTTATTACACCAGAGTATTTTAAATCTTCATTATAATCTATTTGTTCGTATATTTTCGTTAAATTAAACAAAGATCTTTTAGTTTCATCTCTGAATGCGTGTTTTTCTGTACGTGGAAACTGTCTATATAATTCATTAAGTGCATCAGGATCATTCTTAAGGCCATCTACTTCATTTTCCCAATGTTCGATAACGCCGATTTCAATTGGGTAGCCGTCTGGACCTTCTTTCGGTTTTTTGGGTGTATCGAAGACAGGTAAGCCATAAGAATCAATGTATCCTTCGTAGTTCCACTCCATAGGTATGAACAAGCTATATAATCCCGAGCTAGTCTGCCCATTGCGGTTTCTTCTGGTAACGTCTGAATCATCATATATTTTTTTATAGTTTCTACCTCCTTTATCTAAAGCATTTGACGTTGAACCCATCATACACTTACCTATAATTCTAGAACCTAATCGTAAACAAGTTTTTGTAACCCTCCAGTTATTTAATATATTATCAGGTTTTTCCCATTTACCAGACTCATCATGTACAAGTAGTTTTAATTTTTCACCATCGTAACTGTTGTCCCCTGTGTTTTTCCAGTCAATAGTTGTATCTAATCCTTCTAATTCTTCAAGCTGTTCGTTAGTATCTAGTTTACGTCTTGTAAATCTACTAGCTGGAACCCTGTATGCAAGTTCTGTTTTTGGTCGATCCATACCATCTTGAATCGGTTTGAAGAAAAACGGATAGTTGACGGAAATTGGTACGATTTTATCGGTAAACATTTTCTTTGCATCAGCCCCTGACTTTGATAAGACACCGTATCTAGCATCACTAGAGATAGTGGCAAGGTTGACAGTTTCGCCTGATGCCATGAATGAAAAACCAGACCGTCTGTTTTTGAGGTAGCACATTCCGTAGCAACGTTTATCTGCTTTACAAGCTTCCCAGAATATAAAGAATAATCTGTTTGCTTCCCTAAAATCTGCTTGCCCAACATCAATCTTGGACCACTGCAGGTACATATAATGAGTACCAGTAATATAAGTAGCTTTACCTTTATTAGTAAACCAATAACCCTCGTGGCGCCTAGCAAATTCTCTATCAATATACGCATACCATTTTTCTTTAAAATCATCTGGATATTGTTTCCAGTCAAATATTGTTTTAATTTTTTTTAATGCTTTAGGATACTCATGTACTTGCCATTTGTCGTAATCTTTATTAACATCTTTTTCTTTTGGTAACGCTATTTTTAAATTTTGTATTTCATAAACATCACCTATTTGACCAGTTTTAGATATAACAACAACATCATATTCTTTATTGTATCCATACTCCCATTTTTTAGATCTGTTTAATCTTTTTACTACATGAGGTTTTATATGATCAATTACTTTATATAAAGTTTGCTTATACATTATTTAGATCTTCTTTCTGCAAAACCTCCAAAAGCTTCTTTTTTCTTTTCTTCTTTTGGCTTGTCATTTAACATATCTTCTTCTTCTTTAATACGATTAAGTATTTCAAAAGCATCAAATATAGCTAGCTTTTTTGTAGCAGCTGCATTTTTTAATCTATCAGCTGATATGTCATCATCAGAATCAACTATAGCTTCTTTTGCAACTTTAATAAGTTCTTCAACCGCTCTGTGCCCAGCTTGGATTATATTCTTCTTCGTTTCCTTGACGTTCATGTTTTATTACAATATCATTTGATTTCATACAATATAGACGCTTACCATCAACTAAAAATTCATATTCACCAAAAGGTTTATACCCTACAAGGTCTCCCTCGTTGATTTCTAGCGCTTCTAAGACACTATTACCATATTTTAATACACCAATAAGGTTTTGTTCTAAAACATTATGTATTTCAACATTATCTCTGAGCGGTGCAACAAAACATCTATCACCAAAAGCCTTCCATTTATTTTTTCTTTTGTATAAATAAACTTGATCTTGTTGTACAAAATATAAACCATCTTTAAAATACGATTTACTATTTTTTTCTTCTCCTCTTACATTATACCATCTTCTAAATACATTATGATGAATCATTATTAAATCACCTTTTTTAACAGGTGTTTTATATGATAAAGGTACTTCTACTACTTTAGCTATATTATTTACAGCTTTAAAAGTTTCTAATTGAGTATTGATTATAAGGCTTTTGTCACCTACTTTAACTTCATTATTATATCGCTGACCGTAAGGTTCAACGATAAAATCAAAAACACTTTTCATTAATACTCTAAATCATACTCAACGGAGATTGCCATGTTAGAATTAAATTTCTTCCACGGCAATACCTCGTTGTTTTTTTTAATGTAAATGTTATAAGAATTATCTTCTTTATCAAAGAGTATATGAGATATAGTGTGACCTCCATACACCGATTGAGTTAGAGAATAATGCATCGCATCGGTTTTGTAATCAGTACCAATGCTGATTTTTCTAATAACAGATGACATTACTCTTTAACCTCTTCTTGTTCTTCTTCTTTTTCGATAGGAGTGTAAGAACCGTCTTCAAGATTAATGTTGATCGATCCGTATTCTTTTTCTAGTTCTTTTTTAAAGTCTTCAGTTTCTTTGTTAACTTCATGGAACTTAGATAATACCGCGGTTTTTTGGGCTTCTAAAAATCCTACTTCATTTAATAACTTGTTTAGCTCTTTTTGAAAATTTTGGATTTTTTCTAATTGGTCTTTTTTGATATGCATATTAATTAAATTTGATTATTTGCCTATTGATTTAAATTTCTCTGCACCTCGTGAACCGAAATAGGCAACATAAACGGTTATAAGAAGTGATTTTAAAAGGTCTATCCAACCGGTATCAATACCAAATGATATATCAAACCCGTCTAATAGTATAAAAACAACAAGAGATAATGTTAAGAATATCAATGTCATTGGCCGAGTGTTTTTTGAGAGCCATGAATCGGATTTCATATCGCTTTCCCAGCGTTTTGATACCTCTTGTAATTCTATAGTGTCTTGCTCTAATAATTTAAGAGCTGTTTCTTTGTCTTGTGGTGGTAGGTCTGGATCCTTGTCTATAAGGTTTTTAACCATACCTAATGCGCCTTGATCAGGCAGTATATCTCCTATCACATTTATAATACCTGATTTACCTAGTAGAAATTTTCCTACTTTAGTATCTTTAAATTTCTTTTTTGGTTGTGACATAATTATTCTGCTTTATATGCGGGTGCTTCCCACGGTAAAGTTTTATCACCTTCATCAAAAGATGATCTTAAATATTTTTTACCCTTCCAGTACATTGCTTTTTCATCATAATCTAAATCTCCACGAGCCATTTGATGTATGTGAACATTTTCGTGATTAATGGTTTCAGTTATTAAATCTGGATCGGTTACGTTTTTATTAATTAAAATATTTCCACGCTTATCAGCTCTACCTATAACATCATCTTCTTCAAACTCTACATTTACTATTGGTGTAGGAAATTTACTAAAAGGTGGTTTAAGTTTAAAAGCCATTACTTTCCTGGAAACATTTTGTTTAATACATTTTTACGCTGTTCACAGCCACAAGGTATATTTAAACCTTGTGAAACTGTGTCAACGATTTTTTTAATTCCAGTAGCTTTAGTAAAAGATTCTATCTTATCACCTAAGCCCGTTGG
>Ga0196889_1000543_pt1 | contig 11022 bp, 9 predicted proteins | sample VirMetDEL_Nov_12_FD_166415 | JGI IMG/M metagenome (GOLD analysis project Ga0196889, IMG submission 166415) | Aqueous microbial communities from the Delaware River and Bay under freshwater to marine salinity gradient to study organic matter... | ecosystem: Environmental > Aquatic > Marine >...
TTTTGAAATTGCAGATTCACCATTTTTAGCAAATGAATTTAACCCTAATGATATAGAAGAAGCAGGAAGTTTTGTTAGAGAATATACAAGACCACCTACAAATGTAGTAAATGAAAGACTTAGACTAGAAAGAATTATTAAAAATAATATAGAAAATCCAAGATTACAAGAAGGTTTACTTACAAGATATTTAGATTTTGATGAATATGTTAAAGGACTTCCTGCTGATAGAGCAGAACAATTATTAGATTATACCAATAAAGAAGTTACATCTAATCTTGATTTATTTAAAAATGAATTTAATAAACAACCTCCTTATAACTGGCCTTTAAGCGAAGATTTAGAAACAATATTTTTTGACTATAAAGAACCATCTCCAATAGAAGATGCAAGATTAGCAGACATAGAAGGTTGGGATTTAGATGCTGATGGTAAACCTATTGACCCACGAAAAAAACCAGAAGGTATGTCAAAATGGAAACAAGAATTATCTGCACAGTATAATTATTTAGTTACAACAGACACACCTGGTGGTTCTCTCGGAGCAGCTAAGTTAAATGACCCAAATGTATTTACAGATGCAGCTATGATTGTTCCAGATGTAAAAATTTCTAAATTGTTAAAAAACAAAGCTAAATTATTAGCAATAGATGGTATAAATGCATTAGATGTTTATGAAATTGGTTTAATTTTAGGAGCATTAATAGAACCTGGTGTAGAAAAAGCATTAAATCCTATAATGCCTATACTTTTTCCTGGTATTGATAAAGAAAAAATTAAAGATAACAAATCTTATAAAGAACAAGTCATTGGAAATTTACAAATGACGGCTAAAATTTCTCCTACTGATATAGCATTAGATAAATATAATGAAAAAAATAGCTCTAAATTAGGAATGGATAGTATTGTAATGACACAATTAACACCCAATATAGGTAGAGTTCCACGTAAAATTAAAAAGTCTCGTTATAATAAAGATTACAATTGGATAGAAGGATTAATAAATGGCTGAAGTTACATTTGGACCTAAAGGTACAACACTTATACAAGTCGGTAATACATTTTATTTAGCTTATGATAATGGAGCTTCAATACTTTATTGGGAGTTATCTAAAGGTGTTGATTTAAGTACAATAACTAACATTAATCCTAGTTTTGTAAATCAATTTGATAGTCAAGGAAAGTTAATAGCTGGTAAAAACATTGAAGGATATATGTATATAAATCAAGATGATTGGGATTTACAAATAGTAGAAGGTGATAGATTAGTTAAAGCTGGTAATATTTTAGAAATTGTTGATGATAGTACAAACATTATAGAAGCTACTGTTTCAACTTTAGCAAACTTAGATGAACGTCTTCCATGGGCAAACAATCAAGATTTTTTAGATTTAGTAGTTGAATTACGTTCAGAAGATTCTACAAATTGGAAAACTAATATAGAAACTGATACAAGATTTTATGACATTATTAATGAATTAGGTTATACAAAAGAAATGTATGATAATAAAAAGATTTCTTTATTAGATGAATTAGGTTTTAGTAAATTAAAAGAAGAATATGCTAAACAATTAAAAAACTCAGTTACAAATATACTTGGTAAATTAGATGATAACTCTATTAACTATGCTGCAAGTAAATGGGCATTAGGAGAATGGAGCAGAACTACTGCAATTGAACAAGTAACTAAAGCTGTTGATAATAATTTTGATGTTGAATGGGATATGGGTTTTAAAGCTGTAGTAGATGGTGGAACAGTTACAGCAGCTACTGGTGGACAAGCTAATATACAAAATCTTATGGACATATGGTTACCTAAAGCAATGCACGCTAATGTAGATGTTTTATATGAGGCTAGTAAAGTAAGACAAAGTTCTTTTTATCAAAATGAGTTAATAGAAAAGTTTAAAGATATGAGATTTCAAGGTGGATATTCAATGTATGACAGAGATTTTAGTTGGAAAAATATAGTACAACCTATATTAAATAAAGCTGAAAGTATTTGGGGAGTAGTCATTGATGAAACAGATGATGTTGTACAGGATTTAATACAAATTAATGATGCAAGTAAAGTAGACGCAATACTCAGAGAAACAGGTTTACAACGTGGTTATCAAAAAACACAGAACGATGCAACTATGGCAATGATGCAAGCATTTGGACAAGGAATAGTTCCTGTTCAAGATTATCAAACAAGAATAGGAGTTGGTAAATAATGGCATTAGTACAAATGAGAACTCCAGGTGGTTCATATTCTGATGTAGATGAAGAATTAGTTGGTGATTATCAAGCAGATGGTTGGGTATTAACTACAGATTTACCTGAATTTCAAGGAACAAATGTTGTTAAATATAACCCAGATAAAACTGTTACTATGTCTGATGGTAGTTCTGAAGAAGCATATAAAGCAGTTAATTATTATACAGAACCATCAGGTCCAACAGGAACAGTTGATACAAGTTCTAATGGAAGTGATGGAGATTCAAGTTTATCTATTGATTATGGTTATGGTACAGGATTAGCTGTTGCAAGAGGTACATTTTCTTTTTTTCCAGAAGCATTAATTGATGAGTTTGCAAAAAATTGGGCAACAACAGGAGTTACAGCAACAGCATTAGCAATGACTAGGCAAACACAAGTATGGAAAGATAACTTTGGATACTTGACTGACCCTGTTAGTGGTGCTTTAGTAATGAGCGAATTAGAAGCAATGTCTAATAAAGCTTCATATCGTAATACATTATCAGAATATGGTATTGCTTACTCTGAGAGTTTTAATAAACAGTTTGAACAAATGATTACTAATGGTGTTGCACCAGAAGAATTTGATATAAGAGTTGCAACAGTATACGATTCAGTTATAGATGATATACCACAAGTTGCTGAATTATATGCAAATCAATATGGTATTGAAAATGTTACAAATGAAATTATATTAGCAGGATTAATTAATCCAGATATACAAGATGCAATACTTAATAATGAAATAAGTACATTACAAATAGGTGCTGAAGCTAAAGCTGCAGGATTTGATTTTAATTTTGATAGAACAAACAGATTAAGAAAAGCTGGTTTTGATAGACAAACTGCTAAAGGTTTATATGGTGGAGCAAAAACATTCTTAACACAAGAACAAAGTATAGATAGAGGATTAGATATATCTGATTTAGAGGAATCAGCTATAGGTAATACAGAAGCTATGTCAGCTGTAGCAAAAGCAACTAATGAAGCATTAGCTGAAAGTTCTTTTGTTGCTGGTTCTAGGAAAAAAGGTGACAAAATTACTGGACTTACAACAAGTTAGTGTATAATAGTTTTATGCGTTGAGAGGTCCGCAGTACAATAGACCATCAAATCGGCTTTCAGGCCTACGTTGAAAGCTTGTATTAAATACGTAGAGTAATGGACTTGTAGCTTATAGCTACCAGAGGTGCAAGTCAAGTGGTAAGGTAGCACCACGGCAAGATGCCTATGGTCTTGTCTGATAGGTTAACACATAGTGGAGGTACAAGATGGAAGAATTTGATGCACCGCAAGAACATGGTGTAAAACAATTACGTGAAACAGTTGAACGTAAAGATGAACAACTTAAGAAACTAGAAGCTGAACTGGCATCTTTTAAAGACAAAGAGCTAGATAATGTTTTTGGTAAGTTGGGATTACAAACAGACAAAGGTTTCGGTAAGGCATTAAAACAAGTGTACAATGGACCTGTTGATACAGAATCTATTGCACAGTTTGCTAAAGACGAATATGGTTTTGAAGCTAGTGGAACTGTCACAGAACAACCACAAACTGAAGACGTACCAGTAGCCCAAGATGATGCTCGTGCTAGAGTAGCTGCACTTGACGCAAATTCACGTTCAGATGTACCGTTAGACGTAATGAGTCAACTAGACAAAATAGTTGCTACAGGTGATACTAAGGCAAGTATTAGAGCTAGATTGGCATTACTCGACCAAGAAGAAAAAAAGTAACAGTTTAATACAAGATAATAACGGAGGTAAATTATGGGAGCTATTTCGCTTACCAATAATTCAATTTACGCACAGAAAATTAATAACTTTTCTGGCGAGCTATTCCGTGTCGGTGGTCAAAGAACACCTTTCTTATCTGCAACTGGAGGATTAAACGGGGGTAAGGTTTTACAATCTACTTTCTGGCAAATCCAAGCAGCTGACAATGCAACTGTATCTTCTGAACCTACTAAAGGTCAAGAAGGTGCGCAACCTACAGAATATTTAGGTCGCGATAGAGTAGCATTCACAGGTGTAACGCAGGTATTTCATAAAGGTGTAAAGATGACTTACACAGCAATGGCATCATACGGAAACCAAAATCCATTTGACTTGTCTGCAAATATTGCAAACAGTTCTGATGGTGATGGAACACTTACAGCTGGAGATAAGCTAGCGCTTGCTGGTGGAAATCCAATTGTTGACGAATTTGCAGAGCAAATGTCTCTAGCAATGGAAAAAGTAGCAAGAGAAGTAGAATGGTTTGCATTCAACGGTACATTTGCAGATGGTGCTAATACAACACCAGGTGCTGGTACAAGAGAAATGCGTGGACTTGCAGAATACTTAGCTCTTAACGCTAATGCTAATAACTCAGTAGCCGCTGGTGGTATCAATGGTAACATTTACTATAACGATACAGCTGGAGATGGCTCTGGAACAGACCAAAAACTACACTGGGATACAATCGCTGGTGCATTAAAGAGGCTCTATGATGCTTCTGCACCAATGCTTAATCCTGTTTTGTGTGTAAGCCCACAACAATTGTTAGACCTTAACAAAGAGCTAACAGTTGATGGTGCTATATCTGGTGCATTAACAGCTGCTGTTTTACCAAGAGATAGAAATATCGCTGGTATCGACATTGATACAGTTGTAACACCATTTGGTTCAATTGGTATGATGGTCATTGACCCTAATATCATTACTGCAAACAAAGCATTTATTGTGGACTTTGCATTCGTACAACCAGTATTTACCAACATCCCAGGATTTGGTACAGTATTCGTACGTGACATTGACCAAGATGATTACGCAAGAGTAGCAAAAGCAATCTACATGGAAATGGGATACGACTTCGGTCCTCCTTCATACCACTGTATGATTAATGATGTTGCTTAGATAGCAAAATATTTAGTAGAAACTTTCGGGTTGTAGCAATACCTCTCGAAAGTTCTGCTATAGTTAGGAAAATATGAGTAATACATACGCAAAAACAGCAACAATAGCATCTGGTGAAACTGCAAGTGACGTTATAGATACTAAAGGTATGGCTTTAGCAGGAGTAAGATTTCCCGCAGCTTTTACAGGAGCTACTGTAACAATACAATATAGTTTAGATGGAACAGCTAACATGAATACAGTAAATAATGCTGCAGGTGCAGCAATAACATTTACAAAAGCCTTAAATGGTTGGTGTGCAGTTGACCCTTATACATTTGCATTAGTAAAAGGTGGATACATTAAAGTAATTTCTGCCAGTTCTGAAGCTGCTGAAAGACAAATAGATTTAGTATTCGTTAGCGTCTAGGAGTTACTATGAGTTTAAACATAGGACACCTCATAGACAGGGTTTTTAGAGAGTATCTAGAACCTAACGATGACGTATCATCTTTTACAGTTTTAAAAGATGGTATGACTGATTCCTCTACAGATACAATAATTGATTATGATAATACGTATCTAACATCTGAAGAAGAAGATGCATTAGGAACTGGTGCTTTTATTGAAGTAGGAGAAGAACTAATGTTAGTTGCTTCATTAAATACTTCATCACAACAAATAACTGTTGTTAGAGCTGCACGTGGTACAACAATTGCTGCACATACTACAGGTGATTTATTAAAAATTAATCCTCCATTTACTCGTAAAGTAGTATTTGATGCTATATCAGACCAAGTAGAAAACCTCTACCCTACTCTATTCGCAGTTGAAACAATAACTGCTACTGCAAGTACAGGTTACGTTTTATTAGGTACACATGGTTCAGATGCAGATACTTATAATTATTTAGTAAACCCTATAAAAGCTATATCACAATACACAGATTTTGCAACTAATTCAGATTCAACAGGTAGCATGTTTGCACCTGTATCTGTACAATTAATACAACTACCTAATCCATTTGTTTATACAGATGATTCAGGTACTGAAAGAACTAAAACATATACTGATGGACCGTCTGTTGTTAATGCATTACAGTTTTACAGTATTGCTTCTGGTCACTCAGCGTACATTACTTTTAAAAAGAAATTTATTGCACCTGCAAATGAATCAACAACGCTAGCTTCTATAGGTTTAGAGTCAGAATATGAGCCAATAGTTATGGCAGGAGTAGCAGCACAGATAATGTCAGGTAGAGATATACCAATGGCAACACAAAATTATATAACTGAATCTTTACAAGCTGCTGTATATCCTGTAGGTTCATCAACAAGTATTAGAAATTCATTATTACAGTATCAACAAATACTTATACAACAAGCTAGAAAAAACTTAAGAGCAAGGTATCCTGAATCCGTATCAATAAACGGCACACATAATCCAGGTATATAATGGTAAGAGTACCTCTTGCATCTGAGATAACAAATCCTAAAAGACACGGGTATAGTTTACAATTAGACGATTTACTTATGCGTACAGCTACAGGGCCTAATAGAGTTTTAACTGTACAATCAGCAGAGTTTCCGCAACAAAGTATAAATCTTGCAGTTAACCCTGAAGATATTACTACTAACGTAGGACAGATTTTTTCTAGAAGTAACTTTAGTGGTGGTGAAGGATTAGATACAGCACATCAAAGAAATGGTGAAGAAGATGATGTAAGTAAGTTTTTTGATTCTAAAGGTATAGATGTTTTTCATGGAGATGAAGAAGGAAGTTATAAGATACATTTATTAAAAGCTACTGATGAAATAAACGTTCGTGGTGGTAGTAATGATTTACAAGGTAGTAATAACTATTTAGCACAAACAACTAATGGTAATTTATATCTTACTGATAATACTAGTATCTATGTGTCAACAGATAATGGTGCTACATGGGCAGCAGTAACAACTGGTTTAACAATAAATTACAATTTTACAGGTATTGTTGCTTTTGGTAATGGATTGTTTGCTACTACTGCAGATGGTACAAGTAATTCAGAGTTAATAAAATTTGATGGTACATCTACATGGACTGAAGAAACTACTCATATGAGTTCTAATGGTGGACTAACAGGTATATGGTTTTCTAAGGGACAGTTATTTATTAGTGGTAAAAAAAGTACAGCAGAATATTTGTGGGCTGTAAGTCCTTTTGATAAAACTTGGTCTAGTTCAGACTTACAAGTTGCTGATGCAATTATAGTTTCAGAAAATACACACGATATTACAGGTGTAGTAGATGCAGGTGCAGTCGTACTTGTTTCTAGTACAGATGGAAATATATATTCTATCAAAGATGTAGCTGGAACAATGACGCTTAAAGGTCAAACAAATGTACCTTTTGAAGAAGTACATAGTATTTCTGCTGCAGAAGGAATTGTATTTTTTGGTACAAGAGAAGTTTCAACAAAGACTGGTAGATTGTATCGTTCACAGTTAACAGTTGCTGATGATTTGTATGTATTAGCTGATAGACAATTAATAAAAGAATGGATTGTATCTAATATAGATGCTTCGCCAAAACATATGTTTGCAACAAGAGATAGCATTTACATGGGTATAAAAGAATCATCTACTGAAGCATATTTGTGGAGATATTACTTACCAACTGCTGGATTAGCAAGAGATTTAGAAATATCTACAGGTTCTTTTATTACAGGTATTACTCAAAGTGATGGTAAATTTATTATTGTTGGTGCTGGAAAAGACATCTATAAAGAAAGTGAGACAATATTTGTGCAAGAAGGTTATTTAATATTACCAAATGCAGACTTTTTTACATCAGAATCTAAACAATGGGTAGGAATAGAAGTAGAACATAACGAATTATCTGAAGGTAGACAAGTAGATGTTTATATATCTACTACATATGACACTGTAGATAATCCAGATAGTGCTAACTGGGAGTTAGTTGGGCAATCAGTTGCTGGTACTGGTGGTGTAGAGTATGAATTAAACAGAACAGCTAGATACGTTAACTCAAAGATAGTAATAAAACCTAATACAACATTTACATCTTCTCCTGAGTTTAGGTCTGTAGCTATTAGAGCTTTGCCTAGACCAGAACTTGTAGTTGTAACAATACCAATAAACTTATCTGACCAAATAGAAAGACCAAATAGAAAAAGATTACGTGTAACAGGTTTAGGTGAAACTATTTATCAAACTTTAAAAAATAAAGAAGGAGATGCTGTTACATTAATTTTGTATGAACCTAGTGAAACCATAAGAGGTGTGGTAGAATCTGTTGAGTATCCAATTATTGAAGATGGAAAATTAGGTTCTGTTACTCAGTATTGCATGATACGTGTAAGAGGTGTTAGAGCTGAAAGTACTACTACATCTATATCTAGATTATTAGGTGTTGGTACATTGGCTGTAACTAATTTAGGATAATATGGTAGCAAGAGAAACACAGTTACAAAACGCATACGAAACAACATTAATATCTGCATTGTCTGCAAGCTCGTCAGACCAAACAGTCTCAGTTGCAGCTTCTCCAGCAAGTATTGGTGATTTTTCATCAGGAACATCAGGATTTTATTTAGTAATTGACCCAGATAGCGACTCTACTAGAGAGTATATTTACGTATCCGCAAAGACTGGTGTTAACTTAACAGCTACTAGAAACATAGATACTTATGGTGGTGGATTAAATGCTCATTCTATTGGAGCTAAAGTTAGATTTGTTGCTATGGCAGAAATGTTTAATGATGTACATGACAGAGTTAACACAATAATTAACGAAGCTGGTACAGCAATTAATACAACATTGTTTTTAGATGAAGATAATATGGCATCTAACTCTGCTACTAAAGGTGTTACACAGCAATCAGTTAAAGCTTATGTAGATAACAATGTAACAGCACAAGATTTAGATATAACTGATGGTTCTACAACAAGTTCTGTTGATTTAGATAGTCAATCATTAACTATACAAGGTACAGCTAATGAAGCAACTGTAGGATTAACAGGACAAACATTTACAGTTGGACTACCGAGTTCTATTACAGTTAATGTAACAGGTAACTTAACAGGTAATGTAACAGGGAACGTTACAGGTAACTTAACTGGAGATGTTACAGGAGACGTTACAGGTGATTTAACAGGTAATGTAACTGGTAACGTTACTGGTAATGTTACAGGTGCAGTTACAGGAAACGTAACTGGAAACTTAACTGGTAATGTCACTGGAGATGTTACTGGAGATGTAACTGGAAACTTAACTGGAAACGTAACAGGCAATGTATCTGGTAGTTCTGGTTCAACAACAGGAAATGCTGCAACGGCAACAGCTTTAGAAACTGCAAGAACAATAGGTGGCGTATCGTTTGATGGTACAACTAACATAGATTTGCCTGGTGTTAATACTGCTGGCACACAAAATACATCTGGTACAGCATCGGGATTATCAGCAACATTATCAGTTGCTACAGGTGGTACAGGACAAACATCTTACACAGATGGTCAGTTACTTATAGGTAAAACTACAGGTAATACACTATCTAAAGCTACATTAACTGCAGGAACTAATGTAACTATAACTAATGGTTCGGGTGCTATTACAATTGCAGCTACAGATACCAACACAGAATACACAGCTGGTGATGGTTTAGATTTAACTGGTACAACATTTAGTACTGACCTTAAATCAAATGGTGGACTTGTAATAGAATCAACAGAAGTAGCAGTAGATTTAGGAGCTAGTTCAATAACAGGAACATTAGATGAAACAGATGGTGGTACTGGACTTACAAGTTATACTACTGGAGATATTCTTTATGCTTCTGGTAGCAATACACTTGCTAAATTAGGTATAGGTTCATCAGGTCAGACTTTACAAGTATCATCTGGTGGTATTGTAGAATGGGCAACAGCAACAACAGGTGACATAACAAATGTAATTGCAGGTACAGGTTTATCTGGTGGTGGAGATACTGGCGAAGTAACTCTTAGTGTAGCTAACTTAGCAGTAGCACAAGGTGGTACAGGAGCTACTTCTTTTGCTGACAAATCAGTAATCATTACACAAGATACAGGAACAGATACATTAGCTGCTGTAGCTATGGATGCTAATGGTGAACTACTTATTGGTGGTACATCTGGTCCAGCAGTAGGAACATTAACTGCAGGTTCAGGAATAACTGTTACTAATGCAGATGGTGCAATAACTATTGCTGCAACTACTGGTGGAGATATTACTGCAGTAAACACAGCAACTAACTCTGGTTTAGCTGGAGGTGCAACATCTGGAGCAGTATCGTTAACTGTAGACCCATCTAACTTAGCTGATGGTACAGGTATAACAGCAGATACAGCAAATGACTTCCTAATTATGGAAGATGTTACAGATGGAACTGTATATAAAATAAATCCTAATCAAATAGCATCAGGTTCAGCATCTGCATTATCAGATGGAGATTCAGACTTTACACTATCAGATGGTATTGCTAATGGAATACACTACGAACTAGACAATACAGATATGGCTGACTGGAATCAAGCAGGTATTGCATTAACAACAGCAGGTGGAATATTTACACATCACCAAACACAAGCAGCTACTTATACAGTTGCAGCTAACACAGGGTCAGTTATGGCTGGACCTATCACAATCACAGGCACAGTAACGAATAATGGTACACTGGTAGTTATCTAATGGTAACTGTCAAAGTAAACACAATATCAAAAGCATCTGGCAATAATGTTGCTATGCAAGTGCCTTTAAATTTAAAGTCTTATACAACTACACAGCGTAATGCACTAACAAGTGCTGCTGGAGATATAATATATAACACAACAGATAGCAAAGTACAGTTTTACAATGGCTCTGCTTGGAGTGATTTATAATGAGTTTA
>Ga0196889_1000551_pt1 | contig 10914 bp, 7 predicted proteins | sample VirMetDEL_Nov_12_FD_166415 | JGI IMG/M metagenome (GOLD analysis project Ga0196889, IMG submission 166415) | Aqueous microbial communities from the Delaware River and Bay under freshwater to marine salinity gradient to study organic matter... | ecosystem: Environmental > Aquatic > Marine >...
GGTTAATTCGTCAAAAGGGATAAAAGGTGTTTCAGGGTCTAAAGGAACTACTTGAGTTCCGATGTTTGTTGCTGAATAATCTTCTTTCGTTCCTGTTACGATCCAGTGCACGTTGTACACTACATCTGTTTCACCTTCTTCTTGAGGGTGCACGTCTACTGTTTTACAATTCCAATCGTAAGTTATCATAATTTATTATTTATTTTGCTGGGTTAAATCTAAAAGGACTTTTGTATCCTTCTATTGTTATTTCTAATTGTCCTGATTTTTCATTAAAAGCTATAGACTGAACGTTTTTTAAATGGTCATTACCATCAGCTCCGTTTTTACCATCAGCTCCTGCTGGCCCTGTTGCTCCGGTTGCGCCTTGCGGGCCTTGCGGTCCTTGTGGTCCAGTAGCGCCAGTATCACCTTTTGACGCGGCTGTTGTTGAGTCTTTGCCAAAAGCATCTTTTATAAATGCGTGTAGCTCCTCAACGTCTTGCCTTAAATCTTCAACTTGTTTTAATAAAAACTTATTAGTTTGATAAACAGCGTCATCGTTAAACAAGTCGCTAATATCATTTAAGGTGTTTAGTTCTTCAGATTTTTCTTTAGAAATTACAATCTCACCTGAGGCATTTTTGGAAGCCTCTTGTCCTTCTGAGCCTTCCTTATAAAGCTTTTTTCCTCTGATAGTTTCGTTTATATTTGCCATATTAAGTTATATTATATTCATACCATATTTGACAAGACATTCCATACATCGCTGGCTGAGTTGCTACCCCAGTAACAACCCCTATTTGGACTTCGTCTTCAGCGTTAAAAGTAAAATTAGATATTCCAAAATCAAAAGTAACTTTCATACCTGCGGTGCCTCCTCCTGTAACCGTACCGGTATATGTAGTACCGCTAGTCGTGCCATTTATTCTTTTGTAAAAAGTACAAACCGTAGCTACTGGCGTACTTCCTGATACATGCTTTAATATAATTTTTCTAACCCTACCCGCATATAAAGGCACCCGAGTATTATAATATTGGTCTGACGAACTCATCCCTGTTGAATTTATAGGAATCCACAGTGGGTTAGCGCCATCTTGGCTTCTTGGGCTATGGAAAAACCCACCATTGTGAAAATCAGAGACATAACCTTTATAGCCTTGTGAAGATTTTACAATGCCGTTAACATCTAATTTTTCACTTGGAAGAATAACCCCTATACCTACATCACCAGAAAAAGGTTGTAAAGAAATCTGCCGTCCAGAGGTGCTAGCATTATTTGTTGCTTGTATTAGTTGAGTGCTAACGCCGTTAGCGGAAAACGTTAACTTAGAATCGACAGAGCTATAAGGCTTTATAGTTAACGCGGAATATGTTTGGCAGTCAGCTAAGCTACCAGAGCTTGCTCCAGTATTAAAAATATCCAACTTAGCTCCAGGATTAGTATTTCCAATCCCGACATTGCCTGTCGAGGCTTTGATTGTAAAAACATCTGAACTATTAAGATTTACAAACATTCCGCCGGTACTAGCATCACCAATTAACCTTATTCTAGCCAGTGTGTAGGGAGATGTTTGCTTGTAATGACTCCACTCAGACCCAATAAACCCTGGATTATTATGCCAGCTAATACCCCCCATGTTTGGGCTACTATTATTCCAATAAGCGTAAAGACCCTGAGCGGGATAGCTACTGGTGCTATTTAATCTTATGTTTCCATCTTGTACAGTGAGTTTGTCAGTCGGACTTGTCGTACCAATCCCAACATTACCATCTGAATTGATGCGCATCCTTTCACTTGGACTAAAACTACCATTAGAAGTATCAAAAGTAATTATACCAACTCCAGTAGAGTTGTTTCTTTCAAAACCTATATTAGAAGCTTCTCCAGTATAATAATCTGATATATAACTCCTTTGAAGGGTGCCAGCAGCGTCAAATCTAAATCTAAGGTCACCAAGATCACCACTTCTAGCTCTAACTGTTAAAGCAGTGTTTGCTGATGTTGTTGTTCCTCCAAATCTGCCATCCCCATTAACATCTAACTTGTAAGTTGGACTAGTTGTTCCAATACCAACGTTGCCACCGTTTAAATATGAAGTGGTATCAGAACGAAGCAGTACATTTGTATTGCCAGAATCGTCTCGAAGATACATACTAGCATCATGGTTGGTGTTAAAGAAAAATCCAGAATAGTTAGCACCGTTAGAATCATATCTAGCAGCCCACCCATTGGCAATAGCTTTACCTAATATCCCAACACTAGCTAAAGCGGTTACGTTTGTGTAAATCCTTCCATCAAACGTTGCGTCTCCTGCAACATCTAGTTTTTGAGACGGATTAGTTGTTCCAATACCAACGTTGCTTGTTGAGGTTTTTATTGTAAAAACATCTGAACCATTAAGATTTACAAACATTCCACCGGAACTAGCATCACCAATTAGCCTTATTCTAGCCTGCGTATAAGGAGATGTTTGCTTGTAATGACTCCATTCGGACCCAATAAACCCGGGATTTTGTTCCCACCCTATAGAACCCATTGGTGGACTTGTCGAGCCATTCCAAGTTGCTTTAATTACATTTGTTGAAGGATATGATGAAGTACTATTTAGCCTTATAGAGCCATCTTTAACTTCAAGTTTATCAGCAGGGCTAGTAGCTCCAATCCCGACGTTGCCGTTGTTTAAGATACGAACTCTTTCAGTAGTGGTATATGGTAAAGATGTTAAAGCAGTATTAAAAATTAAATCATTAGACGTATTTGAAACTATTTTACTTCCAGTGCCTAGCCCAGAGCTTCCAGCGAAAATAATTCCGTCTGTTCTTGAAACACCTAATGTGCCGTCTACTTCTAATTTATAATTAGGACTAGTCGTACCTATCCCGACGTTACCGCCAGACTTAACAAAAAGTCTTGTGCTGCCACCATCATTTTTAAGAGATATTGTGTCAGTGCCAAAATACATTCCAGTACCGCCATCTCCCCAGTGCTGAATATCATCACCAACATAGATAGTATTACGGATTAAAGCCGTGCCATTTACGTCTAAAGGTTGGGAGGGTGAAACTCCAATACCAACATCACCGGCAAAAGTTGCATTTCCACCTTCAGACATATCTAGCGTAAGAGCAGTTACATTAGAACCGCCATCATTACCGATAAAAGATATATCCATATCTTGAGTTGGATTTTTTATTTGAAAGTTACCAGCTCCATTAGCTAGGTTTCCATATAAAACACCGCCGTCATATAGTCTTATATCTCCGCCGTCTGCATCTAAGGTAATATCTCCAGCAGAATCGATGTTAAAGTTACCTAATGTGTTGTTTATTTTACCATTTGCGCCGTTATGATATATTTGCATATCATTATCGTCACCAAATTGCAGTTGTGATGAATCATTATCTAAATGTATATTCCCTGTAAAAGTTGCATCATTCCCGCTAAATGTTATAGGAGCATTAGTCAAAGTATTTGACGTGCCAGAGCCTGACCACATCGCCACTGTTTGCCCAGTACCAGCTCCATCTAAAACAGATGAGTTATCTACTTTCTCCCAAGCATCTGTAGCGCCTTGCTCTACAAATACAGCCCAGTCACCAACTTTCCAATCAGTGATACCGTCTAAGTTAGTTGAACCATCTGTTGAAACTATATAGAAATGACCTGTTGTACCTGATCCACTTGCTAGTGTTGGCGTGTTAGTGGCTGCGTTCCACGTGCCTTGGAATACTAGACCTGCAGGTATTGTACCTATTAAGTTCTGTACAAAGGCTGTGGTGGCTACTGTAGTGTCGTTTGTTGCGTTTGCTTTTGTTACCGCCGTGGTTGCTGTGTTTATTGTACCATTTAAATCACCAGAAAAAGTAGTTGCAGTTGCAGTTCCTGTTACACTAACACCTGTGCTTGTTGTTTCAAGCTTTTTAGAGTTGTCATAGTATAGACTACTAGCTCCATCGGCTATAAACTCAGCCATTGTTTCACCAGTATATTTTTCTAACTGAAGTCTATTTGACCTAATTTTTAAATTTCCAGTTCCAGTTTCGTCAATATAACTATTACTACCGTCGTGGTAAATTTGAAGGTCTGGTGAAGCATAATCTCCAAACTTTGCTTTAATACCATCTACAAAGTGGATGTCTTTCCAAGCAATAGATTGCATGTGACTACCATCTAATTGAAAATATGTAGCTATCCCGCCAGATCCATCATCTGATTGAAATGTAATATCACCGTCATTTGCTGTTTGTCTTAAAACTAAATTTGAACCTAAATCAGCTTGAATCATATTACCAGTACTCGTGCCTAATCCTCCGCCTGGGTCTATATTGTTGTAAGTATACAACTTCAAAGACATAGCATTAGAATTAATTCCCGTTGCAAGACCAATAACATTTCCAACGCCTGCTTTACCATCCATTAGCAAGTCTCCAGTCATAGTTCCGCCATCAAGCGGTAAGTAAGGGCCGCCTGGTAGCGTTCCACCACCTGATATTTCTATATTTCCACTTGCATCACTTTGTAAAAATCCTTGTGTATATGCTGGTGCTTGTAGTTTACCATCTGCTTTTATTTTAAAATCAACATCACCTTCCGCATCTAATGTACCTGTTTTAAATTCTAAACCAGCGTAATCCATTAGTATTTTATTCTCAGGAGCAGTACCTGTTCTATCAAAGTATATTGTTGGAGAACCTCCTCTTAAAGTAAGAGAAGCTCCAGCTGTTGTGTCCCCTATAGTTACAGTTGCAATTTTAGTTGTTATACCATTCTCTTTTACTGTTAACCTTGAAGTTGGAGCTGTATTTCCTATACCTATGTTACCATCAAAGTAATGTTTATCACCTTCTGTATATATACCATATGCATTACTGCCTTTAGTACCTTGATAATCACCTTTAAATAAATATTGGTTTCCAAAATTAGGTACAGTACCTTCGTTATTGTCAATGATACCTGATACAGCTGTCATTGCCCCGTAATTTACAGTACTAGCTTTATCTATATTAATATGCCCCTCAACACCTTTTGAAACGCCAAAGTCAGCGCTACCTCTATTATTACCTAACTCTACTGTAAAATACCCACCATAAGCATTGTCAACATCACCCAGGTCTTGAATATTTGAGCTACCAAAAACTCCATACATATTACTTACACCACCATTAGTAGAATTTGAGTCGTGAATTACTTTTGCTTCAACACCAGCTATTGATGCTGTTTTTTCTGTATTATTATTTGACTCAACATAAAAATAAGCACCACGTGCTAAATCGGAAAAACCTGTAAACCTAACATCAGACCCAACGCCATAAATTCTATGTTCATCGGTAGCGTCTCCGTCAGCAGAGGAATCTAAATCTACAAAAATACCATAGTTACTTCTGTCAAACGTAGTAGTGTCAGCCCCAGATAAATTCATATCTACCTCAACTGCTTTTGTTGATACATTGGCATCATTTCTGGTGTGATTTATTTTAAGAGTGTTAGCATCATCTAAGTTAGAAGAAGTAACAACAAGCCTAGCAGTAGGACTAGTCGTTCCAATCCCGACGCTATTATTTATAGCATCGACATATAGTACACCGTTATCGGCATTTACGTTATTTAAAAATTGTATTATCCTACGTATGTAAGTAATACTTCGTAAGCTGAATCAGCAGGTGTTCCTACGAAAGCTATATCTAAGTCGGCAGAAGATCTTGTAACGTCTGCATACACTGTTTGACCACCAGCTGTTATTACTTCACACTTGACATCTAAAGCCACTGCGCTTGATCCAAAAACTGAAGCGTTTGAAACATCTACTGTAAATGTTCTTATTCCACCAGAATCTCCTTTTTCAACATAAGCCAGCGCGCTGTTTAATACTATTCTTTTTCCTAATGCACCAGTATCGGCAGGAGTTACCCAAGTACCGTCACCTCTTAAGAATGTTGAGGAAGAACCACCAGAAGGCACATGACCTACGTTGCTACCGCCGTTATATGCCATTGATTGTACTAAAACATTACCCGTGGTTGGATTAACAACTATTGGGGTTCCTGAAGAAGTACCTGGCGTTGTTTCATCAACACTAGTTACAGCGCCTGTTGTATCTGTCCATGGAACGTTTACAACAAGTTTATCACTACTATTGATTTGAATTGGATATGTTCTACTGGCTGTTGTTGAAGCTGAATTAGCCGCAACCGTTTGAGCTGTATAAGAAATAAGATCAGCTCTAAATGTTGTTCCGTTTAAGTTAACACCTTGATCCGCTGTGTAAGTAGTATCTGTGTCTGTCCAAGGGACATTTACTAGCATTTGGTCACTAGAATTTAACTGAACTTTATATGATCTGCCAGCTGTGCTTGTTACAGTGTTCCCTGCTACAGTTTGATCTGCGTCAGATCCTAGTTTAACTAAACCTAAGGTACTTGTAGTTGCTGTGCTATATTGAGTGTTTGTTGGTGTTACCCATGTTCCATCACCACGCAAGAATGTAGTTGACGCGCCGCCACTTGGGACAATACCCAATGTAGAACCGCCACCATATATATCAGCAGAAACAAAACCATTTGATGTAACGCTAAAATGTGCTGAGTTAAAACCAGCAACACCTTTGTCTGTTGCGCCATCTGTAGCGCCTTCGCCAGCAATGTTTGCATCTTGTATTACTACGGTATAATCACTAATCGCTGGACTTGAGTTAGCTGCAATGTCAGTATTAGCATAAATCATATCCCCAGGTTCTAACGTTTCTGTAAAGAACGCGGTACCTGCAACTGTTACAGCAAAGAAGTCACCTAAATCTAAAGCTATGTTACTTGCTCCATCTAATGAACCATTTCCTGCGCCTAAGTCTGTAGTTAAACCTGTGTTCGCATTATAACCACCTTTGAATAAACCTACGCCTGCAATTAATCCTTGTACTTGACCTAAATTTACAGCGTCGTTGTTAGCAGTACCATTAGCCAAGTTATTTATTTGGCCGCTAGTCATGTCAAGAGTGTTTGTTACAGTAAGATTATTTCCTATTGTAACATCGTCTGGTAAGCCAATTTTAATTTCACTAGCGCTTTGTACATTTGTTTCTACTTCATTAGTCGTACCTGTTATTTTAACTAAATCTTGGCTACTGTCACTTCCGTTTAAAGCTATATTAGCAACACCACTGTCTGTTACAGCGCTTATGTTATATGTTGTATCGCTTCCAGCTGGTACTAAATCAAGAATATCTTGTATTTCATACTCTTTTACAGTATTATCTGTAAGATCCTCTGCTATAAATTTATCTCCTGCAACTAGTGTTGTTCCGTCTGCTGCTGAATCAATAATATTATTAGCACCTGCATAATCAACTGCAACATCATTAGCATTGACTTGTATACCAGCTCCAGCTCCTACATTAAACTGAATAGTTTCATTGGACGCTTGATTTAAAGTAAAAGCACCTCCATCAGCTAAACCACTTCCAGCAGTTAATGTAATTGTAGCGTCGCTAGGCGTAGCAGGTGCAGATCCAGCAGTAATAGCAATAACATGACCTTGTGCGTTTGTTTGGACAGAAGAAGGATAAGCATATGTACCTGCTGAACCGTAATCATCATGGTCAATAGTTATCGTATCACCAGACATACTACCCGTTAATGCAGTCCCTCCATTTATTGTTAAAGTATCTCCATCGCTTATAACAGAAGAACCAGTGTTACTAGCTGCCGTAAAATTATAAGAAGCTCCAATATCTATCCAGCCTGCTCCTGTGTATAATCTTACTACATCAGATGCGGTGTTATAATATACTCTACCTTCGTATAAACCAGAACTAGGATCTGATGCTATATTTTCTAATCTCAGTTTTTGTGATTGAGCACCTGAGCTATACTCTACGTTGTTTACAAATAAAATTGCCATGCTTTGTTAGTTTAAAAATGCTTTGCCTGCAAACGCAGAGCCGAATGTTATTGTTAAATTGTTATTATCTATATATTCTATTTGACCTCCTAATACAGAGGTGTCTCCCGTGTCTACAATTGTTGCAGAAGGGAATTTTCCTAAATTATGTTGTATTGTCCAAGTTGCTGATGGCGATCCTTGGGTAAAATTAAATGTTTTATCTCCTACATCTTTTGATATAGTAAAAGCAGCAAAGTCATAATGTTTGTTTAAAACAAGATTACCATTACCGCCAATGTTTGTTAATGCTAAATCGTACGTGCCGTCACCTTGCAGCGTATACGATGTTATTTCATAATGACCAAATTGCGAAATTTTGTTTTGCTCATTTATGAGTATGTTATTACCAACTAAATAATTCATAAATGCAGCAACCTCCTGTCCAGATGAATCTATACCTGAAATATTGACAGTAGTAAAGCTAGTCATTAAATCACCGTCTGCTGGACCTGTAAACTCACCATTTAATGTAGGTGCGTTAGCAAACTTAAATACCATCTGTCCTGATATAGATATCTTACCTTTAATATTAAGGTATTCAGCTACAGCAGCGGCAGTAAAGTTTCTGGTTAGTCTATTACTTTGCTCTGTTCCAATCCAAGCATCGCCGTCGTTAACCTGTAAATCTCTTGGATACGAACTTATTCTTGCCATGTATTAGTCTTGTATATTAAATATTCTATATGTAATCCAAAAAGTCATTGTAGTTGCTGCTGTACCTGTTTCAGTAGGCGCCGCTGCACTTTGAAGAATCAATTCAGCCCCAAAAGATGTTCCACCCGCCACAAGAGAAGGTATAAAATAAGCTGATGTTGTGTTATTTGCGGTTGCTTGGGGTATAACATATTTAAAAGGAGTAACACCTATAACAGATTTATTTGTTATTTCTAAATCATTAGGAAAAACTAACTTGTTTACAGCAGTATTACCTATTACTTCAGCTACAATACCGTATACTTGTACTATGTTTTTATTAGGCCCCGGATTATCGATTAATATTTTTACTGGAGAATTTAATGTTCTAAGCTCTGCTGTACTTACTACAATCTTTTCAGACTTTATGTAAGAAGTAGACGCTAAACCTAAAACATCTGATACTGCGAAGTTTTTAGTAACTGGCAAGTCATCAGTGTTTGTAGCTGGTGTCGATGTGCCTAATAAGTAATCTGCGTTTTTAGGTGTACCTTTTGGATATGTTATTATTTGTGCCATATTAGTGTGCTTTTGCTTGTATTACGATCCACTCAGTTCCATTTGACCAAATTGATACGCCTTCATATTGTTTTGATATTTCAAAAAATGCAGCTCCGTCTATAGTTTCTCCTGCTTGTGCCGTTATCTGCACTTTGTCTGAAGCTCCGTTTGGAAAAGTAGAGTTAGTTACAAATCTTATATTTCTGTAAGGTATAGTTGTTGCTGACGGTATATTAAGTGCATAAGTACCGTTGCCTCCAGTCCAACCTATTTCAACAATGTTATTATCGGCTGAGTATGTAGAAGATCCTCCCGCTGATGCCGTGACTTGAAAAGGTATTAGTTTGGCTACAGCGCCTGATACAACGTCTGTGGCGTCATCCCACTCTAACTGTGAACTAGCGTTTGATACTAATATTTGACTAGTTGTTCCTAAAGCATTGTTTCTGTCTTTAACAGGTCCATAAAAAGTAACTGTAGAATCAATAATGCATGTATCAGTACTTGCGTTTCCTATTTCTACATTACCTTGAAGTGTGACTGATCCACCATCCGCGGCTTGTACGTTAGTAACACCTAATACAGTTGTTGATACAAAACCAGGGCCTAGAACTGTTTCTTGTCCTGAGCCAACAACACCGACCTGTATCCAATCTGCGCCAGATAGTTTAAACATTGGCGAATCACCTATCGCTTGACCATCGGGCGTAAACATTGCTATAGTGTTTAATGTACCAGAACCAGTAACTATACCTGTACCGGCTTTGCTCACCCATCTAGTTGCCATATTACCAGGAGTACCTTTAGCAATCAACACATCTCCATCAGTGCCTTCATCACCAGCAGCATCATAGTACGTAGAATTAACTTCTAAAGGACCATATAACGTTGCGGTTTCATTAACTGCTAAACTAGAGGAAGTTTCTATAGAGCCTGTAACATTTAAATCTTCTACAACTTCTAATGCTCCATTAATTGTTACGCCTTGGCCTGAAGCTGCTTGCGTAATAATTGAATCACCTATTTTAACACCAGTTGGCGTAAACATAGCTATTGTGTTAACCGTGCCAGATCCAGTAATACCACTGGTTTCCGATATAATTAAATCTGCTAAAGCATCGATCTCAAAATTTCTAGTAACTGGTGATTGTGTGCTACCAGGCGTGGGTGTAACCGTGCCTAATATTAAATCGTCTGCTTTTGGCGTTGCTTTTGGATAACTGTTTGCTATAGCCATGTTTTTATTTTAATGTAGCTCTGTTAGTGGTTGGATCGTATGAGTAGTTACTAGCTGGACGACCAGATTCTTTCGATGCTCTGTCAACAGCGCGCTCTTCTGCGGTCATTTTGTTTCTCTGCATACCTTTTGCAGTGAACTCACCAGAAGGCGTTAAATCACCACGCTTTTTAAGCAAAGCTATAGCGAAACTCTTACTGCCAACTTGTGCGGAAAGTCTATCAATAAGGCTATTACGCCCCATATGTGCTTGTGTCTCCATTTATATAGTGTTCTATAGTTCTATATACTCACATATAAAGGTAAAAACTTACAAAACGTGACAATAGCCCCTTACTTATATACCTTATAAGGCTTATGTCACACTGAAAAATAAAAATTGTTACGTATAGAGAGGTATAGTGTTGCTACTACCCCTGATATACACAAAATTTTAGTAAAATCAATCATAAAAAACCGGCCCTGGCTGTATTTTATTGAATTATAATCATTTTTTTGCAAAATCTATTGAAATATTTACAATGTTTAGCATTTTTTCTAGCAATTACAAACAAATTCTTAATAC
>Ga0196889_1000563_pt1 | contig 10716 bp, 14 predicted proteins | sample VirMetDEL_Nov_12_FD_166415 | JGI IMG/M metagenome (GOLD analysis project Ga0196889, IMG submission 166415) | Aqueous microbial communities from the Delaware River and Bay under freshwater to marine salinity gradient to study organic matter... | ecosystem: Environmental > Aquatic > Marine >...
ATATTGATAAAACAAAGATTATTGAAGGTAAAAAAGGTAAATACCTACCAATTAGTATAGTGATCAACGATGATCAAGATCAGTTTGGTAATCAAGGACCTATTACTATTGCACAAAGCAAAGAGGAAAGAGAATCTAAAGCAGCTAAAACTTACTTAGGTAATGTAAAAGTGGTTTGGACGAATGGATCAAACGTTGCAGCAGCTCCTAGAGAGGGACAACAAGCTCAAGCGCCAGCTCAATCATTAACTCCACAAGCAGATGACCTACCGTTCTAATGGAGCAGTGTGAAATGTGCAGTGAGATTATGACTAAGTGTGATTTCGATTACTGTGATATATGCCCCGATTGCTTAGACGAAGAGTAAATTTATTTATTTAACAGTAGCCGTTCGTTTACCTGCGCTAACACATAGGTTAAATAAGAAAAACAACGTTAACTTGCTGGCTTCTTGAAAATAGCTCTCAAGACGATACTGTTAAATAAATATTAATAATTAAACTAAATACCGCAATAAAATGCAGACAGTAGAAATCAATGGATTTGAGATTGACACGTTCAATCAACATAAGCTTGAAGAGGGAAAAAAGCAGGGTATATGCCCTGTTTGCTCCCACGATAGAAAACCCAAGAATCAAAAAGCCAACTGTGCTTCTTATGATTGGGAACGGGGTTTAGGAACTTGTCACAACTGTGATAATAGTTTCCAACTACATACTTACAAGCGTAAGGGTAAATCTGAAAAGGTTTACGTTAAGCCTGACTTCTCTACAATAACACACACGCCACCAAGCAGTAAAGTGATTCAATGGTTTGCCTCAAGAGGTATATCAGAACAAACACTATCTGATACCGGCGTGTCTGAAGGTCCTGAGTGGATGCCTCAGACGCAGAAGACTGAAAATGTTATCAAGTTCAATTACATGATGGGTGGAGAACTAATCAACATCAAGTACCGTGATGGTCGTAAGAACTTTAAACTATATAAGGGAGCTGAAAAGGTTTTCTATAATATAGACAGCATTGTAGGTTTTGAGTACTGTGTTATTGTAGAAGGAGAAATGGATGTGTTAGCGTTACACGAGGCTGGAATTACAAACGCAATATCAGTACCTAACGGAGCTACACTGAACACTAATAATCTAGAGTACTTAGACTCTTGTATAGATTATTTCGAAGACAAAGACAGAATAATTTTAGCAGTTGACACAGATGAAGCTGGTCAATCCCTTCAAGGAGAATTAATTAGACGTCTAGGTTCTGAAGTGTGTTATATAGCCACCTTTGAAGATTGTAAAGACGCAAATGAATATTTAGTAAAGTATGGTAAAGAAAAACTATCTGAAAGGATCTCCGGAGCGAAACCAGTTCCTCTTGAAAACGTCACAACATTTCGAGATATCGAGGACGAGGTTACTGATTTTGTTAGAAATGGCTTTAAGCCAGGATTTCAAGTTGGCCTTGCGAATTTTGATCAAATATTTTCAACTTACACTGGTCAATTCATTACTGTCACTGGTATACCGAGTTCCGGGAAAAGTGATTTTGTCGACCAAATGGTTGTTGGCTATAATCAGAATTATGGTTGGAAGACAGCTTTTGCTTCACCTGAGAACCAACCGACTTATTTACATGCTCATAAATTAATGCGTAAGACTTGGCAAGGTATGCCGACAGAGTCTGATATCGGCGGCGATAAATGGAATCAAATAGCAGATCATTGTAATAGTAATTACTACCACATTGATATGGAGCGTTATACGCTAGACGCAGTACTTAAAAAATCTGCCGAACTAGTTAAACGTAAAGGCATAAAATGCCTAGTTATTGATCCGTATAATAAAGTTAGAGACGTTGGTGGTTCTGATGATGTTAACAGATACACTATGGAGTATTTGCAGAAGATTGAAATCTTTGCTAAAAAGTATGATGTATTAGTTTTTATTGTCGCTCACCCTACCAAGATGTACAAAGATAAAGATGGTAAAATTGAAGAGCCTACTATGTATAATATAAAAGGTGGTGGTGAATGGTACGATGCTTCATATCACGGTATACTAGTCCACAGAGACTACGAAGCGAAAACAGTCAAAGCTAAAGTGCTGAAAGTAAAGTTTCAAAACTTAGGTGAGAATGGTGCTGAAGCTCATTTTAAATGGGAGCCAAAGTCTGGTTGCTTCATTCCTCACGAGCCTGTAAACTTAGATGGGCAAGCAATGCCTTGGGAGTAGATGGCTACTAAAAAAAGCCCATGGGATATGGGAGAATATGTAGCCTCTGACAAAGATAGTAAAGCTTATGAGTGGTGTATTAAAAATGGAATATATATATCACCAACAGCTATGTCTGAAGGAGCTTGGTGGCTAGATATAACTAACAATGAAAAAGTAAATAGAAGCCCTAAAACGTTTACTAAAACAGCTATATGGGAGAAAATGTACGAATACTATAATTATTATTATGATAAAAACAAGAAATAAATTCAATAATGCTACTGAAGCTTTCGACTACCTGCTCGACAAGATAAGGTTGGATGGTGTAGACTTTAACGGTACTAAAGCCTTATTTAATGTTGGTTTTTATATGGAAAATCCATCTCAAAAAATCATCACAAATAAAGAACGTAAGTTCAGTGAGAAATATGCAGAGTCAGAATGGCTTTGGTATCTTTCAGGTGACAGAAGTGTAGAACGCCTCGGCGCTATACACGGTAAAATTCCTCCAATTTGGCTGCGAATGGCTGATGAAAATGGCAACGTCAATTCAAACTATGGTTGGCAGTGGAAAAGAAACAATCAACTGTATAAAGTTATTGCGATGCTTGAAAACAACCCTAACACTAGGCAAGCTACAATATCTATCTATGATGGTAAAGAAATAGAGAACTATTCAAAAGATACGCCGTGTACGTATGCTGTTCAGTTCACGATCTTAGACAATAAGCTTTGTATGTCAGTTCTGATGCGTTCTAATGACCTCTGGTATGGTTTCTGTAATGATCAGTATCAATTTGCATCATTACAACAAATGGTTGCAGACAGTCTGTCTATTGAGACGGGTTGGTATTACCACTACGCACACAATATGCATTTATATAACGATAAACTTTAAAAACAACAGAATATGTATTATATTTATCACATCCCCGGTAAAAAAATAGGGGCAACAAGTAATCTTAAGACAAGAGTAACACTTATGCAAGGTTATAAGGAAGGAGAGTACGAGGTTTTACATGCTAGCGAAAATATAGATGAGATATCTGCTCTAGAAATAGAACTTCAAAAGTCGTATGGGTACAAAGTCGACCGTCAATCATACAAAAATGTAATCAAATTAAATAAAAGCAATAAAATGAAAGTAAACGTAACAGAACAAACAACAACCTTTCCAATGCCTGTGAATAAGCTAAAAGGCAACTTGATGGATAACATGGGGCTTAAGTGGGAGACTGAACATGGTGTGTTTGGTTTAGACGATCAAACAGTAGACTGGATAGTTAAGAACGCTAAAGTTTCAATGTTTAATGTAAACAGGTGTTACATATATAATAAGGCTTATGCTTCTGAGTTCTTAGAATTCGGTGGTATTCTTAAAGAGGTTCTAAGTTTAGCTGAACAGCCTAATGTTTATGACTTAATTAGAACTTGGGCTACTGAGAAAGGTATATACAAATCTGGTGATGCTAAAACTCAGTACTTAAAACTAATGGAAGAAGCTGGTGAACTAGCTGAAGCTATACTTAAAAATGATGAACCAGAAGTTATAGACGCTATTGGCGATATGGTTGTTGTCTTAACTAACTTGGCTAAACTAAGAGGTCATAATATAGAAGACTGTATTACATCTGCTTACGATGTGATCAAGTCTAGACAAGGTAAAATGGTTAATGGAACATTTGTAAAGGAGACGTTATAATGGATAAACAAGAAATAGAATTCAGAGACCCTGTCGTTAAAAGAGTTGTAAACAAGTTTGTTGATAGATCTAATATAGGTTTTGAAAAATACGGTAGAACTTTAGATGCTGAACGAACTGGTGGTCATAAAGATTTATATGGTTATTTAAACGATGTTCAAGAAGAACTAATGGATGCGATACTATATATCCAAGCAGCTAAAGAAGAGTTTTCAGATAACAAAGAGCAAGCCGAATTAGACTTAGAACTTGAACGTATGAATCGTATCAATATAATTGCTCAAAACGGTAACACAGGAGAGCATTATGAAGAAGCAATTTAAAAAAAGGAGTAGCAAAAAAGGTCCAGTAAGAGCAAAGAAGGTATCGTACGACGGTATCGACTTTGCCTCAGGGCTTGAAAAGCATATGTACGTAGCTATGAAAGAAGCTGGTATAAAAAGCAAGTACGAAGGAGAAACCTTTGTTCTATTAAATGGTTTTCATTTTGAGAACCAAGTGTATGAGAGACAAGCTAATGGTAAAGGAGAATATAAAAACAGAGGTGAGAAAAGGATCTTACCTATCAAATATACTCCTGACTTCATCGGTGAAGATTTTATAATAGAAACAAAAGGTAGAGCAAACGAGTCATTCCCTATGAGATGGAAGTTATTTAAGCAACTAGTAACTAATCAGTTTCCAGGATACACTATTTATAAACCACAAAATCAAGCAGAATGTCAAGAGACAGTAAGGTTAATCCTTTCGAAGCAAAAAAAATAGCAAGAAAAAAGTATGCTGAAAGGCAGATCGATAAGTTTGTTAAATGGAGCTGGGAGACAAGAGGAAAAGTTAGATACGTGGATATTAAACAATTACAAAACAGATACGATATAGAATGTTATGCAAGAACAAAAGAAAAATAATGAAAGATCATGGGCAATAGAAATTGGGCTTTATCCAGGCGTGCTGCTTGGCGTAAGAAGCTACAAGACTCAAGGTTGTGAGATACATGTCTTGTATCTACCATTTATAGATATAGCTTTATATTTATATGAATGATGAGACAGAGATGAAGTTTGAGACAATAAATATGTTTTTAGGTAATGTATTACTAGAAATGAAAAAAGTCTCAATGAAATCATCTAAACAAGATATGATAGCGTATATTAGCGCGTGGGAAAACGAATTACAAACTATTAAATTTATAATACAATAATGGGATTATTTGACGAGAGAATAGCGTATAAACCTTTTGAGTACCCAGAGTACTATACTGAAGGTTGGCTAAAACAAGCTCAGGCTTTTTGGCTGCACACCGAAATATCAATGCAAAGCGATGTTAAAGACTGGAATGAAAAATTAGATGCAAAAGAAAAAAACTTAGTTGGTAATATACTACTAGGGTTCGCACAGACAGAATGTGCTGTGTCTGACTACTGGACACAAAAAGTTGTTGGTTGGTTTCCAAAACACGAAATACAGCAAATGGCGATGATGTTTGGGTCACAGGAGACAATCCACGCGGTAGCTTATAGCTATTTAAATGAAACTTTAGGACTAGAAGATTATGAAGCATTTTTACACGAGCCTGCGACGGCTAAGAGATTTGAAAACCTACTCGCTTATTCAGGTAATACTCCTACTAGTATCGGTAAGTCTCTTGCTATTTTTAGTGCTTTTGCTGAAGGAGTATCTCTTTACTCTGCTTTTGCTGTGTTATATAGTTTTCAGATGCGTAACCTCCTTAAGGGAGTAGGTCAACAAATGAAATGGTCTGTTAGAGATGAATCTTTACATAGTAAAATGGGTTGTAAATTATTTAGAGACATGTGCTCTGAAGACAGTCAGTTATTAGATTTATGTAGATCAGATGTTGTAGATGCAGCAGAAACTATGGTACAATTAGAAATAGATTATATAAACAAAATGTTTGAGATGGGTGATGTAGAAGGTATATCTGCTAACGATCTTAAACACTTTATAAAAAAGAGAACAAATGAAAAACTTGTGGAACTTGGCTATGTTGACCTTGGGTCGTATTTCGCGTATGACGAGAAAGCAGCAGCTAATCTTGATTGGTTCTACCATCTTACCGGCGGGGTCACTCATACTGATTTTTTCGCAACTAGGCCGACAGATTACTCGAAAGCTGGTGAAGGAGAAAACTTTGAAGATATTTGGTAAAATAATAACAACAAAAGAAATAGAAGAACAATTATATGAAAGGAATGAAATCAAGTAAAACAGATGTATTAGAGAAAAAGGTTAACGCGTTGATTGGTGTAGTTAAGCAAATACTAGATGAAAACGCTTATCTAAAAGACTTATCAGTCGGCACATTAGAAACAATAAAATTAATGAATAGTTATGAAGAAGCAATCGAAAAGCTTAAAGAAAAGTTGGCTAAAGAATCTAGTGAGGACGAAGAAGTTAACACCAGCGGAAAGACTTTCGAGTAGAATAGGTTACATGGGTAGTGGTTTTCTAATTGCTGCCCAATGGACTATACAGCCTGAACTGTATATCATAGGCTTTATACTAGTAGTAGTACAAACAGCCTCAAGGAAACAATGGAACTTAGTTGTTCTTAATATAAATGGGTTGGTAGCCTGGTTAATACACTTAACAATATAATATAGAAACAATGAACAAAGCAAGAGAAATAATTTTAACACTATTACACGCGGAGTCTATATCAATAGAGGAAGCCGATATTCTCTTAGAAGAGATCATTAGGAAAAGCAGAAATTTTATTATTAGATGAGCCTACAAACCACTTCAACTCCGACTAATTAACACTAACAAAAGCTAAAAACAAAATAAATAAAATATGTGGAATAATGAATGGATTAAAGGAGAAGATTACCCTTCGTGGGGTGATACAGACGTATACAAGAAGACAATATCCGGGGGATATTTATTTGACGGAGAAACACCTCGTGAAGCATACCGCAGGGTCTCTAAAACAGTTGCTCGTAGATTATATAAACCGGAAATGGCTCAAACCTTTTTCGACTATATTTGGAATGGTTGGTTATGCCTGGCATCTCCTGTACTTAGTAACACTGGTACTGACCGTGGCTTGCCTATTAGCTGTTTTGGTATTGACGTAGCAGATTCGATTCAAGATATCGGTCAAAAGAATTTAGAAATGATGCTACTCGCAAAGCACGGCGGTGGAGTTGGTATCGGTATTAATCAAATTAGACCCGCTGGCGCTAAAATAACAGGAAATGGAACATCAGACGGAGTCGTACCTTTTTGCAAGATGTATGATTCAACAATCCTCGCTACCAATCAAGGATCTGTCCGAAGAGGCGCTGCGTCCGTTAATATCAATATTGAACACAACGATTTCGAGGAATGGTTGGAAATTAGAGAACCTAAAGGAGATGTTAACAGACAATCGCTTAATCTACACCAGTGCGCAGTTGTTGGTGATAAGTTTATGCGAAGGCTTGAACAAGGAGATAAGGACGCTAGGAATAGATGGAGTAAACTACTTAGAAAACGAAAGGCAACTGGAGAGCCGTACATTATGTTTAAAGGCAATGTTAATAAAGCTAATCCGGAAGCATATAAGCAAAATGGCTTAAAAGTACACATGACGAACATTTGTTCTGAAATAGCACTACACACCGATGAGTCACATAGTTTTGTGTGTTGCTTGTCATCATTAAATTTAGCACGATATGAAGAATGGAAAGACACTAATCTTATACATGACGCCATTTGGTTTCTTGACGGAGTTATGGAGGAATTTATTCAAAGAGCAAAAGGTCTTAGAGGATTCGAAAACACTATTCGATCTGCGCAAAAAGGGAGAGCATTGGGCTTGGGAGTACTTGGATGGCATACATATCTCCAAGAGAAAGGAATTCCTTTCGAAGGTTTATTATCGCAGTTTGAAACTAGGAAAATATTTTCGCAGATTAAAATTGAAAGTGAAAGAGCCTCTAGAGCACTTGCTGAGATTTATGGTGAACCTCTTTGGTGTGTTGGTACTGGTATGCGTAATACTCATCTTCGGGCTGTCGCTCCTACTGTCTCTAATAGCAAGCTTTCCGGTAATGTTAGTCCGGGCATTGAACCCTGGGCTGCAAATGTATTTACGGAGCAAGGGGCTAATGGAACATTTATAAGAAAAAACCCTACGCTAGTTAAGCTATTGCAGGAACATAATTTAGATAATGAAAAAGTATGGAATAAGATATTGGCTGATGGAGGTAGTGTACAAGGTGTGGATGACTTGGATGATATTACTATGGGTCACGGCATACCTGTTAAGGATGTGTTTAAAACGTTTAAAGAAATTAATCAACTAGAGTTAGTTAATCAAGCTGGATTGAGGCAACAATATATAGATCAATCGGTTAGTTTAAACTTAGCTTTTCCTTCTGAGGCAACACCTAAGTGGTTAAACAAGGTTCATTACGAAGCTTGGAAGTCAGGTGTTAAGACTTTGTACTACACAAGAACTGAAAGCGTTTTACGTGGAGATATTGCAGCAGCGGCAATGAGTGAAGATTGTTTAGCTTGTGATGGATAAATAGTGCTATACACAGTAAAATTAAAAAAGGGGATCTCATACGAGGTCCCCTTTCTTGGTACAGGAATATTGGGTATGGTACGCCCAGTTTATTTATTCCTTTTTTTCTTTTTAAACATTAACCAATACAGTAATGAATTCCATTCTTTTTTTAGTTTTTCTATCATTTCTCAACGCAGTTGTTTACCATTTTAGTACTACCTCCTTTAGTTTTTTTACCGCTTGGTGATTTCTTTTCACCTTCAGCCTTATAACCTGGCCAACATTTCTGCTTCAACGGTGATCCAATCCAGAAGCCATTATGCCCTGGCACTCCTAGACCTTGAGGTCCAATTCCTTTTGTTCTCATATTATTTATTTAATGTTTTACTCCAACGAGCTCCTGACCCCCGAATATCTACATGAGTGAAGGTATTGTAAATACCTATTCCACCTAATTTAAACTTTTCGCTTTTCATTAAGTTATCTACAGCGACAGCCATATCCCACGGTTCTATAGTGCTTGATTTGATGTCTGCAGCTTTACCCTTTACGTGCTGAGAATTAACAGCTCCACCTACGTCTGCGTTATGCTCTTTACAGCGATAAGCATTGGTTAGATCTAATCTACCTACAACGTCTCTCAACACTTGTAGATTATAAGCCAACTCTATTACGTTTTTCTTAACGAACTCAGGCATAACACAACCGCATTTACACTCAAATTCTTTTAAGCTAAAGTTTTTTGTTAGTTTCATTTATTTATATTTAATATCTTTATATTTAATATCCTTGTAGTTAATATCCTTGTATTTAATAACACCAGTAGAAGGTACTTTAGATTTTTTCTTTTTCTCAATACCTAACTCCCATTCAGACCAACCAGCTAGTAGAAATATTCTTTTGTAAGTATCTATCTCCGAATCACTTGCTGTTTTTACGTGCTGCATCTTTTTTACAACTCTATCTAAAGGAATATTTGTTACTGCTGAAACAACATTACCTATAGCTAAATTAGCTGGATTATCAATGCTTAAACCACCTTCTTTCATTTCATTTTTATCCCAAGAGTAAGATCTAGCAGCTGCTCTCAACTTGTTTATTTTAGACGACACTGGTGGTGATATCTTTACTAACTCAAGAATAGCATTCTCGTATTTGGGGTTTGATTTTTCTTCTTCTTTTACCCACCTCATAGCAGCGTTCTTAACTACAGATATTACAGCTCCAGATATACCAATACCTCTAAGTATTGAATCAGCCATACCGTTCGCTATACTAATAGTTTTATCATCTATTTCTTCTTCATCTTCATCAAATAATGCAGCGAATAAAGCTTGTTGCAGTGCATTAAATATTAAGTTTTGTGCAACTCCGTAGTACATGATCTTAGATATATTAGTCTTAAGGTCTCCCCGGCCATTCTTAATGTCGCTAGCGGCTTTTTTAATTATACGCGCGTATTGTGCTGGTGTATTCGCAAAAGCTAATATAGTACGTCCTAATGGACCCGCTTGCTGGGCGCTAATTTTATCAGGCCTACTTGATTGCTGAGACTCTTCAGCTGTCTCTCTAAAATCCCTCATTGCTTGTTTTTCAGCATCAGCAGGATCCATACCGTCTTTTATCAATGCTTTTAGTCTGTTTCTATAAAAAGTAGCACCACCAGTCGCGATAGCAAAACTATCTGCTAGTTGAGTAGGTGTAAAACCTAGCTTAAGCAACTTATTTATTAAACCTCTAACACCTTTTTCTTTAGCGATGTCAGCGATATCGGCTTCGTTCACATTGATCTTTAAGCCGTCGCGTCTTTCTACTAGAAATTCAGAGTTAAATAACATCTTAAAGTCACTCCAGTATTGTTTTTGATTAGCAAAAGCTTTAGTAGCTGCAAATATATTGTTATCACCAAAGTTTATAAAGTTTACAGCAGATAAGGTCTGTAAAACAGCTGATCTAGTGTTAAAGAACATGATAGCTCCAGTAGCACCCGTCATCCAGTCAACAAATCTACCGTTTAAGCTATCACCACCAAAAGCTCTGTTTCTACCAGTTCTCATTCTACCTAGAATGTTTTCTACTGCTTTTCTATAATCTGCTCCATAAGCAGCTTCTAGCTTATTTAAATTCTTTTCAGAGAATATTTCGTTTACGTTTTGTTGCCAAAGCTCTAGGTATTTTTTTCTTTTAGTAGTGTTTAAAGCCTCTAACATATCAGTTGTTATAGTTCCAGTAACCCAAGATTCACCAGGTTTAGCATAATCTTCAATACCACTAAGTGCAATTTT
>Ga0196889_1000566_pt1 | contig 10703 bp, 19 predicted proteins | sample VirMetDEL_Nov_12_FD_166415 | JGI IMG/M metagenome (GOLD analysis project Ga0196889, IMG submission 166415) | Aqueous microbial communities from the Delaware River and Bay under freshwater to marine salinity gradient to study organic matter... | ecosystem: Environmental > Aquatic > Marine >...
TTATTGCTTTGAAGTATTCGGAGATGAGAAGGTTGAGCAATTCACAAAGTTTAACAGAGTAGGTCAGAACGTAGATGTTGACTTCAACGTGAAGACTAACGAATGGAAAGGAAAGTATTTCACTTCTCTAGGAGCTTGGAAGATATTCAAGGCAGAAGAGACTGAAGACATCGGAGGACTAGAGTTGACAGGAACAGAAGTAAAAGAAGATGAGGCAGATGACTTACCATTCTAAGAACAACTAATCTAATTGGGGAGGTAACACTCCCCTTAATTTAAAACCAAAAATTATGTATTTATTATTTGTAGTACTATTTATATTTGTAATGTTAATTCCTATCGCATTTGGTGTATGGGGGAGAGAGATAGCAAAAGTAGGGAATCTGAGATTTGGATTCGTGATTGGATTCTTTTTTGGATTCATTGGCATTATTTTATTATACCTAGCAGCGATACTCAAGAAATCTAAGTAATGAGAAAGGCTTCTAAAAAAAGGAACAAGGCTTGGAGTACATATTCTGAGCCTACATTCCTACACAAACTGACAATATTAACAATAAAAATCAAACAAATTATGAAAAAAATACTAATTACATTACTAGGAGTATTAACACTAATGAGCTGCTCAACAGAAGAGATGACAGATACACAAGGCGCAAACCTCAACCTTGTACAAACATTTACAGGGGAGTACCTGAATAGTGAGACGTTTATTGATGGGGAGCTTTCAGACACTTGTAACACCACTTGGAGCTTCACATCTACTTCAGTATTTATAAAGAGATTAGAGAGCTGTGACGAAGCCGCACAAGGCCAAACGTTACCTTTTACATTTGATGACACAACCTTGTATATAGGACAACCAACAATCACAGGTATAGTTTTAATTGAGTACCCTTACACAGAAGACGCAGAAGGGAACTTAACACTCACTTTACTTACAGGAGACTTTGAAATAACTTATAAATTAACACGCTAAACAATGGCTAAAACTAAAACAATAAAGATGTCAGATGAGCTTTACGAAGCCATAAAGATATCAGCCTCAATGAAACGAAGAGGCATCACACAGGAGATAGTTTCAATATTAGAAAGTTCAATCGGATATGAAATCCAAATACCAAAAGACTATGACATCAAAAGAACGTAAAGGAATGCCGGTATTCACAGGAGTACTAAAATACTTTCCCGATGCACTCAAGGCGGTATCACAATGCTCCCTAGCAGGTAACAAACAACACAAAAACGGAGAGAAGCTATTTTGGGACAGGTCAAAAAGCTCTGACAATGAGGATGCATTAGTGAGGCATTTGATTGACCATTCACAGAATCCAATGGACGAAGACGGACAGCTACACTTGGCCAAAGTTTGTTGGCGCTCCTTAGCAGCATTACAAATATACTTAGAAAACAATGGGAAATGACACAAGAACTATTGAAGACCGCTTCTTTGAAGTTGAAAGACGAAGAGGCGAAATTGAAGACATACGAAGAGAGGCTGAAGACATCGAGAATGAATCACGAAAACTTGAAGCTCAAATCACACGAGACGAAGCTGAAATTGAACACCTCGAAAAAAGAATTCAAAAAGGTAGCAAAACAATATCAGATAACGTTAGAGCTATTGAACAGATACCAAACCTTAGGGAAGACATTGAAACTCTTAACGGACTCATTGCTTGGCAAGACAACAGAAGCAAACAAGCTAATACAATCATCAAAAGAAATTTCTAACCAAAAACACATACTACAATGAATTACGATTTGATTGACAACATAGAACTAGACGGAATTGACACAAGAGACTATCCTGATTTTTGCGATGCTTACATAGTATCTGCAGATTATGATGGAGAGGCAATGTCAGATGCACAGATTGACATACTAAACGAAGATTACAATTTTGTTCACGACTGCGTATATACACACTTATTTTAATGATTAAACTTAGACCATACCAAAACGACATTATCAAATCTCTGAGGACTACTCTTGGGAGACATAAAAGAACTATCCTATGTGCACCAACAGGAGCAGGTAAGACTATTATGTTTACCTATATGATTAGTGAGCATCTCAAGAGAGGTGGTAATGTCTTAGTCTTAACACATAGGACAGAACTACTGAAGCAATCAGGAAGTAGCTTCCAAAAGTTTGGCTTGTCTCCTGAGTTCATTGTCGCAGGGTCTAAGCCTGATTTGACTGCAAACCTTCACGTGTGTATGGTTGAGACATTAGAACGCAGGAAAGAGGCTTACAATGAGTTTCTACAGAGCAAGTCTCTAGTGGTAATTGATGAGGCACACCTCAACATCTTCACAAAGATACTTCCATCAATATCTCCTAAGGCTTATGTGATAGGAGCAACAGCAACTCCATTAAGGAAAGGAAAGTATGTTCCTAGCCTAGATGAGTTTTATACAGGTATAGTGCAACAGATTGACACACCTGAGTTGATTGAGCAAGGCTTCCTATCAACTGCAAAGACATACGGAATGCCAATCAGCTTAAAAGGAATTAAGAAGAGAGGTAATGACTATGATACATCTCAGTACTATGAAGAGAATAAGACCTACATCGGAGTTGTAAAGAATTGGAAGAGATTATGTGAGGGAAAAAAGACAATATTGTTTGCATCCAATGTAAAGAGTTCGAGGAGGGTTTGTGAGGAATTTAATGCTAGTGGATACTCTGCAAAACATATCGACGGAAACACACCTAAGAATGAGCGAGAGAGCATTCTAGAGTGGTTTGATAAGACACCTGATGCAATCGTGTGTAATTGTGGTATATTGAATGCAGGGTTTGACCAACCTGACATTGAGTCAGTCATTCTATATAGAGCAACAATATCTCTGCCATTATACTTGCAGATGTGTGGAAGAGGCTCAAGGACTACCAAAGACATTAATGAGTTCACAATCCTAGATTTCGGGGAGAATGTAAAGCGGCACGGCTTTTGGGAAGATGACAGAGTCTGGAGCTTAGAGAAAAAAGCAATCAGAGAAATGGCTGCTCCTGTGAAGGATTGCCCAAAGTGTATGGCAATGCTCCCAACACAAGCAAAGGAATGTCAGTATTGTGGTCATATCTTCCCTGTTAAATTAACAGAAGCAGAAGAGGTTGAATTGCAACTCCTAGACAGAGCAAAGATAATCAGCGAGTTCAAGACAATGAGCAACAGAGAATTGGCAGCCGCTTGTAAGGACAAGACAATAAAAGCATCTTGGGTATTGCATAACAAGACAGACAAAGAAGATGCAAGGGAATTCCTCAAGGCTATGGGGTACAAGAAGAGCTTTGAGTATGTGAATAAAAAAAGATATAAAGTATTTCAACAATAATGCTAAATGTTAAAGTTTTGTTAAAATTGTGGAATGATGGTGTAATATCTAAAAAGAGGTTGTATCTTTGTAGTGTAAATAAAAACAAACGCTATGAAAATTACAAGATTAACAAAAGGAACTTACAAAGTAGTAGATGCTCAAGGCACTTGGATAGCTAGAGGCGGTGTAGCTACAGCAAACGGAATGTGGACAGCTAACGACTGCGATAATGTATATGACCTAAGTAGTGAGAATAATTGGGCTGTAGAATTTAAGACTTTTGCACAACTAAAAAAATATTCACAATCTTTTTAAAAATAATTCACAAAAAGTTAATATAAGTAATATGAAGACAATCATACACGTTAACCAACACGTTATAAAAGCAAACAGAAAGAACAACGAAGAGAATCCTGTTCTTACCTGCAAGACATACAAGAGCAACAACTATGCTCACGAGGTACATATCAAAGGAGATAGCAAGATTGTATATAGTCCTAACAAACCATTAAGCTGTGGTGCTCACGTTTGGATTGAGACACAAGGAGAGGTAATCATAATTAAATAGATACAATGTATTTCAACAATAAAAATAAAAACTATGATACAACTAATAAAAGGAGATTGCTTAATTGAAAGCGACAAAATAGAAAGCGGAAGCGTTGACTTAATATTAACAGATTTACCTTATGGAACTGTAAAAGGCTTAGGGGATAGCGACACCATAAAGCACGGAATGAAGGGTAAGACTGATTGGGATAGTGTTATTGATACTGATAAAATAATGCAGATTGCAAACCGCATACTTAGAAAGAATGGTAAAATGATATTAACAGCTCAACAACCTTTTACAAATGAATTGATTAACAAAGCTTTGCCAAACTTACCATTTAATTATTCTATGATATGGGAGAAAGACCACTTTGCAAATGCTTTAACTGCTAAAAAAGCACCTTTAAATTATTATGAAGATGTTTTGGTTTTTAGTAAGATATACGATACAGAAGCAATACACGAATTAAGACCATACTTTAAAAAAGTAATGGATTGCATAGGTTTAAACTTAAAGCAAATTAACACTAAATTAGGACATAGAAGAGCAGAGCATACCTTTTATATAGATAGCACTCAATACGGATTATGTACAGAAAAAACCTATTTAGAATTGATTGAAGTATTTGGTATTAATGAAATGCAAGGCTTTAAAGAATTTGCAGAACTTAAAGAAATAGATAACGAATTTAAAATAAAATTTTCAAGCACTTTCAACTTATGGGAAGGAAACAAATACAAAAGTAACATATTAAAATACAAAAAGGACTACACAGGAGACCACCCTACACAGAAACCTATTTTGTTATTAGAAGACTTAATAAAGACCTTTAGTAATGAGGGAGACCTAGTAGTTGATTTAACTATGGGGTCAGGGTCAACAGGAGTAGCTTGTGTAAATACTAACAGAAGTTTTATAGGTATTGAGTTAGATGAGAAATACTTTAACATTGCTAAAGAGAGAATCAATGATATCAGAAGTTAAAATCCAATCACAGATATTCCAATGGCATTGGAACAACTATCCTGAGGAACGTGGATTATTATGCTACAACCTCAACAACTCAGCCAATAAGATTCAAGGGAATCAAAACAAAGCCCTAGGACTTATCAAGGGTCGCTCTGATATGGTATATTATTATAATGGCACAGCTGTAATGATTGAGCTTAAAAATGCCACAGGGAAGCAATCTAAAGAGCAGATACAATGGGAAGCAACAATCAAGAAAGCAGGCTTCCAATATATAGTAATGAGGTCTCTTCAAGATTTCATTGATTTCAAGGCAAATGTTAAAGTTTTGTTAAAAAACAAGAAAGATAGTTGAATAACTAAAAAGAGATTGTATATTTGTACCATAATCAAAAACATATATTATGATACAGGAAATCAACAAAGGAATAGAGAGAGCATTAGAGACTATCAACTATGAGTTATCAATGGGAGACTTTGCTAACAAAGAGAGAATCGCTAAGTACAATAAGTACATCGCAGATATGAACGAACTCAAAGCGACTATATAATAACCAACAGGGGAGCTAATCACTCCCCATAATTTAAAACTATGAACGAGCAAACAAGACTTTTACTAGACTATCAAGAACAGGCAATCATAGCCTTGAGAGCAGAGGTTGAAAGACTGACAACAGAGAATGAATTACTAACTTTAAAACTGAAGAGAAATGAATTTATTTAACAGACTACTAATAAAGTATTCACTAAGACCTTACAAAACAATAAAGCTTCCAACAGGTGTGAGTGTAAGCCACTACAAAAACGGAAGAATAATCGTAACAAAAAGCTAATGATAACAAAGACCGAATCAAGACAAGAGAGAACACAAGAGAGAATCTCAAAAACAACAAACAGAGCTAAGGCTTGGAAACGAAGACGAACAACCAAATAGAAAACTATGCTAAACATAATCAAAGAAGCCACAGAAGTAATCACAGGATGCGACATCACACTCAAGACACGCAAAAGAGAATACGTGCAAGCTAGGAATCTATTCTCACACTTCTCTAGGGAAGCAGGATACACACTTGAGAAGATTGGAGCATTCCTTAATAAAGACCACGCAACAATCATACACTCCCTGAAGAGCTTCCAAAATGACATTGAAACTGATGTACACTTTCAGAAGCAACACACACAACTTCAAGGAATACTAGCAAACACAAACGCACAGAAATACATAAACTCCTCAGAGAACATCCTAGAGGCTTTTAAGATGCAGAACACAGCATTAGCTCAAAGAATCATAATACTTGAGCAGGAGCTCTCTGAGGCAGTAAAGGAGAAGCCATTAGTAATGGAAGACCTATTCAAAGGAATACCAAAAGACAGAGTACAATTTTTTATTAATAACCAAATGACTACCTTCATAAAAATGGAGAAGGCGGTCGCTAAAAAAAGAAGAGAAGATGAACACAGAAACCAAAAAATCAGAGAGTACAAAGCCATTGAACAAGCAGGTCTTAAAGAAGAGGGTAGCGGAGTTAGAGAATCGTTTAAACAACCTACATATCTTAGTAACGAATATCGCTCATAATCAGGATATGATTGTCAAGGCATTGACACCGGACACAGAGGCAGAGGACGAGCCAACACAATTCGAGGATGTTGAATAACGTACCGGAGATATACATTGAAGACCCTTCCTGTTTATTGGAGGGGTTATTTCAAGAGGAGTTGCAACAAGAATATGACATATTTTACAGAAGGGTACTATCCCACACCCTATCTGAAGGAACAGACAAATTAACGCCATTAGTGCTCGCAATATACGAAGAGACAGAAGAATACCTATTTAGTGATGATGATGAGCCAAACGTGCTCCTAGACAGAGCTAGGCTCTATTTTGAATGGATAGAAGAGTATGATACCTGTGCACTCATTAGAGACTTAATTAACCAAAATTTAAACAAATAACTATGATACAATTAATTAAAGGAGAATGCCTAGAGGCAATGAAACAAATACCTTCAGGCTCAGTAGATGCTATAATAACAGACCCACCTTATGGGACTACTGCGTGCAAGTGGGATAGTGTAATACCTTTTGAGCCTATGTGGGAACAATTAAACAGGATAATTAAACCAAACGGAGCTATAGTTTTGTTTAGTAAGCAACCATTCACTAGTTCCTTAATTATGTCTAACCCTAAGATGTTTAGGTATGAATGGATTTGGGAGAAATCTCAAGGTGTTAACTTTGCACAATGTAATCATATGCCTATGAGTGTTTACGAGAATATAACCGTATTTGGAAACTTTGGTATGTCTAAAAATGCTAAGATACAACCTGTGTACAACCCTCAAGGAGTCATAGAGATAAATAAAAAAAAGAAGGCCAAGACATCTACAGAGCACAGAGTCTGTGATAACAACAAAGACCACGTTCAAAAGTTTGGCAATTATCCTAGACAGATACAGAAGTTCGCTTCAGAGAGAGGGCTACACCCAACACAGAAACCTGTTGCATTAATGGAGTATCTGATTAAAACCTACACAAATGAAAACGAAATTGTTTTAGACTTCACTATGGGGTCAGGGTCAACAGGAGTGGCAGCTAAGAACTTAAACAGAAAGTTCATCGGCATTGAACTAGATGATAAATACTTTGAGATAGCAAAAGAGAGAATAGACAACGCAAAACAAGAGCAAGAGAACGCTAGAAAAATGACTATTATACGTAAATATAAAGAGTTGATGGCTAAAGCTCACGAAGCTAAAAGTCTATATATGGAATTAAAGACTAAAGATGCTTCAAAGTTAACAGACGCAAACAAAGAGGCTTTAAAAAATCTAATAACCTCTGAGTATAACGATGCACTAGATTACTACAATAAAGCTCAGGAATTAAAAGCTAATAACCCTAACATCATAAAATAACAATCAACGCATAACAATCATAAGAGGCTACCCTAACAAGGTAGTCTTTTTATATATATATATATATATTATATAGAATTATTATATATAGTATATAAAGAGTAACAAAAAGAGATGTTTTTACGTTAGAAGCCAAATGTAACAATAACACACCTTTATGCGTTTTATTAGTAGAATCAATAATTGATTTATATTGAATTATGGATAAAAGAAAAAACAACGGAGGCAATTCAACAAAGTCATTAGGCATTGACAAACGCAAAAGTCCTTACAGAGCTCTAGTAACACAAGCAACAACAGAGAAGGATTTTATCGCAGTCTTTCAGAAGTTGCAGCAGAACGCCTTAAAAGGAGATACACAAGCAACTAAGCTGTATCTAGAGTACACGATAGGAAAGCCAACTTTGGCAGTTGATATCACTTCAGAAGGTAACAGCATCACAATTCCTACAATCAATTTTACCTCAGCTCAGGATATAGAACACGAAGAGATATGAGTATAAACATTTCAGATAAGTACTCTCCCCTATTCAATAGACCTGAGGGAGTTGATACATACATCATTACTGGAGGGAGATTCTCTCAGAAGACATTTGCTACTTCATTGAGTGCATTGACAGCTGTGCTTCAAAAAGGGCACAGGATAATGTATTCACGTTTTACCAATGCTTCCTTAAAGGATTCAGTATATGCTGAGGTTGAGGATAGGATTGAGATGATGCAGTTGCAAGGCTCATTTGATATGCAACAGAATAGGATTGAATCTAAAGTCAATAAAGGGAAGATAGTATTCAAAGGCTTAAAAGTTGGTAGTGGTCAACAAACAGCTTCCTTAAAAGGATTGAGTGATTTCTCAATGCTCATTCTTGATGAAGCAGAAGAGATGATTGATGAGGCTATCTTCGACAAGATATCTCTGTCTATTCGAGGTAATGGAGTTCACTCAGAAGAGCCTAATGTGAAAGTGCTTATATTGAATCCAACTACAAAAGAGCATTTCATCTATAAGAAGTACTTCCAAGCTAAGGGCATCTCAGAAGGTTTTAATGGGGTACACGAAAACGTTTGCTACATTCATACGTCTTACTATGATTGTCTAGAGTTCGTGCCTGAGGAGACCTTAAAATACTTTGAGGATATGAAGCAAGATAATCCTGAGAAGTATAATCACGTTATAATGGGAGGGTGGTTATCTAAGGCAGAAGGAATTGTCTATACGAATTGGGAGTTTGGTCAGTTCAATCCTGATGGTCTTCAGGTTATCTACGGACAAGATTACGGATTCAGAGACCCTACAACTTTGGTAGGTGTAGCAATAGACAAGAAGAGGAAGGTTATCTACGTGAAGGAAGAGTTGTTTATGAGCGGACTTACCAACTCAGAGATTGCTAAAATTAATATGAATGTGGCAGGGAGAAACCTCATCATAGGAGACTCAGCATCAGCAGGAATCATCAATGAGATAAGAAGGATGGGTTGCAATGTAGTTGGAGCAAAGAAGGGAGCAGGGAGTATTGAAGCAGGGGTTGCTTTACTACAAGACTACAAGTTGATTGTTGACCCTGAGAGTAGTAACCTAGCCAATGAGCTTAATAACTACGTCTACACGAATAAGGGCGCAAATCTATTTTGTGATATGTTCAATCACAGCTTGGATGCTCTCAGATACGTGGCATTGTATGCTCTAGGAAGTAGAGGGAAGATTGAGATTAGGTAAAACCCCTCTTTTTGCAAAGTAACATAATCTTAAAAAATACGTTTTAATAGTATGAGAGACACATTAAAGATACAGCTTCCTGAGAACATTGCAGACATCACATTGGAGCAAGCTCAGAAGTTAGATGTGCTTAATGCGAAGAGAGATAGTCTTGATGAGTTAGCATTTATCAAGAGATACATATCTATATTCACAGAGATTAAATTCAGAGATTTGGATAACATCTCAATGAGTGATTTTGATGGAATCCACGCACAGATAACAGAGGCATTAGATACTGAAGTTCCTTTTGAGAATAGATTTGTATTGAATCAGGTTGAGTATGGTTTCGTTCCTAACTTGGATGAGATTACAACAGGGGAGTATATCGATTTGAGCACGTATGGCAATAGTATGGAGACACTTCACAAGACAATGGCTGTGTTGTTTAGACCCGTTACAAAGGATATGGCATTTGGAAGCTATGAGATTGAGCCATATAATGGCACGAAGGACAGAGCTGAGGTAATGAAGCAAGCTCCTATGAATATTGTATTGGGTATGTTGGTTTTTTTTTGCGATTTATCGAGGGAATTAAAGAATCATATCCTGAAATCTACTCTAGTAATGGAGGAACTGAAAAAAGCTCAGTAGGTTATTTTGAGAAATGGGGTTGGTATGCAACTCTTGATATGTTGGCAGATGGAGATATACTCAAGATTAACAAAGTGACTGAGATTGGAGTAATGGAGTTTCACACATTCCTAGCTCATAAGTTAGACAAACAGAAAATGGAGGCAATATTAAGGAAGGGAAGTAATACAACACAACTATAATGAACGCATATACACAACTACTAAGACATATCAAGGAAACGGCTGAGGCTGACCACTACATCACTACTATACTATCAAGGCTTCCTGAGGATTTCGATTGGGAAAAGGGCAATATCTTCCCTATCTTCAATGTGAGCATCCTATCGGCTGAATTCACTTCAACCTCAACAATCAAGTTTCCTGTTACACTCACGTGTGTTGACAAGAGAGACATCAATAATGAGGATGTGAATGACAAGTTTTGGAGCAATGACAATGAGGCTGATAATCACAATGCAACCCTATCTGCTTTGAGTAGTATTTGGATAAAGCTAAATAGAGACTACGGCAAAAATAACATAACGGCTTCATCAAATCCTAGCTTGTCTCAGATTGAATTTGAAGGTATGAATCTGATGGATG
>Ga0196889_1000570_pt1 | contig 10674 bp, 8 predicted proteins | sample VirMetDEL_Nov_12_FD_166415 | JGI IMG/M metagenome (GOLD analysis project Ga0196889, IMG submission 166415) | Aqueous microbial communities from the Delaware River and Bay under freshwater to marine salinity gradient to study organic matter... | ecosystem: Environmental > Aquatic > Marine >...
GCCGCTGCCGTGAAACATCCAATATCCACCTGCTTTCAAGCCTCCTCCAAATAGCCCGTTCCAGCTACCAATATTGTCGTTTGGTTTGAATACTAGTTCAGTTGTCCATGGTTCTGTGATAAGATATTGTTTTCTTGGTGAGATTCCTATATAATCATTAGTACCGTCAAAAGTGATTTGTCCATTTGCATCAAAAGATACATTTGATAAATCTATTGTTGAAGTTCCTACTATGTTCTTTAGTCCAGTTATTTTATTAATTTCATAGCATCTTAAATAATCAAGCTCTACTGCAGCGTCTGCTGAACTTAATCCAAATGTAAGTTCCTTAGTAGGGTGGGTACCGTCTGCGCCGTTTATTTTAAACTTTATGTATTGCCAATCATAACTAGACCCTATATTGTAAAAGGTCTTACTGTATAATGCATTATATGCTCTTCCGATTTGAAAAGTAGGATTTAAGGGCCCATTTCCTGTCTTAGACACATATACAAATCTCCATTTACATTCTATGATAAAGTCTCTACTCGCATCTGCGGTGGTAGGTAGTATATTATAATACATCCAATTTCCTCCGGTTGATCCTAGTGCTCCATTATTCCAGCCCCAAAGTTGTGGCTGACTTATCGAGTAGTTTGATGCGTCTCCCCCGGAAAATATATAACTGTTTCCTGTCATTGTACCAGTCCCTAGTGCTCCTAGATAGTTAGCATTTGTAAAAGCAACTGCAGCGACGTGTGACCTTGTATTAGAGCTAAACTCTGGATCAGGGACAAGTTGTGTTACTCCCCATTGTTTTGGAAAGTTTCCGGTATCGTGGTAATATATTAAACCATCCGCTACTATACTAGGTCCTCCTTCAGTTGCCATCCTATATTCTCTTTACAGTCCGAATCTTGCTTTTGTTGCGTTGTAGTTTTGGAGAATTTCTTCGTCAGTCAAGACTCTACTATAAGCCCTAGTACTGTAGATGTTTCCATTAAAGGCAAATGTAGTGTTACCTCTAGTGCCAAATCTCCAAGTACCGTCCCATGCAGCAGAAGCTACTGTATCGGAATCTTGTCTATCTAGTTGCCCGTTCACGAAGATTGATTGGTATGTAGCGGTTCTTATAAAGGTTGCGTGTACGGTTTCTCCTATTGCAGCTGTATAGTTTGAGGATGAACCTCTGTTTCCTACGTCTGCTGCTGTTGTTAATTGAAATCCTAACTTCCCTGCACTTGTAAACCGTAAGTAGTGGTCGATTCCGGCGCTGATGGGAGATAAGAAGATTGGACTGTTACTAAAGTCGTTACACTTAAGTACTACCTCTATAGTCCAATTATATTGAGGTAGGAGAGGGTCTGGCGTAGTTACATAATCGTCGACTCCGTCAAAAACAATACTTCCTCCGCTGTAGGTGGGACCATTAGTGAAAGTTCCATTAAATCCGTTTCCGGACTTATCATACCATATAGTACCTGTACCGGGATATGATTTCTCATTCCCGGCATCAAGTGATAGTTTTAATCCTTCTGTTACTGTATTCGGCCCTCTATGGAATCCCATTTAGCTTATGCTACTGTTTCTTCGGAATCTACTACTTCTTCCTCCGGTACTACTACCTCTCCCTGGTCTGCTAAAGGGCTGGTAATTGTAGTAGGAGTGATAAGTAATGCAATTTGAGTTTCTAAGTTCTCTTGCATTTGTTCTAATTGAGTAGGTTTTTCCTCTTCTCCTTCTTCTACTTCAGGAACTACGCTCATGATGGATACTAACCACCCTTCCACGTCTGCTGCGGTTACTTCATCCCATGGAGTAAAGTCCTGTGGATTCGGTTCTCCTACTGCTGTTGCTCCGTAAGTTTCTGCTGTTACTCCGTTCTCGTCAGTACCTCTGTACCTCCAGTGTACTGTTTGGATTACATCTGATAATCCGTCTAGGCTTACTGCTCTTTCTACTGCTGAAATTGTCCAATTGAATGTTGTCATCGTTTCTGTTTGTTTTTTATTTTTATTTTTATTTTTATTTTATAGTGCTCGCACTAATGTTTTTACTACCCATCCTGTTAATAGGGCTGTTGCTTCTAATTTAAAATCTGCTCCTGCTACGCTTACTGCAAATGTTATATCTGAGGTATTTCCTAAGTCTGGAGTGCTTGTCTCGGTGTATACTGCATTTGTCCCGTCGTGACATGCAACTATAGTACCGGATCTTAAGTTTAGTCCGTTCTTAACTACGTAATCAATCGCTATACTACTATAAATAGTCGAAGATACAGTAGCTACCGCTATAGTACCTGCAGGTATTGCAAGTTCTTGATTTGATATGTTAGCATTTTTAATTGCAACGTCTCCTTCTACGTCGAGTTTTGCTGCTGGTGCGGTAGTTCCAATGCCTACGTTACCTGATGTATCAATACGGACTCTTTCTGTGTTTGCAGTCCAGAGCTGCATTGAGTTTGTGGACTGTGAGTATGTTATCCTTCCTAGTACTCCTGTTGAGTTGTAGTTTTGAAATATTATTTGATTAGTTCCTGTAGCGCTTGCTTGTTTAAACGTTAAAGAAACACTTGGACTGTTAGTTTCTAATATCTGGTCTCCTAGTACATGTAATTTAGCAATAGGTGTTGTTGTTCCTATGCCTACAGAGCCATCTCTAGTAATCCTAAATCTTTCTACAGGTGTACTGCTTAAAAGTGGGTTTGTTAGAACAGCAAAATCACCTCCGCCAGTTCCAACTCTTTGGTGGCGAAGTATAGTACCGTAAGCGCCAGAATTAGTATTACCGGATATGAGTTTAATATCTACGTATTCATCAGCAACACCTTGTGTACTAAGAAACTCGGCAACTATACCACTAGTTCCTCTTCTTACGTCTAATTTACTGTTAGGACTAGTCGTCCCGATACCTACATTTCCTTTTAATGCAGTTGTAACTATTGAATCGTTTCCAAGTACTACTGTATTTGAACCTATACCGTTTGCATCATATCCGATTACTATTTGATTGGTTTGATTGTCTGCAAGGGGGGATGTTCTGTATCCTAGAAGTACACTATTTTCTACGATAGTTGAGGTTGTGGTTTTATCTGCTATATAACGACCTGCGTCTCTCCCGATAGCTATATTTTGTCCTCCTGTTGTATTTGCAAGAAGTGCATTAACTCCACTAGCTACGTTATTTGCCCCTGTTGTATTTGCATTAAGTGCTTGTAGTCCATTAGCTACATTATTTATTCCTGTTGTATTTGAATAGAGTGCATTAACTCCTGTAGCGGTGTTGTTAGCCCCTGTTGTGTTGGAAAATAATGAATAAAATCCATTAGCATTGTTGTTAGCCCCTGTTGTGTTGGAATATAATGAAGCGTATCCATTAGCAGTGTTATTAGCCCTGTTGTGTTGGAAAATAGTGCAGCGTTGCCATTAGCAGTGTTGTTACTACCTGTTGTGTTGGAATTTAGTGAATAAACTCCATTAGCAGTGTTGTTATTACCTGTTGTGTTGGAAAATAGTGCTCTATATCCATTTGCTGTATTACTAGCTCCTGTTGTGTTTAATAAGAGTGCTGAGTATCCGTTTGCTGTATTATTTGTTCCGGTTGTGTTTGAATAGAGTGCTTGAAATCCGTTTGCTGTATTGTATGCTCCTGTTATGTTTGAATAGAGTGTTTGATATCCTACACCTACATTTCTATTGTCACTTGCATCATCATTTAAACCTGCACCTGTTCCTATAAATACGTTGTTCCCTCCATCATTTAAGTCTATTTTACCTGCTACTGATAGTTTTTCTGTTGGTGTTGCTGTTCCTATTCCTACATAAGATGTGCTTGCGTCTACAAATAGGTCTGTTCCGTTTACAACTATATCTCCATTGAAGGTCTGTACGTCGTTATCTGCATCTCCAAATATATTCGAACCGCTTGAGTAAATTACCGAAGCTGATTCAAATGTTACATCTAGGTATGAGATAGATGCTGTCCCGAGTACGGTAATATCTTGAACTGTTAAGCTATTGGATATTAAAGAGCCGGTTACAGTTAAATCTCCTGTAAAATTACCTGATCCGGAAACATCGAGTTTGTATGCAGGTGTTGTTGTTCCTATACCTACATTGCCGCCGTTAAAGTAAGAATTTCCATTTAGTGATATGTTTGCTACTGTAGTCCCAGCTGTATTCCTAATATTGAAGTTCTGGTCGTCGAAAACCCTAACGTAGTTACCTCCGTAGAAAGCAGTATTCCCGGCAACATTATCTCTTATTTGAACAATTCCTATAACGTGGAGAGGGGTAGTAGGGTTTGTTGTTCCTATACCGACGTTGCCCGCGCTGGTGATGCGCATACGTTCGGTACCAGATGTATAATTATCTCCAGTTGCAAAAACAAAAGATTGGTGAGCAGAATTAAATCTTCCTGAGTATATTTTAAACTCCCCATTACCAGTTCTAAATTCAGTAGAGTCATTTAAAATACCCCCAGACACAATCATCTTTACAGGGGTTCCTGTATTTGTCACAATACCATTGACAAATTGAGCTTGACCATTTACATCCAACTTATAGGCCGGACTAGTAGTCCCAATACCTACGTTGCCTGTTCCGTCAAAAAACATTTCCGACCTGGTATCAGTTGTATTATATACTTCTAAACCAGTTCCGACACTATTTCTAAAAGTGTAAGTGTCATATCCGCTGCGTCTTAGTCTTAGTGTATTTCCGGTTGTACTTATTATATCTAATGTAGCTCCAGGAGCAGTTGTTCCTATACCTACATTCCCATCATTTTTAATAGATACTACAGGAGTACTGTTAGTATACATGTAAATACTTTGAGGTGAAACCCCGGCATTTATAATAAGATCATTACTAAGTTTATGGATGTTAGGATCTCCGGTTGAATTAATACTAGCATTACTAGCTAGGTAATTTATACCTAAGTAATTTGTACCTGTTGATGTTAATCCGGAGGTTATCCTTGCTGTTCCTGATACATCTAACTTATAAGCAGGTGTTGTTGTTCCGATACCTACGTTAGTTCTAAATGAAACATATTCTTGTACACCTGCACTTACGGCAGCGGGAGTAGTTACAGAGAGTGCTACTTTATCTATATTACTTACGAGGAAGCCCTTAACGCGGATGTTTGCTACAACGAAGTTACCTGTCCCTGTTGTTGCTATATACTTTATCGGAATCTGGAGAAGATTGGAACCGTTCGCAATCGGGGTGGTGAGTTGGTACAGGTCTCCTACTGTTCCAAGATCTCTAGTTACGTTAGCACTATACAGATTTACGACTCCCGGGTTTGCAGAGGTCATTCTAAGAGTATATGTTTTAGAATAGGATCCTATGTTAGAGGTATTTAATAACCATGGTACTAACTCTACATCTACTACGATGTGGGTAAATCCGTCTGAGAATGTGCCTATATTGATGTAAGCTGTGTTGTTGGTAGAGTTTAAGGTTTCCGGTACTGTTATTGATCCGTAGAATTCGTTGGGGGATACCCTAAAATTTCTTGCGTTAAAGGTTACAGTATCGGTAAAGCGAGATGTTCCGTTAACATCAAGCTTGTAAGTTGGAGTTGTTGTTCCTATACCTACGTTTCCTGAGTTTTGTAGTACTAATTGATTAGTATTTTTAGTTCCTATATCGTCGGTTGTGGTTTCAAAAACCAGATTTCCTCCTGTTGTAGCGTTCGATGAGGGGTTTACGGAGCTAATAGTTGCTATTCTTTTTCCTGAATTTTTAAACTCTAGTACTGCTTTATTGTTAGGGGCGGTACCTATATCTACTAAGCTTAGAATTACTTGTTCGAATACACCGCCTCCTCCTGTGAATAGTACAGCGGGAACTGCAACGTCCCCTAGACCGTAGTCGATGTGTAATTTAGATGTAGGTGCTGTTGTTCCTATACCTACGTTGCCTGTAAAAATACCTTGACCTGTTACTTGTAAAACACCACCACTTGCAGCAGTTGTACCGCCAATATGTAATGCAGGTATAAAAGAAGAATTTATTGAGGATAGTTCTGTTTTTTTAATTCCGTCTGAATATAAGTAGATATCACCTCTGTTTGCATATCCTCTTAGCTGTCCTGCTACAGTAGTACTGTCACTTTCTTTCCAAGTAAAAACAGCTCCCGCTGCATCTGGATCAACAGTTATTGATCCGCCGTCTATAGTTAAATCACCTGTAAAGCGTCCAGAGCCTGAAACGTCTAGTTTATATGTCGGTGTTGTTGTTCCTATACCTACGTTGCCGCCGGGTATGATAGTTAAGGATGGATTTGACTGTAGACTAGCACCGTCTGCTACTACAAATGCTCTAGTATCAGATGCACCAACTGACCAATTTTGGTTTGTATTGTTAGGGAGGTTAAATGTTACACCTGCTCTCCCTCCTACATTTTCATTACTAATTCTAAAAGCTAAAGCAGCATCGTTAGTATTAGTATTAATATGTAACGGTTTTAAAGGTGTTGTCGTTCCTATTCCTACGTTATCTTTAAAATAAGATTGACCGTTTTCAGCGAATATAGCATAGTTGGTAGTTCCTCCGTATGCGTATATACTTATACCTTTTGTTGTCTGGTTTGTAGCTCCGAATGCTATTGCTCGCACACCTGTTGTTGATCCATAAGATCCTGAAGGTATATCAGTTCCGATATTACCTTCTGCATACACTCCTATGTATTCTCCTAAAAAGTCCGTTACACTTCCAGATCCTTTTGCTAGGAAGTAACCGCCGTACCCTTTATTATTGGTATTACCGTTCATATTGCTATTAAATGATTGGTACCCGAATACGCCTATATTAGCTCTGCCTCCTGTAGCTCCACCTCCAACTCCTATAACGCCCGAGGTTCCAAAACTATTTAAAGTTGGAAGACTTACTTGCGTTGTTGTTCCCTGTCCTATGATAGTTTGTCTAAAGGTTGCGTTTGTTTCACTTGGAAATGGCCAGGACAGTGGAATAGTTCCTGTGAATAGCGATCCGCCATTAACGCTATTGGTGGTATTTTGAAATCTTGCTGTTCCTACGTTATGGAATCTTTCTGTAGGTGCTGTTGTTCCTATACCTACGTTGCCTCCACCGAATACGGCGTGAATAACCCCACTTTGATATATCCTAATTTGACTACCCTCATATTTAATTCCATTTCCTGTATACCCTGCAACGCCGTCTAGGGATAAAACTCCGGAGGTTAATTTAAAAAATGTATCTGTTAATCTTGCTTTCTCAACGCCTGCAATGAGGTGTTGTATAAAAGGTCCGTTGATCACTGCAGCACCGCCATTTGCTCTGAAGTAGTTGGAAGCACCGTAGTTTAACTCACTGTAGGTTGAGTTGTTTATTATAAGTTCGGAAGCAGAATCTTTTAACCTAACGTTACCTGTTACGTCCAGTTTGTAAGCCGGTGCTGTTGTTCCTATCCCAAGCCTTAGATTAGGCTCATCTATGTAAACTGTATCAGATACTATAGTATTCCCATCACCAACCCATATTCTACCTTCTGGTAAGTTAGGAACGTCGTTGGTACGCATAATAGATGATACTGTAATAGACCCAGCGTTTCCACCAGATACTCTACCAACAAGTCCCATATTTTGAATGCCATTACCTTCGCCTGTTGGTTTGGTTAATGTCAATCCTCCTCCTGATTTTACGAATACTTTATCTCCTACAGTAGGTGTCAGCCCGTCGATAGGGTCTGTAGTAAAGTTTGTAAGTTTCCCACTTATTACTACATTACCAAATCCGTTGTTGTTTAGGTCTGTTTGCAGTAAACCAATAGCTGGAAGTTTATTTGCTGATATTAGTGCATCTGCAGGAGCGATTTCAATAGTCGCTGTAGCACCTACTGTTCCTGTTTGATATACAGGAGTCCCTTGTGCTATAGCTGCTCCAGAAGTGTTCTTACATGCAATCACAACTAATGTAGCCGCTGCCGCTGGAATGGTTGATGGATCAATCCAAGCAGTACCTGTTGCTGTAGAGGCTAGTAGTTGGTTGGCGGTACCCGGGGTGTTACCTGAGTCGTAATAAGCTCCTGTAACTCTTGCGCTACCGTCTACATGGAGTTTCTGACTAGGACTAGTAGTCCCAAGGCCGACGTTGCCGGATCCTATTACATAGCTATCTTGACTGCTACTTACCGTTAAAGGTCCTATTAATCCTAAAGATCCTGTGATTTGTACCGAGCCTGTGACTTCCAGGCCGTCTGTTAACAGTAAACTGTTTAACGCTGCGGATGATCCGCTGGTAATTACGCGTTTCCAACTAGGCAATGACTGCCTCCTTTCTTAAAGTACGTCTTACGGAGGGTCTTCCTTCATAAGAGTGTATAACTCTGTAATTTCTTTCTTGCTTCATATGTTTACTGCGGTTGGTAATAGCTTTCTGCTACCCACTCCCCGTGAGGGCCTACAATCTAATATAAATATCAACCGTTAATCATTTCCGTGAAAGAATCTTCCTTCTTTTGTTCTTCGGCTTCTTCTTTTTTTAGATTTTGTTGTTGAACAGCTTCGAGCTTGTACTGCAAGTTAGCTACTATCTTAGCATCACTTCCTTTTAGAGTTATTATGTTTAGGGCGGACAGTAAGACTACTGTTTCAGTTGTGTTCAGTTTTAAGGTTGATTCCATATAAGAAAGATACGGGATTCAAACAAAAAAGCAACTTAATTTTTAGGTTAAGTTGCTTGTGCTTTATGTTGTTGTTGTAGTTTAAGTACTGTGTTGTACAATTCTACTACTTGACTCCCTTTGAAGGTACTGTCTCTTAGTGTTGATAGTATAAATTCTATCTCTTTCTGTGTCAATGCAGTGTCTGCTGCAGGACTCTCTTCTATAACTGGTTGTCCTTTTAGTCTTCCCACGATACTCATAACTTTTTGTTTTATTTTAAGAATATATGTAAATCTCTCCGGATTGTACTTTAATGTTACCATTTTTCTGGTATTTAGGACTATCTATTTGACCAGGTACTGCTAAATCTATCACTGCTGACATATAAGCTTCTGGTGCCATGCTATTGGTAGCAGAGTCGAAGTTGGTTTGAACTCCCCATCTTGCTGCTGTAGCTTCATATCCGAAAAGATCTCCAAAATCTTGAGTTCCTTGCTGTACTACGATACCACCATCGCCTGCTGTAGTCGAACCAGAAGCGAATAATACGAATCTATCTGCTACTAGTAGGTTTTCTGTGTTTGCAAATGAAGCTGTACCGTAAACTGTTAAATCTCCTGTTACTATTGCGTCGGTAACTGAGATACTATCATCTAAGTTTATTGTTATAGTCTGACCTGATGCAGAAGTGTTTACATTTGTACCTCCTGTTAAGGTGAATATCTGTGTTTTTAAATCTACATCGCCTGATGTTGCACCATCTCCGGCAAAATCTAAAGTAGTTACTATTCCTGTTAAGTTTGAACCATCTCCTGCAAATGACCCTGTGAAAGATCCTGTAGCAGATACATTAGTAAGTGTTAATCCGTTAAGAGTAGTTGCTGTAGCTCCTAAAGCTATGTTAGTACTTCCTAGAGTTACACTACTGTTTGTTAATTTAGCGTTAGCAATTGAGCCGGCTAACATTGCATTGGTTATACCTAATGCTTTAACTCTGAGTGCGTCTGTACTGATTTCAATTGAAGAGTTATCTACGTTTACTGCTAGAGCTGTACCTGCTCCTCCTGATAAACCGTTTCCTGCTATCGAGGTGTTAAGTTCTGTTGCTGTAATTCCGGCTGCCGATACTTTTACACCGCCTGTTCCTACTGTTAATGTACTGCCGTCTGCCTGTACTGTTACAGTTGCTGGAGCTGAACCGTCATAAATGAAATCTACGATACCGTTGCCGTCTACTAAGTCTGGTAGGTTAGAGGTACCTACAAAAGTACCTGTAAAAGACCCAGTAAATGAACCTGTTGCGGACATTCCTGTAATTCCTACAGGGTTTGTAGATCTAACTACTGTACCAGTACCGTTACTTCCTACTGTTGTAAAAGATGTTGCACCGTTTCCTACAAGGAAATTATTAGTACCCGATCCTGTTAAGCCAGTACCGCCATTCGTTACTGTTAATGCTGTGTCTAATGTTAAGGCTGCTAGTGCTGCGGATGATCCGGAGACTATGACCTTTTTCCAAGTTGCCATTTATTTTATTTTATGTGTTTAGTTGTACGGTTATAAATATCAGCTTCCAAAATAAAAATCACCACTTGCAGAGAAAAACATTCCGCCTCGTATAGGGTCGGGAGTATCTATTTTCTCCTGCAGTACTGCTACTCCTTGGTAGTTGATTGAAAATATGTCTGTTGATGCTGAGGATACAGTAAATATATCTCCTGTAAGAGTTACAGAAGCGGATACGCTTCCTGTTGCTATAAAGTAAGTAGTCTCTCCCCGCGGTCCTATTGGCCCTAACGGCCCTACTGTTGCAATCTCTACAACTCTAGTAACCGGTTGGGTTATTATGATTTCTGCCGGACAGTTATTATCGACAACTTCAATAATGTTGTTGGTAATCCCTATGGAGATATCATTGATATTAGAATCAATCGTTATTTGATTGGGGGTAGACATCTACTTAGCTGGTGGTTTGTCTAGATAATGCTATTCTACCTTCTATTACTCGTGTTCTTGATACTCCTGTTGTTATTTCTAAATCATAAAAAGCGTCTGCTGCGG
>Ga0196889_1000573_pt1 | contig 10650 bp, 11 predicted proteins | sample VirMetDEL_Nov_12_FD_166415 | JGI IMG/M metagenome (GOLD analysis project Ga0196889, IMG submission 166415) | Aqueous microbial communities from the Delaware River and Bay under freshwater to marine salinity gradient to study organic matter... | ecosystem: Environmental > Aquatic > Marine >...
CATCCATTTCTACTCTAGCCATTATTGTAAAGAAGGCCACATCACGACCTCCAGAGAGGTTATTTACTGGCCTAGTCTGAGTATACTCGGTTACAAACGTAGATGAACTGTCATCCCAACGCACTAGTTTTAAGGTTAGGTCGTCATTTGCTCTGCCTTTCAGGGTCTTATCTGCGACTACTGTGTACTCTCTTGGGTTATTCCCAAGTTGCCTAAGTTGTCCGTTTACAGGACTATCAAAATGTTGCAGCTCTGAGGCAGTTCTTGTTCCAGCCAAAGGCACAAATTCATCCTCAACAGCTATGATCGTGTCAACCTCAGCACTTATAACACACCTTCCACCCGTAAAAGTATTCCTCACTCCTTGGTTATTAGTCCAAGAGGCTGCTAGATCAGATGGTAGCATGTTGGGGAATATGTTACTATCATCTGCGTTAGTGTTAAACCCTCGTGTGATTATAGCTCCCTGCACTTGGAAAGTACTTGGGTTTGGAAAATGTGAAGTACTAAAATCTGCCAAAGCTGCCAAAGGAGGTAGGTCTACATTTATGTCTGTTAGGAACCTACTGTCCATACTGAAGCCTGCTCCAGCTTTAAATAGAGGCTCTGTCATACTTGCGTCAAGGCTTCTCACTATTGTAGTGGTCAACCTAAAGCCACCCACCCAATTACCTGCTAAGGTCAGGGAAGGTGTGCCACCAAACCTGCCAGTACCAGTTTCTAAGCCTTGCCTGTAATCAGTAATAACTCCTAGACTTGTGCAGTCAATGTAGTTTATCCTAGACACTTCAATGGCATGGAAGCCTGTTGAGTCTGTTATATCATACACCCTAGAGTTTGCACCGGATACAGTGACTGCATAGTCCAATCCCAACACATCCCCGCTTCCACCTACAGGTGAAGTAAACATTGTGTAGTTAGGTTCATCTGAAACAAGGAAGGACAACTCAAAGTCAAGCCCAGCTAAGTGTAAGCCATCAGCAGGTACTTCAAGAGACCTTGCACCCATCTGCACTCTACCATCTATAAAGTACTGCACAGTGCTAAGAAGTGTTGTTGGAAAATCTTCTACTCTACTGATAACTACCCGTTTTGTTGGCCCAACTGTTAGGTCTATCTCAACTACGGATATGGTAGTATCTCTTACTAGAGACCTAGCCCATATAAAGTCTGAAGGTAGGGTGTCTTGGAAAGTCTTTAAGTTTCCATCCCTTATTACATGGATACTGGTTCCAACCGGACTTGTTGCAGAGTAAGCCACTTGGATGTTTACTAAGCCATGCTTTTGTATCTGTGCTCCATACCCAATCACAGTGGTTACTTTTGTCCAACTACTTCCTAACAGCATTCACAGCTCCTTATTTGGAAGTCCACCCACTTGGCTTTTCAAGGTGAAGTCCAGGCAGAGTAGAAATACTAAGTGTTGACCCCTTCAGGTCTAGCAACTTAACTTCAGCTACTATCTCACCTTCAGGAGTCTTTATTTGGATCAGGTTATTATCCTCTGATCTTCCGTCTAATCTTGTTTTTATACTCATAGTTTCTCTAACTCCAAGCTTCATAGCTCATTTGTTGTTGTGCAAAGGCTACAGCGACTGCATCACTAACATTGTCAGCGAAGTCATCGTGTCCTGTTGCTGAACCTAGCTCTGACTGACCTAACAACTCCCTCAACATGTAAGGGTAGTGTTCACTAAGTCTAGGTAGCACTATTCTCCCCTCTTTGAAGTAGGGTATAGTGTTTAAGAACCTAGAAAACTTATCGTTGTTAGCTGTACCATCCCTGGGTACCGGTTTTACATTTACAGTACCATCTTTTAAGAACTGTTGGTTCAGGAATAAACCAGAAGACTTATCTTCTATATAGAACCCTCTAGGTTTCCAAGTAGGTTTGTTTGGATTAAACACGTTGTGCTTCTTCCAAAAGTTCCTCATTGCTGGTATTAGGTCAGGTACTAACCATTTATCTATGATAACATCCATCAACACCAACTTGCTACATGTAGTGACTCCCCATAGGCAAGCTACGGTATAGTCAGAGTAGTCTTTTGTTGTTGATGCAGTATCACTAGTAAGGAAGGTATACCGTATGCGGAACTCATCAAGGTCGGTGTACGTCCTCATGTAGTCCACAGACATAGCTGCCTTGCCTTTACCTATAGGTTTACCCATGTACTGAGAGTAGAAGGTGTATGCATCTTTCTCACATAAGCCTAACAGAGTATCAACAGTCTTGCGAATACTCCAGAAGCTGGATATAAATTGCAGCTTACCTTCAAACATTTTCTCTTCATACACTCGGTGTTCTGACTCAGGCAAAGAGTAAAGCATTGGCTCAACGTGTGTGTAGCCAAACTCTTCTATTTGCTTATCATACCATTCCTGACTACCTGTATCCTTCGTAATTATCCCTGGTATGTTCAACCACTTGTAGGTATCACTTGAGCCACCTTTCATCAGGTAGCCACACAGGTCATCGGAATGCAGTCTTTGCATAATAATAGCTAACGGAGTAGTCTCAGTAGCTAACCTAGATAATAAAGTGTTGCTGAACCGATTGTTTATTTTGTCACGCTCTGTTGGGGAGTTGGCATCATCAGGTTTAATAACATCATCAATTGCCATTAGCCCAGCAAAACCTTCTACCAGTGCTCCACAACCCTTACCAGTCATTTTACCGGTAGTTGGAATTGCGTGAAGCACTCCAGCACTCATAGTACCTAGCCGCTCTACAGATTTCTTGTTGTTGTCTATCACAACATCTGGAAAGACTCTGCGGAAGTCATCATCGCTCATTATTGTTCTGATATAGCCTGAGCATTCCGCTAGTACATCTGAGTTAAACCCTGTGAGTATAGTTTGCCCACTAGGGTTTCTAACCCACGCAAATAGAGGCAAGAAGATACTTATTAGAAGTGTCTTGCCAGCGCGTGGTGGAATGTTGATTATCATGCGTGTTGTTTCTTGGTCGATCAACTGTTGGATCGCATCAAATAAAATAACATAGTAATCAACATGAAGTAGTTTTTGACCTGTCATGATCTTAAAGCAGAATTTAGAAAAAGCCTCAAAATCATTGGTTAGGTATTCTCGAAGAGCGTCAACTTCATGATCGCTCATCTTGCTAATATTGCTCACGAGTTTAAGAAGGACTCCAATAACTCCTTGGCATCCTCCTTGCTCGCTAATATTACTGTAGACTTAGCAGACATTGGTTGGCCTTTACCCTCTGCTATAAGCCTAGAAATTTCTTTTGATAACTCAATAACTGTTTTGATATCAGCAGGCATGTCTATCTCTTCTTCATTGCCTAACTCATTGGTCACCATCATCTTGCCACCCATAGCTTGTTGCTGTAGGCTAGACATGTTTAGAATTCTTTCAGCTATATGTAGACCACTTTCTTGCATTTCTTCTGCAAGCAACTCATGATACCGCTGTCGTATTTCTGGGTTGTTCTTTACAATAGCTCTTAAGCTCATTGCATTGTAAGCCACTTGATCAAACCTAGATGCTTTTGCAAGATCACCACGAGTTTGTACCATAGCCTGAGCTATTAACTCATGTTCATTTGAAATTACTATTTCGTTAATCATAGATTCTCCTAAGTGCTAATTAGACCTCCCCAAACCCCTCCCTCTAATCAAGTCGAGGTGGTAGCGGGTTTTTGGGAAAGTCTTACCATTAGCGGGTATTCTGGATACATTTACAAAAAGAACCTTTCTAAGCCTTTAATTGACTCGGGTTCCCAGTCTCCAAGTATAGGTGGTGAATCTAATTCCACACCATACATTTCTTCCCAGTACTCTTTTAATTCCTGTAGATACTCTCTGCTGTACAGCTCTATGAAAGTCTCAATGATAATATCGTACAATGCCTTGCGGTGGTTAACGTGTGTCGCAAAAGAATCGTGAATGAATACCATCGGTAGGCCCAAATCTTTAAGCCTCCTAGCGACCATTCTGAGGTGTGTAGCGTCAAGACTATGAATTACATTTGGGGCTATCGCTGACCTATGCTTTCCAGTATTTGGGGTTTCTTTTGAGAAATCCATAATATCTAGTTGGAATCTGTCACCATTTGATAGCTTGCAGTCCAGATCCTTGCGCTCGCCCTTAACTTTACGTTGTAGGCAAGTGAAGCCATCAGGAGTAGGCCAACGTATTTCTACATTTCCATCCTTAGATATCTTTGTAGCTGCCTCGCTAACCCACGTCACAGCACTTTGTAGCGGCCCGAGAGTGTCTTGCAGCTGATTGTACAGCTGAGCACCAAAACGGCTTGTCACGCCTCGTTCTAGCCCCTCTCCCACTGTCTCGTATGCGCCTACGTCATCATTCCACTTGGATTTAGCTCCAAACAGTTTAGACATGTGCTCCATAGAGGTCATCATGGTTGCATTGTATCCCCAGGTCATTACAGGTATCTTAGCTGCTTTCCTGGTAGCTAGGTATTTCCACTCAACAGGAAGAGTATCTTTCCAGTCACTTGCTACTTTCTCATAGATGTCAAGGTTTGCTTCCTCAACATGCATCCCCAAGTGCTTAGTGATCGCATTGCTACGTACCACAGCAGACCAATGTTGGAGACCAGAACAACGGCCATCCAAGGGTATAAAGGCAGGAAGGGGAGTGCTGTCATCAAGATAATATCTACGTATAAGGTCAGCACAACCCAAATAGCAGTACGGTTTATCAGCTTTCGCCCAAACATCTTTCGTTCCTTCTGGATCTTCAGCATGGCTTATCATTTCATTTACAGTCCACTCAATCTCTGAGTATCCATGTGCAGTTTCGATAAGAGTAACAAATCCATCTCTAGTTAATGGTTCAGCATAGGTAGGTACTACCATTGCTTTCTCTTGGTCGGCACCTTGTGGACTAAAGCCACATGTGGTGTCGGTGTACATTCTTGATCTGCTATCTAGGAAGTAGGGAAATCTAAACTTCTTACCCAGAAACTTCTTAGCAGATGACAAAGCTCTCTTGTACATGTATGCGGAGGAGGTCTTGTCAAACTCTGGAGGGAACTTAGCCAGTATATTAAGTATGAAGGAGTTAGTTTCAAACTCTTCACTAGCCATATCAGATGTTATGTGTGCGACACTACGGTTCTTAGCGTCACTAATGCCTCCTCTTATTGGAGCCCTTGGTATCTCCTCGCCCTCAAGCTTAGGGAAGGACACTGCGGAGTCTGGTGCTCGCTCACAATCTAGGTCAAGGTCAAGAAACTTCTGTGTAGGCAAGACTACTCTCTCATCCATACCTCTTTCAAACTTAACATAGCCAGAAAGTTCCATCTCTCCCATGAAGCGAAGTGCTACATTGAAAGGGTCTGAAGCATCCAACATCTTTTTGGCCATTCTAGGTACTACTGAGTGCAGTGGTAAGTCAAAATGCAGAGGTAGAGAGTACAGGCAATGCATGTAAGCTCTCTCCCATCTACCTACCTTGTACTTGTCCCAATGTCTCTGGTTTACATCTTCGGGTCTTGTGAACCCTTTTGCACGTTTAGGTATAGGCAGCATAATGCCGCCATCAAGTTGAATCATACTGCCTCCTAGTTTAATCTAAGCTTAACCTGAGTAAGTTAACTTACTTCCTGGGCCACTTGTACCATAAGCCTCTTTCATTAGCTCTTGGCAGTGTTTAACTTTATCTAATATGTTTGGCCTAAAGTTATGCAAGCAATCTGAATAGCTTACAGACCTGCTGTATGTTACTCCTCCAAGCACAAAACTAAACTCTAACTCCCTGGTAAGAACACACAAGGTTATTTTGGCAGTGTGCTCAGTGTTTTGCTTCAGAATTATAAGCTCTTGCTCAAAATCAATAAAGTTAGACATCTGCTTCATCCTTATCAAACCGCCGTTCACCTACTTTACCTAAACGTAGTTTGCCTTTACTGCTTTCTTCGAGTGCATAGACCTGGAAAATCTTACCCACTGGAGAGTCCTTGTGCTCACAATGTTCCATGCCAACATCTTTTGCATAGTTCACCACGTTGAACATCTCTTCAGCCATCTCGTGAGTCCAGCCCTTACCAAGCATACACTTGATAGTCTCCCCACCCTTCCAATCAAACACTAGGTTGGCCACTTTCCCAGCATACTTACCAGTACCTTCCTCGTAACCTATGCATCTCAAGTCATAGTCAACGCCACGGACTTTCTTCATAACTCGGTAGCCCTTGTGACCAGCCTCCCAACCTGCATCCAAGTCTCGGATGACTAAACCTTCCTCGCCAGATTGTATAAGTAAGGTAAGTCGAATGTCGATAGCTGCTTCATCTTCAGCAATTAAGCAATGTAGGACATCAATATCAGGGTGACGACCGCCAAAAGGTGCTACCGCTTTTGTGACTTGTCGTGCTAAGAACATGTAACGCTCTTCAAAAGTTTGTGAGCTCTTGCCTGCTTTAAATGAGTCTAAGTCTACAATGTCAAAGAAGCTCATTCGTAACAAATGTGGCAGAGTGTTGAAATCTTCCCCTAAAGGTTTGGTACGATTAGGATTAACCACGCCAGAAAGTTGTTCTAGTGAAGCTATACTTTTGGGAACCCACATTTCACCCATGTAAACGCCATCACAAAGGTTTAGCATTTCAATCTTTTCAGCTATCTCCTCGGTATTAGTAAACAGGTTACCAGTACGCGAGAAGATGGCCACAGTTCCAGATGAGATAACTGTTAAGGCGCAAACCCCATCACGTTTGATTTGGGTAGCAAAACGCTTACCAGTTTTGTTCTTCTCAGTAACATCATCGTAGTGTTTTACTAGTTGAGTTACTTTGTTTGACTTGCGATGGTTCTCAGGCAAGTCAAGGTGTTGAAATATATTCATAAGATTCTCCTAATGAATTGTCCCATCTTTTGGGGTTGTTTTATCATTGACCATTAGATCCATGATGGTTGCAGACATGGTAAACACTCTCTGAGCGTTTATTAGTGTCTCTAGCTTATCTTCAAAACTTAGCTCCGACTCTTCTAAGTCAGATACAAAGTCTGTTACAGCCTCGCTTGCTGCTTTTAGCACTTCCTTCTCTGTGTATAACATCACTTTTCTCCATATTGCGCTAGTAGCCTTTCAAGAGATACAAACTCCACATCATGGTCAGGTTTATCATAGCGGTTGGTATAAGATTTCAAATGCACAAAGCCACGTATCTCAGTATTACAAGCTCCACGATAGCCTTCATCATGCATGTAGAATGATCCAGCACATACACCAAAGTGAGCCTCACCCTGCAAGTTTTGTCTGCGGCCATACTGGTACTGTTGTTGGTGGCCATGAACAAAACTGTGAGGAAACTTGTTCAGTTTGTTCTCAATACTTCCACCTACAGCTCTACCAGACATAGCATTAGGCATAAAATGCATAAAGCAAATATCTTGCACCCACAGAGGGTCTAAGAACTGATTCACAGACCAACCTTGCTTTTCGATAAAACTGTCTAAGTCAAAGCAACCCTGCAATACTGGCTGGCTTTCTATAAACCGGTTCAGTCGATTCTCATGGTTGCCCATTACAAAGTGCTTGTTAGGTTTATAATGAGGTCGTCGACCCGAAGCATTTAGCTTGTCAGTCTCTGCCATGATAAGTTTAAAAGCATTAAAGCCTCCCTCAAGATCATCATGAAGCCTTTGGTTTTCTTTCTCCAAGCCAGAAGCATATGAGCTTAAGCTTGGAAAATCCCAGTGGTCACCTATATGCACGATAGTAGATGGCTTGTGCTTCCAGATGTATCTGGATAAAGCTTCCAAGTGCTGGGTGGGGGATGAGTTATCTACCTGTGTGTCGGCGATAACTAGTATATCTCTATTCATTTCTTGCTCCGTTTGACAGGCTTTTGCTTGCCAGTTTTAAGGTCGAAAGTTGGATGTATTACTCCACTAGGGTTGCCCTCGTGGTACTCAAGATAGTTTGCTAGGTTCCTTAGCCAAGTTATTGGGTCTCGGTATGCTAGGTTTACCTTGGTAGTCCTAAACAACATAGCTGCTAAAACTTTACCTTCACCTACGTTACATGATCTGCAAAGTACCGAACGACAATGACCATTCTTGTGTGAGTGGTCAAGTGCTGAGGCATTTCCAAAAGCTAGTGGGCCATGACATATAGGACACTTAAACTTCTGCATGGCTGCTTTCTGTTTACGGTACGTACTTATGTCATCTGAAGTTCTGAGTAGTCTCTTAATCAAAGCCACTTACAAACTCCCCAGTAACAATGTTCATGTACTCGTCACGGTTATCATAAGTCCATCGTTTGATTAATTCATCCTTGTGCTCTCTAACCATAAATAGTAGGTTAGCTTGGGTCTCTAGCTTCTCTTGCCAAGCATCCTTAAACCTAAGAGCGTACTGGTGGATAACAACTTTTAGGGCTGCTTCCACACTACCAGACTTAACCAGCATATCATAAGCCGCTCCTGGGCCTACTCCTTCCCTGGCAACATAATCTTGGCCTTTCTTTGCACCAGACTTGTACTTCTTAGGTACTCTAACCCCACACCCAACTATCCAGTCAGTGGTGTCACCTGTAAGCATTTGGAAGTATAGGCCAATGTCTCCAGTAAAGTGGAATTTAGTTTTCTTGACCTTGCCATCAGGCTTCAAGATAACCTCCTTCTTCAGAGAACCATTCTTTGTTATGGTTACTACCTTCCGAGTTTCCTCATCCAAGTGTTCACCAGGAACTTGCCTTAAGTCTTTGTCAAGACTCCAAATAACTGTGTTGTCTGTTTGGTGTGTGCCAAGTAGGTCATCAGCTTCCATCCATTTGACATAGTGAGTGTTTAGGTTTTTCACTCCCCACTGTTTTGCCCAAGCTAAATTGACTGGACGCTCCACAGTATCACGGTTAAACTTGTAATCATCTACTAAGTGATCACGGAAGTTGTAGTTAGTTGTTACAAACATTATGTAGGAGTTACAACCAGCAGCTTCCATCAAGTCTTCTATTTTCTTGTTTACATACTTAGCAATCATTCGACGAGATTGGTCATCATCCTCATTAAAAATACAACAAGGTTGGTAGATGACTATATCTCCATCTATTAACAAGGTCTTATCAACTACTTCATAGTCAATTAACCCTAAATCTTCTAAAGACATAAGCCTCTCCAAGTTAAAGCCAAAAAAGCCCAGACTAGTATTTAGTCTGGGCAACCAATTAAAACATTGGGCCTTCTGGCATGGGTTCATCTGCTTGTGCAGTTGAATCTTGATCAGCTTCTTGTTCAGCGTCAACTTCAGCTGCTAGTTGGTCAAGGTTAGATTCGTCCAACTCTTCAATACCAAGAGAGTCTAAGTCTTCTTCACCACCACTACCTACGTATTCCACTAGCTCGGTTACGCACACAGTTTGTGGGTAAAGGTATAAGCCATTCTTGCCTTCAACTGGACGGAACTGGAAGTGACCTTTAGTACCATTACCAAGAGAAGTTTCCTGGTCAATAGTCAAGCCATTTAAATCTTGGACTTTACCTTTAACACCGATTTGCTTAATAGCAAAAGATTCTTTACGAACACCTTCAGCGTTTGCTTTACCAACTAAGGCACTTTGAGAGAACTTAACTAGAACCATGTCATCTTCTAGGTCATCTTCATTTAAGAAGTCGTACTTTTCTAGTAAGTCAGCTTTCTCAAACTCTTTAGCATTGGGCAAGTTCTTTGCAGACTTGTGAGCTTTCTTTAGGGCTTTGAAGCGGCCTTCAGAGATAAGAATTTTAATCTCAAACGAGTGGAATTCTAAGCCAAAGGTAGGCGAAGTTGGTGCACTAATTGGTGGCTTCTTGTCAGTGTTGAGTTGCTCTACAGCACGATTGACAGATGAGTACATGAAAATTACGTCTTTCATAGTAACAATGTTTGTTTCTTTCTTTTCGGCAGTAGCCATATTTAATTACTCTTTTGGTTTAGTTTAGGTTAGGTGGAAGTCCCAGGATTTGAACCTAGATAGTTAGCACTACGCACCAAGCAACTTCCATAACATAGCGTGGGAGTTAGACAACAAAGTTTAATATTACGTACAGCATTAAGTTGTCTAACTCCAAAGGCATTACGTTGCCAGCGATCCGTATGGGAGAATATCATCAATGACAGATTTTATTCTCACAATACTTTATCCTCTTTCGTAGTCATTTGTCCAGAGGTTTAGATACTTACTTCATGTCGGCTAAGCTTTTTACAGCGCAGTGAGTTTGGAGGCCGTCCCAACTTACTCACCTGTTGAGCAGTTTTACAGCGTTTACTCAGGCTGGGGGAAGCTGAAGGGAGTCGAACCCTTGCACGTATCTCGGAGGAGAAGTTACACCACCACGATCCATCCCATAATAAGGCAGTAGGTTGCCAGCCCCTCAAGTTATAGCCTGGGGAGGCTGCTCAAGTATGTCTTAGCATACTCTCTTGCTGCGACTTTCTAAACTGTTGGCGATCAGTCAATTCGCGCAGTTGATGGTTTTGTCAGGGCTATGGTAAGTTGTTGGCAGCTTTATCTAGCTCTACATTTAGAGCTTAGCTAAGCTGCTGGGCCATAATTATCTATTAACCTGTAGCGTTACTTCATCACACGCTGCCAATTTTTGCTGGGATGGCACTTACCCATTCTAACGGAATTACGGACTCTATTTCATAGAAACTTATATGAGATC
>Ga0196889_1000580_pt1 | contig 10558 bp, 7 predicted proteins | sample VirMetDEL_Nov_12_FD_166415 | JGI IMG/M metagenome (GOLD analysis project Ga0196889, IMG submission 166415) | Aqueous microbial communities from the Delaware River and Bay under freshwater to marine salinity gradient to study organic matter... | ecosystem: Environmental > Aquatic > Marine >...
ATCTACTCACTTGAGCGTTCATTGCGTTTCTATATTCGTTAGCTTGTAAAAGTCGATCGTCACGATCTTTGTTCATTTTACCAGTAACAAAACTATTAGTTGCTTTTGCCATTAAATTTTAGTGTTTAATCCATTTAGACTGACCTCTCATTACTTGAACTATTTCTTCAAGTTTTATGTTAGATAATCTTATCTTTGCGTTTCTTAATGCAGCTCTTTTATCTTTTTTAAATCTAGCAATCATACCCTCTGATACATTAGCTCTATTTGCTAATAAGTTATATGATATACTTAAATACATTGCTTCCTCGGCCATCTTAGGTACTCTAGTGTCTAGGTCATAAGCTAAACCATCTGATATATATTCTAATACTATTAACCTATCTGCTAAGTTACTAGAAAAAGTAAACTTACCATCTCTTTCATTTATACCAAACCAACCGTTTACATTAGAATATTGAGGGTCTAAACCGTATAGCCTTCCCCAGTTCCAAGGTCCTGAACCAAAGTCATTACCATAAACATCATAAGCTAAATTATCTATTTCTGATAATGCTTCATTGTTTAGTAATCTATTAGGATTTGTTTCTCTCCATCTTTCTACTGTTATTGATGTTCCTTCTAAGTCTTCACCAAAGTTATCTTGAGTAGGTATACCTCTTTCGTCTTGTAGTAATTTTTCATAAGGATTTATAGTTAGGTTATTGTTAGGATATATAGGTCTTTTAATACCGTGTGAATCTATCCATGACAACGCTACATAATTAACATAATCTTGAGGCATAACTAAAGACAAGCTTGCTGGTATTGTAAGCTCTTGCGATTTGATACTTTTTAAAGTATCATAACTAAATTCTTGTAAAGATCTTTTAGCGAAAAACAATACATCAGATTTTTTAGCTGTTTGTATTATTTTACCATCACCTACATAACCAACCATATAGTTATCTATAATGTCTTTTAATTTAACGTATTGATATGTGCCGTAATTTTCTTCAACAGCATCGCCTATTGCTTCTTCTGTTATACTACTAGCATACTGACCACCATCTAATGTTTTTAACTGAACAACTATAAATAAATTATTAGCAGGGTTTGCGCCAAAAGTAATAGAATTATTAACAACAGTATAAGCTAAAAGATACTCGCTCCAGCTACCAGGAAAACCTGTAGTACTGGTGTATATTTTAAAATTATTTAAAGCGTAGTCTGCAATTGCTGGATCATAGCTACCAAAAACTAAATCAGTATCAAAAGTTGTTGTAATAGTAAGAGCATTACCAGTACCTCTAAAGCCTTGCGCGCCTTGATAATATTGTTGATTAGTTTCTGTTATTAATGCCATTTTTTATTAAGATTTTATGTTTTGTTCTGTCTCTTGAGCTTCTGCAGCGGCTGACTGTATTATTGTTGGATCGTTTATTATTAATCCACAGTATTTTAATATACCTATTATTAAGTTTGTTTGCTCTGATATATCTAATTCAAAGTTTACTGATGTGTTAGAGTATATGTATTGACCTAGGTTACCAGTAGTAAACTTCCACTCTGGTGCTACTGGTGTAAACAAAGCGTTTACGCTTAAAACGTTTGGCTGAGGACTAACTTTTATAAGTACAGAATTATTTGGCCCTGTGCCTGTCGTGCATAAAGGATATTGCATAGTTGGAGCTGTCAACGTAGATCTTGTGATCTTAGAAAAGTCACTTTGACTAGCTAGCTCAGTAATAGAATCATACTGAGGATTTGTTGTATTGTATGTAGATATTATTTCGCCTAACTTAAATATAGTTCCAGCGCCTGTGTATTCCCAACCTAGGATACCAGCACCTGCGTTATAAGTAAATGTAGCTGTTCTTTCAAAAGGATATAGTTTATATGAAATGTCTTTAAACATATTAAAAAACTCTGTATCATTTTGTTGATTATTTTGATTAAACCTATTTAGTTGGTTTCCATCTGGAAAATATGATTCAAATATTTCGTCTTGAACTAAAGTAGCTAAGCTATTAAACTCTGCTGGAGTTACATAACCTCTTTGTTCTTTGTTTAATATGTACAAGACTGTTGTATATACTGTATTTATATTTACCATTTATATTTATTTTAATATACTAAAAAGGCGGCCGTAACCGCCTATATATAGTATCACTTGTTTTTATAGCTTTTTATCTATAGATTTGTAAATTTCAACACCTTCATCCGTTTTTAAGAATGCAGCAAAAGCTGAATAAGGGTTTTCATCAAACGGAACATTCATTAACTTTCTGTTGTTTGATCCCCAATGAAAAGTTCTTTGATCTTGAGATAAGTTTATTATTCCAGCTTCACGAGCTTTTATTGCAAAGTTTCTAAGCTGTACATTTTCGTCATTAGCTAAGCTAATAAACATAGCGGCGTTTTCTTTTGCAAACAATAATAAATCTCTTTTAATTTCTTTAGAACTCATACTATTTACTTCAGAACCTTTTTCTACTCTTAATATAGCTTCAGCATGATCAATATCTATAGAACGCGCAGCGTTCATGGCATCAATCTGTAAATCTAAATCCTCTAATTCATCTATAGCTTCTTCAACAGCACTATACTCTTCGTATATTTTGTTTTTTAACGGATGATATAATGAAAGTAGTTTTTGTAGGTTTTGCATATTCATAGGAACTCTTAAAAATCCATCTTTAAAAACAATATGCCCCATTGTACATTCACCTTTTTGTTCATCAACTAATGGCGAATCTTGATTAGTAGCATATCTTATTTCTCTTTGTTTACCTGACGTTTTGTCAAAATATAATAGAGCATGTTTTCTTGTATGCTTACCTGGTATTGTTAAAGTTAAAGGAGATTTGTTTCCTTTTAAATAGTAAATTCTATCTTTTATTTCCCAACTTGGTTTAGTTGGTGGTGCTACTTTTGTAGCTACCGGCTGAGGTGCAACCTCAATAGTTTCTGCTTTAGCTTTTTTAGCCATAATATAATATAATTAAATAGTTTATAAAAGTAATAATTACCCCCGTTGATATAACGAGGGTAAAAATTACATTTGTTGGATTATTATAATCCTTGGAATAATACAAAGTTGTTAGCAGCTTGCGTTACTAAACATCTTTCCGATAGGAAATTAACTTGCATTGCATCAAGCGTAGAAGTCATTGCTCCGCCAGCACCACCAGTTAACCATGATTTCATTCTTCTGTCGTCACCTTGAGAAGCTCTATATCTTACGTGTAAGAAAGGTCTTCTAATGTTAGTACCTAAGATTTGATCATAAACTGTAGATGTTCCAGCAGGAACTAATACACCTTCGATTGAATTAACACCAACGATAGCGCCTCTTGTAGAAGCATCGTTTAAGTATTTCCAGTCAGTCTTGTAGAAGTCATAAGAACCTCTTCTAAATCCTGAAAAACCAAGATTTAAAGCCATTTCTTCTGAATTTTCGAATAAACCAAAAGCAGTACCACCAGCAAATCCGCCAGAGATAGAAGCTAACATATCGTCAAAATCAAGAGATGTTTGTCTCTGTAAAAATAACATGTTTTCTTCGATAGCTCCTTGAGTGTCTAGGTTTTTAAGTATTGCATCAAATTCATCAAGTCCAGCAGCAGCAGTAAATCCTACTTCTACATTTCCTCTTTGTCTAATAGCAGCAAATAAACCTTGTGTACCTGGTAAATTAGCAGCGTTGTAATTAACTCCAGGCCCAGGATTAGCGTTTAACTCACCTTCAACCATTGCCATTTCTAAGTAATCTTCGAAACGTAATCTAGTTTCAGACTCAGCTTTTAAATACCAAAGGTATCCAGAAGCACCATCTTCAGTAGCAACTTCAACCCAACCAATTTGAGCCATGTCAGATCCAGTAACAACGTACTGATCTCTTATGATCACTGGTGAATTAGAAAATTGAGTGAAAGAAGGATCAATAGATATTCTAGCAGCAGAGTTTCCTGCTCCTGCTCCAATAGTTGTTCCTTTTGTGTAATCAGAACCGTATACAAACATTTTAACTCCGCCTAAAGCTCCAACACCACTTTGAGTGATTCCTTGTGCAGCAAAAGATGTAGCGCCAAACGGTTGTACAGTAACGTTACCATTTGTACCACCAGCAACACCGTCACCAGCAGTTCTAGCTAAAACAATACCTTTTGCTTCAGCTCCTGTAGCAGGATCTAAAAGAACAACAGTATCATTGACAGATATAACATTAATAGCAGTAGCACCGCCACCAATACTTACTATAGCTTGGTTATTACCACCAGCGGCAGCACCTACACCACAGTTAGTGTAAGATATATGTAATCTATTTTGTTCAGACCAAATTACTTGATCAGATGTCATTGGCATTTCAGCGCCAACCATTCTTAAGAAGCCAGATAACGTTCTGTTTCCATAACGCTCTACTTCTTGTTCGTAAATTTCAGGTAAATATTGTTGTGCAAAGTCATTTGCTCCACCGTTAAATGCTAAATAAGCAGAAGGAGATGGAGTTTGAATTGGACTTGGTACAATACCACCAAATTGTGGATTTAAACTCATAATTGTTTAATTTTTAATTGTTAAATTTTCTTGTTTTAATTTTCAGTTTTGAAGAATCAGCACCAGAAATTGCTTTAACTTTTAATCCGTTTATAAAAACCTCACCTTGTTGTGATCTAGCTTTTATAGGTGATAAGTTTTTAGACTTGTTCACCACGTCTTTAACTGCGTCAGCTTTTCCTTGCTCATAAAAATGAGTAGCGATTCTATCGACATTATCAGCAGCGTATATAGCTTTATGATAACCAGCCGCGTCATTAACATTACCATCTTTGTCTAAGAACTTCTTAACCAGGTTGTTAATATTTGATTGGTTTTCAGCAACCTTATCTACATCTTTTATATTATACTTAAATCTTTTTTCACCAACTTTGATATCGAAACCTTCGAAATCTTGATTAAAAAGTTCTTTAGTATTTTTTTGAAATACATCATGTTGTTGCTCAGCTTGTTTCTGCTGTTCATTGTAGCGGTTAAAAAAGTCCATAGCTTTTTGTTGGTCCTGAGTTACGCCGGGTCTCAACTTGATTTCGTCGTAATATTTCTTTTTCGTTTCCTCTAAAAAGTTTTTTGCTTTTGCAACCTCTTCTTTTTTAGCGAGTTTTTTCTTTTTGACGTCACGCTCTTCGTCAAGATCTGTATCAAAATGGAAGTTTTCTTCCATTATAAAATCTATTTCTTCAGAATCTAAATGTGGTTTAGATTTTTTGTAGTATTCTTTTAATAAAGTATTTTCATCAACACTTGAGTAATCAGCGTTGAGTCTTGTGTAATCCTCTATAGTTCCACCAGTTTCTTCCATAAAAGTAACTAGCTTTTCAATATTTTCAGGTAAAGCTTTGCCTAATACTTTTTCATCTCTTATAGCTTCTTTAGCTTCTTTTGTTACTTTTTTTACTTCTTCTTCAGTTACTTCTTTGATTGGAGAAAACCCTTCAACATCCTCGTTGGACTCTTGTATAGGTTCTCCCACCTCTGCGCTATTTCCGGATGGTTCTTCCACAGGTACTTCCTTTGCTTCTCCGATTTGAATGGCATCTGTTTCTTTTTTAACTGGTTCGTTAGGTATTGTAACCTTAATAACATCATTTGGTATTTCTACTAATGGTTCTTTAAGATTAACTTTTTTAATTTCTTGTTTTTTGTTACCTAATTGCTTAGGTTTTGTAGGTTTAGACTTTATTTTAAAGTCACCTTCCTGTTTAACAGGTTCATTTGTTTTTACTTCTGACATAATATAATATAATTAAATAATTAATAATTAGACGTTAGGCATCATTGCTGCCCCGTCTTGTTCTTCAAAATTTATTGGTAATAAATCATTTTGTCTTTGATCTATCATTTGACTTTGTTGCGTGCCTTCTAATTTAATACGTTTATCTTTGCGATCTTCTATTTCAGCTTCTTTTTCACTAGTAGCTTTCATGTCCATTTGTTTTAACTGCATATCAAACTTATGTTGCAATTGCATTTGTTGTTGCTTTATTTGAGCAGCAATTTGCATACGCTGTATTTCCATTTGATTATTAGCTTGTTCAAATTGTACTTTAGAACCTGATATAGCTTCTTGTTTTTGAACTTCAGACATTGCAATTTTTTCAGCAGCATCAGCTTGAGCGTTTGCTTGAGCTTGTGATTGCTGCATAGCGTTTTGTTGCTCTTCTCTACCTTTTTTCTTACGCTTAATTTTAAGCATTTGATTAGCTAACTTAAGATTTTTAATTTGTCTTAAATCTATAGCATCTTCTAAATCAATACCACCTTGCTGTAAAGCAACTTGTATGTTTTGCTCTAATTGTTGTTGCTCTTCTTCATCTGGTTCTAGTTCTAAGAATATACCAAAATCATGTAAGTTTAAATTACTTATCTCTGTCAACGTATTAACATTGTAATTAGATATATTATTTACTAAAGATTCAGCCGTAAGTGGAAACTGTAACGCATCTGCTATTTTTAAAGCTATATTTTCTGCTATCCTTAAAGTTACATATAAGCTAGCTTGCTTTATATGCCTAGTGGCAGTGTTTGAAGCGTTAGCAGCTATTTTTTGTAATCCTACTAACGTTTGTTTGTCTGGTGTACTACCATCTCTAGCTTCGTTAAGTCCGGTTACGTCACGTATCATTTGTAAATAATACTGATAAGTTTGTATTAAACTTTGTATTTTACCTTGACCAGAGCTAGAACTTAATTCTTGAATAGGCACTTTACCTTGATTAAAGTCACCGTCTTGTGTTAACGATCTACCAACAATACTACCAGTTTGGAAGTACATGTTTAATGCTTCTGCTGGATTATAGTTTGTACCATTACCTAAATCGACCTCTGCTAAACCATCCATATCTAAATAAACACCATCTGGTACCATTTTAGACATTACTTGTTGTAGCTTTAAATGTGTTAACTGAATCATATCAGCAAAACCTATACATTTGCTTACAAGTGATTCTATACGTCCTTTGTATATTCTAGGCGCGCATATAGAATAATTCATTTCTACTTTTGTAGTATCAGCTAAAGGTCTTGACATGTTCTCTGCAAGTTCCCATTTAAGCATTGTATCAGTACCTAAAACTTTAGCGCCACTGTACAGTACTTCAATAGATCTTGATACTCTTTCAAAGCTATCATTTTCGGGTGGATTAAACGAATCATCTTTTTCTAAAGCTTTCATTAACCCTTGATCAGTTTGTTTTATTTTAAATACTTGATTAGAGTATGTTTTATAATCAAAATATAAAACCTGAACGGTGTTTTCATCATAACCACCCCAACCAGTAATATAGGATCTGTTGCCTGGAGTTTTTTGTATACGTTCTAATTCTTCCTTGCTAATGCCTGGAAACTCTTTTTTAAGTTCTGGTATTGTTATAGACTTTATCTCACCAACATAATATATATCTTCAAAATTTGGATCTTCTGTGTAAGAATAAACTAAGTAAGCAGGATCTACATAATCAACAGTAATTCCTTCGGCAGTATTAAAATTTGTTTTAGCAGCAGCGATACCGCAAACTGTTAAGTCCATATTTAATCTACGTCTAACTAAATCATACTTATTCTGCGCTAATACAGATGATATAGCTTCTTCTTCTGCTATTTCAATTGATTGCTTATAACTAAGCTGCATATGTAGTTCTAGTTCTTCTGGTGATTCAGGTAGATTAGTAGGATCTATACTTTGATATAAACTTATACCTAAACTGTCTTTTAAAGAATCAAGATATTCTCTAGCTAACATATCTTCTTGTATTTTAGAAGCGTACTCTGTTCTAGCTTTTACAGATTCAGGATCTTGAGCGTATGCTTTAATGTCATAGCTTTTAGCCGATATACCGTTTACAACTATATCAACAAATTTAGATAATATAGGTACTGGTTGCCAGTCTAAATTAAGATAAGACAAATCGCCATTTATAGACAACTCATCTTTGTATTTTTGTACGCTTTGTTCTCCACGAGCATACAGTCTCAATTGGTGAAATTGATTCCAATTAGTTAAATATCTATTACCTGTAGTTCTTCCTGAGCGAAACCACTCGTACTCAATTGCCATAGCAACTTGACTTCCATATTCAATACTTGCTTTTTCAGCATCACTCACTACTTGACTAGGGAAAGCACTATTGGTATTAGTATATATATTCATTAATTTATAATTTTTGATAAAGTTCCTTTGTTGTCGTATCTTTTTATTCCAAGATCAACTGGTTTTAATTCAATTTTATTAACAGGTAAATACCTATGTTTATTACAAGCCATTAAAGCTAAACCAGAACTAATAGAAGCATCATGTGTTGTTCTATTGTTTATATTAAATCGAGCCCAATCTTCTAAAGTTCTTTGAAAGTATACGTCTCCATAACCTGTTTCTTTTAACCCTACAAAATGCTCTATATAAGTTTCTATAGCAGAAGCGTGAGCTTGTTTTATATCTTCACTTGAATTAGGTATACCACCTATTTCTCTTTCAGTTACAGATAATTTGTTTCTTTTTTTGTCAGGCCTGTTCATAGCAAAACCTCTATAACCTCTACGTTTAAAATAATAAAGTAACCTAGGTTTGTTGTTCTCTGCTAATATTGGCATACCATAAAATACACAGGCCATAAGTACATCTTCAAAAAATATTTCAGCCGTCTGTGGACGAGCGATGTATTCTAAGAAAAAATGATTTGGCGGTACTTCTTCCATGCTAAACTTAGTTAAGCCATGTAAAGAACCGTTAGAACCTTTACCATCAACTGTGCCTGATATATCATATGGATCACAACCAAATGCTCCGCAATGTTCATTACCAGGATAATTAACTCCATTTTTTACAAATCTTTTATTTTGCAATTGTAATGGCGGCACCCATGTTATAAAAAATCTACCTTGCTTGCTTGGCGCAAATATTACTCTAGTATCTTTTTCTCCATTTTCCCATTGAAAATTACCTTGCGTAACTGACAGTGAATTTTTTAAATCTTCATTAAAATCTATTTGTTGATAAATCTTAGTTAAATTAAATAAAGACATTTTAGATTCATCTCTAAACGCGTGTTTAGTTGTGCGAGGAAATTGTCTATAAAATTCGTTTAAACCGTCTTGATCATCTTTTAGACCTTCTACTTCATTATTCCAGTATTCAATAACCCCGATTTTGATTGGCGTTCCATGAGGTCCATACACTTTTTTTGATGGGGTTTCGAAGACAGGGTAGCCATAAGAATCAATGTATCCCTCGTAATTCCACTCCATAGGAATGAACAAAGAATATAATCCTGAACGAGTTTGTCCATTGGCATTTCTTTTTGTAACGTCTGAGTCATCGTATAATTTTTTAAAGTTTCTACCACCTTTGTCTAAAGCGTTTGATGTTGATCCCATCATACACTTACCAATAATTCTAGAACCTAGTCTTAATGTTGTTTTAGTAACACGCCAGTTGTTTTGTATATCATTAGGTCTTTCCCATTTACCACTTTCATCATGTACTAATAATCTTAGTTTTTCACCATCATAAGCGTTGTCTCCTGTGTTTTTCCAATCAATAGTTGTATCAAGCCCTGTTATATCTTCTTGTTTATCTGTAGAAACTATAGACTTTCTTGTAAACTTAGAAGCTGGCACACGATATGCTAGCTCTGTTTTAGGTCGATCCATACCGTCTTGTATTGGCTTAAAAAAGAAAGGATAATTAACTGATATTGGTACTACTTTATCTGTAAACATTTTTTTAGCATCAGCACCTGACTTTGATAATATACCAAAGCGCGCATCGGTTGATATTGTAGCCATGTTAACAGTTTCACCAGATGCCATAAATGAAAATCCAGATCGTCTGTTTTTTAGATAACACATACCGTAGCTTCTGTCATCTGCCCTGCAAGCTTCCCAAAATATAAAAAATAATCTATTTGATTCTCTAAAATCTGGTTGGCCAACATCAATTTTTGACCATTGTAAATACATGTAATGAGTACCAGTTATAAATATGGGTTTATCTTTGTTTATATACCAAAAACCTTCTTCACGTCTTTTAAACTCAAGATCAATATAGTCATACCACTGTTCTTTAAAATCTTCAGGGTATTCTCTCCAATCAAATACTGTTTTTATTTTACTTAATACTTTAGGATAATCAAACCTAGTCCATTTATTCTTTTCAAACTTATGAACATTGTTTTGTTTAGGTAAAGCTATTTTAAGATTTTGTATCTCATAAACTTCTCCAATTTGTCCAGTCTTAGATATAACAATCATATCATGATCATCATTATATCCGTACTCCCATTTATTATACCTATTCATTCGTTTAAGAATTTTAGGTTTAATATAATCAGGTAATATTTTATATAAAGTTTGCTCGTACATTATTTAGATCTTCCTTCAGCAAAACCACGAAACGTAGTTTCTTTTTTAACTTCTTTAGGTTTTTCTTCTAACATATCTTGTTCTTCATTAATACGATTAAGTATTTCAAAGGCATCAAATATAGCTAGCTTTTTTGTAGCTGCTGCGTTTTTAAGTCTGT
>Ga0196889_1000586_pt1 | contig 10521 bp, 9 predicted proteins | sample VirMetDEL_Nov_12_FD_166415 | JGI IMG/M metagenome (GOLD analysis project Ga0196889, IMG submission 166415) | Aqueous microbial communities from the Delaware River and Bay under freshwater to marine salinity gradient to study organic matter... | ecosystem: Environmental > Aquatic > Marine >...
ATTAGATTACGAGCTGATGGCAATTTGTCTTAGTTTGTCGCCAATCCCTATTTATATAGCGAATGTTTTGTATGTCAGATGGAAAGCCAGAGCAAGTAAAAATGTCGCACGTTCACGCGTTAGATCGAAGGATTAGCGATCACGCGCTAGAAGTTAATAAAAGCTTAAATGACACTTTAGTAAAGCTGATAACACCTATCAACGAGCTGACAAGTGAAATAAAGCTAAGCAATAAAAGCCACGACCATCTAAAAAACGACCTTTTAGAAACTAAAAAGCACTTGACTCATGTAAATGAAAAAGTAGAGGCTGTTAGAGAAAAAGTGGTTATTTCAGAAATTGCAATCGCTAAAATCGGAACAACTCAAGGCGGCATACTCAGCGTAACCGGAAAGGTTTTTCCCACTCTAGCTAGCGTTATTGGTATTTCTATAGTGCTTCTTTTAAGCGTTAGCATTTACTTAAAGACCGGCGTAGGAATTTGATGTTATCCTACACACAACAATTTTTATAAGATTCCTCCTAGCTTGTTAAAGCTACTTAGCCCCGTAATTGGGGCTTTTTTTATTGTGTTATGGTAAAATGTCTGCTAATTAGATTGTATTAATAATCGGTACTTTAAAAGCGATGATTATAGAAACCACTGTTACTACTGCCGGATCAGGCTCTACGATTGTACCGGACATGCCAGTTTCAGCGCAGGCCACGGGTGACGTGTTTGTTCTGTTTGCTGCTAATGATGGTGGTACTAATCCTATAAGCGTACCTAGCTGGACCGAAATAGAGGGCCCTGCACCTAATAACTCATCACGAACTAGCTGCTGGTATGTAGAACATACAGGTACAGATATAACTGCACCCACGGTATCCGGTACAAGTAACGACTGGATAGTTAGCGTGTCACTTTGTCGCGGCATTGATGTAGCAAGCATAGTAGATCAGGCAGTTAGAACCGATAATGCGTCAACCACTTACGATCACGAGGCGGCAACGGTAACTACCACTGGCACAGATGAATTATTATTTCATATATACGGCTTAGATGGTGGCGGGTATCCATCACCTAGTTACGGTTATGGCGAAAAACAAATTGCTAGGGTTGAGTTAGTCAATAACTTATCGTTAAACGTTGACGTTATAAATGCGCCCACAGCTGGTGTCGTGCCTGCGGCGGCATACAATACCGGCGTTTCAGGAATGGTGGGCGCATCTAATGCGCGGAGCTCAACATTATATACAATCGCATTTAATACGCTGCCAGGGGCAGATATAGAGCCTATTGCAAACTGCAAGCCGGATATAATTTGGGATTATAGTCGAGAGCCAGCCACGTACAACGTGACAGCTTTGCATGCTACGTTGCTTGGCAAGCCCACTTCTGATGTGAGCATATCAAACGTATCAAGACTGACGACATATAGCCCAGATTTAACATGGTATGGAGGCTATACTCAGTATTTAGTTAGTACTCCTGCTAGCTTATCCGTGCAAATTCTTTGCAAAGATATACCTAGTACTGATATGTCGGTATATCCTTACTCAATCACATTTGGTAACTCGCAAACTTTCAGGCATTCAGACGATGGCGCACTTTTCTATTTTAGAGATAGTTCGGGCAATTGGGCGTTATGGCAACCAATAACCAAAGATCAGCTAGGTAACGGAGTATTAAGAACTGTAATAGGCAAAATGTCAGATCAAACATTTGTCGATTCAGGCGGCACCATTGATTGGTCAGACATCGTTGTAACAGGTAGCGGTCAAGATATTGTTTCAGCTAGCGTTTCGACACAAAGATGGTTTATTGCTTGCGAGGCGGTAATGACTCCGGCGGTTGTAACAGGTGGCAACGCTGAAAATCCCGCAACCCCCAAGCTAATTGCTGATTCTTTTGCCACTGGCGTTAGTATTTATAGAAAAAGATCGCAAGGCTCAGGTCAAAATTTATTTGCTGCAAGCGTGGAGCTGGGTAACTTAACAACAAAAACACATTTTATAGCATCGTTAGATTCAAGCGCATATCCAGAAAATAATAGTGATATTCTGATTGGATATAAATGCGGAGAAGGCTCACACTCATACATAGTAAAAGCCAGTGCTAATGACACGCATGATTTTAGGCCGTGGATATTACGTTCAAGCGATAAGCAGTCATTCGTCATAGACCCAGCATCAAGCACAGACGCAACATATTTAACAGATACATGGATTGTGAGCGGGTACGATGTCACATGGAAAACGGGCATTCCGTGTAATGGTGTTAGCTTCGTTGGTTGTGGCATTATTGACGCAAAAGGGGCTAGTTTTGTTGGTGGTAGGGTGATTGATAGTATAAGCACTACGCATGCTATGACAGCAACCGATGGAGCGACAATCGGCTATGACTTTACCAAAGGTGCAGAGACTTATGCTATTGAGCTATCGAGTGTGGGCGGCACTTATGATTTAAGTCAGGCCACGTTTGACGGCTACACAACAGAATTAAATATTACGGCAGCAACTGGTACGACTACGATTAACTTGTCTAGTGGGCAAGCTGAACCTACTTACGATACCGCTGGCGCTACGGTTTCCTTTATTGGTGTGGATGTAACCGTAAGCGCTACAAATTTGCTGGACAATTCACAGGTACGTCTTTATAACGTAACTCAAAGTGTGGAAGTGGACGCGTCTGTGGTTAGTGGTGGTTCTGGCTACTCAATTACATTGACGGGTGCGGTTGATTTTACCGGCGGCGATAGTTTTGTATTGCTGGCCACATATCAAGAGGCCGGAGTAGCGAAAAGAGTATTCCGATCCGCTTTCGTGCTTAATGATTCAGATATTACCATTAGTGATACACAGGTTGATTGGGCAGAGCCTAACGTGCTTGGCATAGATGGTTCTGCTGTAACAGAGTGTGCGACGGATTTTGTTGAGGTTCAAGTAGAGGTAGATGATGCTACCGATGACACGCAGAAGTCGCGCATAGCTGCATTTTTAGTTGATGCCATATCAACAGAAGAAGGTTTGAGAAACTGGGTTGCTCTTGATGGCACGTCCGTTATTAGCTATCAAAGCGCAGGTCAGGCTACAATAGATGCTGATGTCGCTATAGTGACAGTTATAAACAACAAGGCAGCAAGTAAGCTAACAGTGATCGACTCGTTTATTTTGGGCTGGTCTGATGGCATTAACAGAGCAGATGCAGTTTTGGGTAGCTCTATTGTATGGATAAGCCCCGATGAAGTGGTGTTATCTACGCCAGAATTTGACCCCGAGGTGTCTATTTTGGAAAATGGCAAGACATACGCAAACGAGATGAGAGTATGGAATTCTGCGCTTGCAGGGAAAAGCATTAAATCTAGCGGCACAGAAATATTCCGTGATGTCGCAGACACTAAAAACAGAATTACGGCGTTAACTGACGAATTTGGTCAAAGGATATCGGTAACAACTGATGGTACGTAAAAAAAAGCTTAAGAAAAGTGACGCAAGACCGCCAAAAACAAAAGATGATGCTGGTGGTGAGCGTGTATCTGTCACTATCACAGTCAATGAAAAGATAAGTTTTACCCGTTCTGCTGTACTTGAAAATGATGGAAAAAAAAGGCAAAGCACTTATAAAACAAGTGATGGCGATAGTATTCAGCACAACAGGAAAAGAGGGGATAAATCTTTAGCCAAGAAGATGATTAAAGAATGAGCTATTTCGGTGGTAGTTATTTCGGTGGCGAATACTATGGCGGCCAATACTGGGGAATAGGTAGCAAGCTAAACAACCCGATTAGGGTAGGCGATGCTGTAAATAGTCAAATACTGACAAACCTTGACACATTATCGACAATTGATAGCATCATAGATGCTCAATCGTTAATCAGCGCATTAATAGCAAAAGAAAGCGAGATAATCAAAAACGCGTACAGCTTATCTACAATCGAAAATATAAATGACGCTCTTTGTGATATACGAATAAATTACAAGGGGCATTTTTCAGGGTTTGAGCAATATGGCGATAATTTAGAGAGCAATATCCAAATGACCACGGCAATCAGTAGTGAGATAGATACAACCCCAGCTAGCATGATGTCGCCATACGTCACAACGCATGGCCGCATTAGTGCAATATCTGAACTATTTGATATACTAAGCGGCATAGAAAAACTTAATTCCAGTGAATCAACAATAGGCCAAACGTCTATTGGCTTAATGAGTGTACTAAGATGACTATTAAAATTGGTGAAGTAGGTAAAAGCTTATACGTTGGCACGTCTTTCGATCTGAACGCAGCCCCTTATACAGTGTTAAAACTTAAATTCACAAGCCAAGACGGGACTATTACTTTTTCACGAGATGACACTGCAGACGGCATAACTGCTCCAGCAGTCGATTCGCCTTCACTGCCGAATGTGGGAGTGTTGCCAGCAAATACATACATGCTTTATTTAACGCAAGCGGCAGACTTTACAGTAGCTGGTGGCTGGACAGTGTGTTCAGAATATCAAGATGCAGCACCAAGTTTATTCTTTGGCGACGACACTACTCTTACAGTAGAAGAGGCCTGCGATTAACAAAACCTATTAGACAAGGTCAATCAATAGTTTACGTATTACTTAAATGCGGCAGAGGTATAAGATGGCAGGACGACCGACAGACTGGAGCGAAGAAGTTGAAAGTATGGCATGGGAGTATATAGATAACTATGCGGATCATGGTCACGCATTCCCAAGTATTGTAGGTTTGTGCAAGGTATTGAACCGTGGCAAGTCTACTATTTACAAGTGGGCTGATGACGATGACAAAGAATTTCGGGATATATTAGATGCTATCAAAGAAAATCAAGAGCTTGTTACCTTTAATAAAGCCATGACAAACGATTTTAACGCAACTATCGCTAAGTTATTGTTAGGTAAGCACGGATACCATGATAAGCAAGATAATACGCTGTCTGGCCCCAATGGTAAGGCTGTCGAGTTTACAGGAGTCCAATTTGTCGGCGTCTCTTCTAAAGATTGAGTGTGTTGATAAGCTTGGTGTGTTTCTTCAAAAGAAGAAGCGCTTTAAGATATTAGTAGGCGGTCGTGCATCGACTAAAACTATATTTGTTTCTGATGTTGTTTTGTCAGACCTTATGCGCGGTCGTCGCTGGTGTTGTGCTAGAGAGTTCCAAGCATCTATTGATGATTCTGTTCACCAAACTTTAGCGGATGAGATAAACCGCTTAGAGATGACAGGGTTTGAGGTTAAGCGTACAGAAATAGAGCATGTATCTGGTGGAGCTAATTTTTATAAAGGCTTAGCTAGAAACATTACATCGCTAAAAGGTATCAATTGCCACGGCTTATGGATAGAAGAGGGTGAGGGGCTTTCGACTCAAACGTTAAAAGTTTTGACCGCTTCGATACGAGTCACCCCGCTAGAGGCTAAAGAGGCAAAGTTAAGAGGTGAAGTAGTAGAGCCGCCTGAGATATGGATCACAATGAACAGAGGCTCTAGGTCTGACCCTATAGCCAGAAAATTGTTATCTAGAGCTGAGGATGATCTGGCTAGGCATGGTTACTATGAAGATGACCTTATGATGGTGATGGAGATTAACTACAACGACAACCCTTGGTTTCATGAGTCAGGGCTAGAAGTCGAAAGATTAGACGATAAAGAGAATTTAAGTATTGCTGAGTATGAAAGTAAATGGCTTGGCAAATATTACGATGAGGTTGAAGGTTCGATCATCAAGCCTGAGTGGTTCGATGCGTGTATCGATGCTCACAAACTGCCACATTTAAAGAATGTCTTTAGGGATGAGGGGGCTACAGTATCGGCGCATGACTTGGCTGGCGAAGGTGGCGACTCTAAGGGCTTTGCTAGCCGCAGAGGTTCAATTGTTAAGCGGGTTTGTGAGACTTATTCCGGCGAGGTTGACCAAGGTATTGATTGGGCTATAGGGCTGGCTAAAGAGCAAGGCACAGATTGTTTTGTTTGGGATGGCGATGGTATGGGTGCAGGCGCCAAAAGCCAGATTGATAGAGCTTTTAGCGGCACACATACGAAGTATCACATGTTTAAAGGCTCTTTGTCTGGCAAAGGCCAAGACGATGCGCTAAAAGAGTATAGACCAAGCAAGGGCGATGCAAAGGCGGTTTATTATTATCAGCAGTTTAAGAATAATAGGGCGCAGTTTTATATTGATAAGCTGGCTAGGCGAATATACAACACTTACAAATGTGTAGAGCGTGGCGAATATATAGATCCAGATGATATGTTAAGTATTGATTCTGATGGAGTCGATGATATGGACTCGCTAAGATCACAGGTTTGCAGAGTGCCGAGAGTTAAAAACAACAATGGGCTTGAGCAGATAATGTCTAAGCCAGATATGAAAAAGAACGGGATAGAATCGCCTGGCGGGTCTGACTCGCTAATGATGTGCCTGTATGCGCCTGATAATTCTGGCGATGAAATAGTAATGAATTTTAAAACTCTGTGGTGAGAAAATGCTAGATTACGAAAATATTAAAATTGTTAACGAGCAGTTAAAGCAATCACAAGATGCTGATTCTGACCAGCGCGACATGGTGAGAGAAGAGCGCGACTTTCTTTATGTTAAAGATGGCCAGTGGGACCCGCGCACTGTTGCTAAAATGGGCGACAAGTACCGAGGCACGTTTGATAAATGTAACGTGGTTGTAAACGGTATCGTCGGCGAAATGGACGCGGCAGATTTTGATATTAAGATACGCCCTAGCGGCGGTGATGCTACAAAAGAGCTGGCTAAAACCTATGACGGGCTGATCCGCAACATCGAAACCATGAGTAATGCCAGCCGTGTTTATGCAAGTGCAGGACGTGACATGGTAGCTACTGGTCTTGGTGGCTGGGAAGTCAAAATGGATTGGATCGACGCGGATTCATTTGACCAAGACTTTGTTATTGATTGGATACCTGACTACGTTAACCGAGTATGGTTTGATGCCGCCTCAATACAGCAAGATGCAAGCGACGCACGCCATGTTTTTATTTTGGATAATCTATCGCCTGATGAGTACGAAGAACAATTCCCAGAAGGTTCTAAGCAATCAATAGGTAGTGACAAGGCTTACGATACTTTCGAGCATAAGCCGGACTTTATTACTGTTGGGCGCATTGTCTACCGTCAGCCGGTATCTAAAACGTTAGTTCAAATGACTGATGGCTCAGTATATGAGCGTAATGATGATTTTGAATCTATTGTAGATGAGCTAGCTGAGCAAGGTATTACGGTACAGCGAGAGCGCGAGAAAAAGAGCTATAAAATAGTTAGCCGATTATTTGACGGTGGCGCTTTCTTAACTGAGCCGCAAGATACAGTGTTCAAAGATTTGCCTATTATCCCTACTTACGGCAATTTTAACGTGGCTGACGGGAAGATAATCTATAAGGGTGCTATACGTGACCTAATGGACGCACAACGGGCATATAATACGTTTAGATCAGCAGAGGTGGAGAATGTAGCCTTATCACCTCCAGACGCGCTAATGATTAGCCGCACGCAAGCAAAAATACCAGCAGACCTTGCAGCATTTGAAAATATGTCGGTTAGTGCGCAAAGAGCTTATTTTTACACTCCAGATCCTTCGGCACCGCCACCGTTTAGATTGGGCGGCGCAGTTATTCAGGGAGGTGTACAGCAAGCAATACAGAACAGTCTTGATGATATAGCGACAACAGCGTCACGATCCCCACTTGCTAATGGTGAGGGCGGCAATGGAATGTCTGGAGTTGCTATACAATCACTACAGAATAAAATGGATACCGGCACAATCCATTACTTTAGACCGCAAGAGATAGCTATTTGCAGAACGGCAGTGGTAATAGTTAATGCTTTGCCAGTAGCTTATGATTCAACATCACAGAAAAGAATACTGGGTGAAGATGGCTCTTATGAAATGGTAGAGCTTAATAAAAGCGTTGTTGATCTTGAGACGAAAAAAACCGTTAAGCTTAATGATTTGAGCCAAGGTAAATATGATGTTACTTGTAGCGCTGGTGACGCGTTTAAGAATCGCCAGCAAGAATCAGTAGAAGCGTTTGAGAAGCTAAGCATGGTGATACCTGGTTTTGGCGAGCTTACAGCAGATTTGCAGCTTAAAAACATCGAAGCACCGGGAGCTGATTTAGCGGCTGAGCGTATGCGTGTAATGAATTTAAGAAACGGCAATATACCTGAGTCACAATTAACTGATGAAGAGCGCCAAGAATTACAGCAAGCCCAGCAAATGGCAGCACAGCAGCCGCCAGAGCAAACGCCAGAGGATAAGATAGCAGAGGCAGAGATAGGCCGCGTACAGGCTGAGACAGCCGATGTGCAGGTTAAGGCGCAGCTTAAGCAGGAAGAACTACGCATTAAAGAGCAAGATAGTCTGTTAAGGGCGCAGAGCAGTGCAGATAAGCTGCAGCTGGACGAACTAACGTTAATGTTGAAACAGCAAGCGCAACAGTCTAGTGATCAGCAGGCAATGAATAAAGCTATGATGGATGGGCAAGCTTCTATTATTGACAACCTCAACACTCAAGCGCAGACGTTAAAGCTGTTAGGTGAGTCAATGGGAGCCGATGCTATTATCAGTCGTGGTGGTGCAGAGGCTTACGCGCAACAAACCGAACTTATCACTGAGCAGCAGGAAGAAATGGATTAGGATAGTTAAAATTTATTAATTTGCTATTATTGATAGTTATGTGATAATAGTATTGTGGTACGCGACCATATTCGCGGCATTAAGAGAGTAAACACTATGAGTGAGCTACAAAACGATGACAGCGGTCTTACATTTGATGAGCCGGTAGAGCAAGAAGCGCAAGAGATTGGGCATAATGACGATACTGAAACAGAGAATGCAACCGAAGTTAGCGAATCTGCGGAGTTAGCCCCCGATAGCCCTGATGAGGGTGAACAAAATACAGAAGATGGTGAAGAGAACACGCCCGAATGGTTTCGCAAAAGGATCGACAAGCAAACATACGCACAGAGAAATGCGGAGCGTGAGCGAGACGAACTGAAAAAGAAGCTTGAGGAAATTGAGGCTAAATCTCAACCTGTGTTATCTAAAGCCGATGTTCCCCCTATACCCGACTCGTGGGATGACAATTACGAGGCAAAAATCAGGGAACGCGACAATGCCATCATGCAAAATGCCAAGTACGAAGCTGCGGAAGCGCAACGACTACAGGCACAAGCAGAGCAACAACGAAAATTAGAGCGAGAACAGTTTAATCGACAGCAAGAGTTGAGTGAAACTTTAGAGGCTAACAGCAAAAAACTGGGAGTTGATAAAGCACGATTAGATAGTGCGCAAGAGGTTCTGGTAAAGCAAATTAGTGATTCAGGTCGAGATATGACCAGAATTGTTGACAGGCTTTTATCTGACCCGATGGGCGCATTGATGATTCAGCACTTAGCTACTAATCAGCTAGACATGCACGATATTATTTATGCAAGTCCAGAAGATGCAGGTTTTTTACTTGCCGAAGTTAAACAGAAAGCCGCTCTACTTAAACCAAAACCAAGTAGCGCCCCAAGTCCTGCCACAACCTTATCCGGCAGGGGATCACCGCAAACTAAACGCGATGATGACGGCACTACATTTGAATAGGAGTAGTCACTCATGGCTAACAATTTCGATAGTAATATAGAGAAGAAAGTAGCGAAGTCGTTTACTAAAGCATTTAATAGCGAACGAGTTTTGTCTAAAAACGTAAACACTCAATTGTTGAGCGGTCAATTTAGCCCTTCAACTGGCGAGAATATTTATTTTAAACGTCCAACGGACTATAAGTCGGTTCGTACTGCAACGGGTGATGTTTCTGGCGAAACTAAATCTGATATCGTAACAGGTCAGGCAAAAGGTACAGTCCAAGATTACTTCACAGCATTTGTTGATTACAATGAAGCTGATGAAGCGATCAAAATGGATCAGTTAGACCAATTGCTTGCACCAATGGCTACGCGCATCGTTACTGACTTGGAGTTAGATTTTGGTCAGTTTATGATGAAAAACTCAGGCTTGGCATCTGGTACTGTTGGTACTGCGATTTCAACATGGGATCATGTAGCAGAAGCTAACGCATTGGCTCAATCTGTTGGTATCCCGCGAGATGGCATGTTGTGCATGGCGGTTAACCCGTACACGCAAGTAGCCTTAGCTGGCAATCAGCGTTCTTTAGGTGGTGAAACTGGCGCTATGACAGCTAACGAAAAAGCTGTAATTAACGCTAACTTTGCAGGCATGAAGGTAATGAGTGCGACTACTTTAGGTAGCTACACTACTGGAACGGGTGCGGATCGTGCGGGTACTTTATCTGCTAGTCCAACCGTGACCTATGTGGCTGCTAAAGACACTATGACGCAATCGCTTGCGGTTACTGCATTCCAAGCTAACTTGGTTGTTGCGGCTGGCGAGACTGTCACCATCACGGCGGCAAGTGGTGCGGTTAATATGCTTAACCTTTCTACTCGTGAGCAGATCGTCGATCAAGCTGGTGCTGCGGTATTGTGGTCTGGTACAGTCA
>Ga0196889_1000592_pt1 | contig 10460 bp, 3 predicted proteins | sample VirMetDEL_Nov_12_FD_166415 | JGI IMG/M metagenome (GOLD analysis project Ga0196889, IMG submission 166415) | Aqueous microbial communities from the Delaware River and Bay under freshwater to marine salinity gradient to study organic matter... | ecosystem: Environmental > Aquatic > Marine >...
TTCCGGGTTTCTCCTTTCGTGATTCTATTGAGTGTGATGGGCTACGATAGCCGCTAGTGATGATGAAGGGAAACCCGCAGGCTTCCCGAAGTTCATCTAGTCTGTGGATAAAGTCCACGTTCATTTTATTTTCGCCAGTTTCTTGACAATCAAAATCTTTTATGTTAAAATACTTAAACATTATGCCCCCTTCTTCTGTAAGTTAACTCTAAGCGCCATAGCTGTTTTACATGTTGATTTAGATTTATTTACTTTCCCGCCTTCGTTAAACATCTTTAACCCTTTTAGAATGTCTTCACGCATTTCTTCAGTAATCTTTAAGGTAGGCAGTTCAACAGTATCGTCATTTTGTTTATATGTAAGCGTAGAAATCTGTACATCATATTTACTAGCAAACTCTGTTTGTAAAATATCTATTAAAGTTTTGTCGTAGAAGTTAAGGAACTTCTGACCGCCTTGATTAAAGGTCATTTGCTGTTTAAGTGTGTAGTCTCCTAAGTCATCGGGGGCTGTAGTAAGTAACTTTTCTGCATTTTCTTTGCCGATGATTTTAGGTAGTCTTTCAACGCCGTCCTCATAAGAATCAAAGTTAATTAAAAAATCACCCATTCCTTCATCTTCATTTCTAACGCCTTGTACTGACCAACCTGTACTATCTTTACCAGTTTGCTTATAGAATATAGCTTCACTAATATCGCCTATCTTTCTATTTCTTTCAGCTTGCATACGTCCGGTAGTCAAAGCAACTTGGTCGTAACCTTCTTCGGCTGCAATTCTCATAGCTTGACGCAAGCCCGCTGTTGCCCACTTCCTTTCTTTTCTCAAAGGTAAATCAGGAACATTCTCAGCATACATTGCTGCTTTATCAGTGTCCCCACTGTCCATTATTTCTTTTTCTCTTGCTCTGCTTAAATATCCCTTATCTAGTTTTGTTTCTTTAGCAACTCTTTGTGCAGTCTGGTGAGCATCTGACTGTATCTCATCAACTAACAAAGTTCTAGTAAACGCATCTTGCGCTTCTTCTACGTCTGATAAACGAACATGAGCTATTTGATTAACCAGTGAAGGATGATGTTGTTTGTGAGTATAATCTTTTTTAGTTTGCTTAAACTTAGTTGGTACAGAAATAACCACCTCACGATAGTTTTGAGTATTTTGCCCCTCAAACGAATAATCTAAGTGCATTGGTTGCGTAGCAAAGTCTCCCATGCCACCTGTGTCTTTTTCAAACTCTTCAAACAGTTCGTTATATAGACTATCAAACGCATCGTCATCCTCTACTAACTCATCCATCATGTCTCTTTCTGCGGGTCTGTTTGTTAGAAGCCAGTCGTCAAAAGCTTCTGTTATGGTGTCTTCAAACTCGTCGCTTAACTCATCTACAGGCGCATCTTCTTCGATAAGTCCCATTAAAGGCTTTGGACGGCCTGTAGTGACAGAGAAATCAAACTCATTCTCTGCAAAGAACTGCTGAACTTCTTCTTTGGATACAGGTGTATTGTTTGAAAACTTTTCAGTAGCACCTGTAAATTTTAATTCGTCTGGCGTTACTTTCTTTTCAAGCTCGTTTAAAAACGACTGACCCGGACGAGGCTTTGAGCCTTGTAGTTCTTGAGCAGCTTTGTTTGCTTGACTAAAAGTACCTGAAGCTTTCTTAGGTGCAAAAGCTTTTGCAACTACCCCCGTTATCCCTCTAACAATACCGGCTGTTGCATAGCCTTTTCTTTTAGTTATGTACCCACCTTTTGCTGCGCCATGTCTTGAATCGGTAGGGTCAAATGCACGAGCAGTTACAGACTTGAACTGTTCAGGTTTAAAAAGAATATAAGAGAATTGAGTTTCTCCCTCAAAACCTATCTCTACTTCGTTTTTATATTTAATAGAATCAAAACCTATGCTTTCAATAACTTCTCTAAACTCTCTATTGATTGCAGCTCGCTTTAATTCTTGGCGATAAAAACCAACTATGTCTAACTTTGCAGTTACTGGTGGGTCTAAAAATAAACCTTCAAATTCTTTTGAGCGTTCTGTTAAATCGTCAAGTTTTTTCTGCTGCTTTTGAGTAATCGTTCCGCCTTGTTTTTTAATTGCAGGAATAAACATTTCTTCAAAATCATAACTTAAAATTCTTTCAGCTTCCCACCCTTCAAGGTCGTTATCTAATTGTAGAGGTTTTCTAACATCAATATAACCTGAGTTCATTGTAATAGGTTCTATAATGTTAAAATCTTTTTCTTCTGCTATTGTTCCAAAATAACCGACATCTTCATTTGACATCATACGCATGTTGTCTTCTGGTTCAAATAAATTTTTACTAGCGAATGTTTCTCCAGAACGCTGGCGATTCAAAGTATTTGAGTCTGCGTCAAGTTTAAAGTCTCTTTTACTTCTAGTGTTTGGAAGCGCACGAATAGCAATAGTTGTTGCTGCCCCTTCCGAGCCTACATGTACGCCCACTTCTCTTGAAAAAGCAAAAGCAAGAAAAGACTGAGCTTGTTGAAAACTTTTTTCTGTTCTAAAAAAAGGTGTTTTTTCTACAGACTTTTTAACATATTTATTAATTGCAAGTTTTCTTTCTGCACCAGTAACAACATCTGGATAATTATCTTCTACAGTGTCTTTAAGTTTAGGAGCTTTGATTGCAGGAAAATTTATGTTTCCTTCAGCAGCAAGTTTAATAAGAACTTTTTCTGCTATTTTATCTCCGCCTACTTCACTTAAAATTTTCATTCGCTCACGAGCTGACATAGAAATAAAGTCGTGCATAAAATCAAACGTGTCATTATCAAACTTTTGTTTCTGAGCAGCGGCTATTTCTTCTGGAGTAACTTTAATATTTACTCCAGTGTAAGCGTTCTTTAAGCCTCTAATTAATTCAGGAACAACAAACTCTACTTCGCCTTCAGGGTCAATTTTATTTTTACTGTCTTGAATAATTTTTAAAGCATTACGGTGCTCTTTATCAAAGCCCATGTCTTTTTGAGTTTGCGCCCAGTTTTCAATAGCTTCTCTTTCGCTTGAGCTTTCCATAGCTTTTTTCCACGACGGAATTTTTTCAAGTTCTTCTATGCTTTTTACATCTCTTTTAATTTCATTAAAGACCATAGCATCTACAAACTCTAAGCTTTCTAAATCAAAAGCATCAATATGTCCAGTAGCTTCTAACTCATCTAATCCTCTTGAAACAGTTGAGGCTGCTGCTTCCATAGCTTCTGGCTTAAAGTAATTGTCAGTAGCTTTAGAAATGTTTTCTGCAATTTCGTCTTCTAGCTCAGTAGGTCTTTTACTTTTAATTTTAGGTGGCAGTGTAGAAAGTATACTGCCTGTAAAATCTGTAGCTACATCTGTAATTGCTTTAACACCAGCCTTAATAATACCACCGCCAGCATATCCCGGCAAAGGTACTTCTTTATCAAACTCAGGAATCAATCCACCAAAAGTATCTTCTTGAATGTTTCGAAGAGTCTTACGATAATGAGTAACTTCCTCATCGCCTAAGATTTGTTTGCCGAAGTATGTTCCAGAAACTAAAGGAACCTTGTTGCCTACTACAGGAACAATGCCCTGCTGAATCAAGTTAATAGCATCTGAAGTTACAGGGCCAAAAGGCATACCTGCATAAGACAAAGAGCTTTGAGTGTACTTAGCAGCAGTCTTAGCTCTTTGGAAACTATCAAGCAAAATACCATTACCACCCCAGCGAGCTACAGAAGCTCCTATAATTTCGTCCATGTCTTTGTTCTTTTCACTTTCGCCGTTAGTTCGGAGATAGTTAGTCCAACGAGCCATGCCAGTCATAATCAAAGCAGCAGGAACAATCTTGCCTGCATTACGTATTGGGTCTTTAGTAAGTTGCTTAGCAGCGCCTTTAAGTACAGTATTTGTAAATGCAGCAGGATAACTCATTAACTGAAACAAAATAGCAGTCTTTGGGTGAGAGTGCAGCAAAGGCTTTAACCCTGACATTGCTGAAGGCTGTAGAATTACAGAGTTAGTGTAACGTGCTACGCCTCCTAAAACATCATCCTTATAAAAAGCATCGTCCATTTTACCACCGGCATTGTGCCAATCAACAGCTTTCTTATAATCAATACCTAGTTCAGCTAGTTCACCTGCTCTTGATTGCATACGACCAGTAAGTTCTCGACTACCGTTCTTAGAAAGAGCTTCAATGTTTTCGTTTATTAGGTGCTTACCGGCAGAAAAAGAAGTAGCCTGTACAAACTTAGTCCACTGGTCGAGCATGTTTAAACGGAAGAACTTGTTGCTTGCGTTTTGTAGACGTTCGTTTACTAGCGCATCGCCCGACAGTCTATCACCTAACTGAGCCATTGCTTGGTCAACGTGAATGCTGAACTGTCGCATTTCGGACATAGCTTCTTTTGCAGTTAATTTATTATTAGTAACTAACTTAGACTCCAAGTCTTTTGTAACATTCTTAAAGCTAAACTCCATAGCTTCGCCTAGACCTTTAACTGAGTTACGCACACCTGCCTTGGCGACATTTAAAAATACTTCTGTCAAACTCGACACAGTTACTAAGCCTAGCATAGCTATTCGGTTTGTAAAGCCATAAACATCTGCAATGTCCTGACCAGTTTTACCGTAACGATTTAAGCCTTCGCCGGTTGCAGTACGATAAAGCATTTCAAGTTGCTTCGCCTGCTTAGAGCTAAAGGTTTCGCCTTTATCTTCTATTTCTTTGCGGATTCGATTAATGTAAAAGCCTTCAAACTCTTTAAAGTTTCTAACGCCTAGTACACGATGCTTAGCAATAGATTTACCTGCTTGGAAAGTATAAGCATATAAAGAGCCTAAGACATCATCGTTTAGAAACTCTTGGAAGTCTGCATCGTTACCGATGTCGTTTAGCTTACGCTTAGATGAAAAGAAGTAACCGCCTGAGCCGCCTTCGTCTACGTGGTTCTTAATATCCAACATAGAATCAACAGTTCTTCGAGCATCGCCTTTAGTCATGCCACCTTTAGACTGGAGAAGTTCTGTTAAACCTTTCTGGTTCTTTTCGATAGCACTACGGTTCCACATACGAGGAACATAGTTATCAACCAAGTCATCAATCACACCAATTTTTTTAAGGTCAACACCCATGTCAGCATATAAATCTTTTACGCCTTTAGCCGCTAGTCGAATAGCTTTGTTTGTAGCTGGGTCAAATTGGTCGTGAACAATGTTCTTAGTGCTCCGTACAGAAAGCATCAAAGCTTTGTTCATGTCTTCAGCTAACGTGCCTTTTGCAGCGTGTATCGAAATGTCTTCTACAATAGCTCGGAAGCGGTCGTTAAACTTCCCGGTAACTTGACGCTGTACTTCAGACAAATCTTTTGGAACTATTTCGTCTTGAACTTTATATTTAATGCCAAACTCATGGCTTAGTTTCTTTTGTAGTTGAGCTGCTGTTCCAGAAAGCTTAGTAAATGGCGACAGTACGCCTGCTGCTTTGCCATAGAAGTTACCGCTTAGGTCTGAAGCAATAGTGTACAAAGACTGCTGTACTCTATTCCTAACACCCTCAACAGTATCTTCAGAATCTGAAGCTGCTCGAATAGCTGCTAGGATTTCGTCTCTAGTTTTTTCACCGCCACCAAGGTCGTCAGCAAACTTTGAAGCTGCTGCGTCTAGTGCGTCGTCTGAACCATCTACAGTTTTAGTGCTTCTTGTAGAACCTTCTGGGCCGAAAAGTCGTAAGGCTTCGTCTACTAAAGAACCGCCAGATGCAGGAATAAACTCACCTTCAACCGCTTCTTCGTAAAGCTTAGAATCTTCTTCAGGAGTTCTAGGCTTTTTAGGATTTGTGCCTTCTCTAAAATATCTGTTGCTAATTGCGTTTCCTGCTTTGTATAATCCAGCACCAGCTAGAGCACCAATGCCAATACCCGCAACAGTTTCACCTACGCTATACTCATCTTTTTGTCCGATTGCTAAGTCTAATTCTTGAGCAACGTGCATTCCTGCACCGCCGTATATAGAACCGATAGCTGCTGCGGCTTTAAGAGGGTCTTTTGTTTTAGTAGCAGCAGTAGCTTTAAGCGCATTAGTTAATGCTCCTTTTGCAGCTACTTGTCCGGCTTTACGTACAGCTACGCCGGTAGCAGCAGAACCTCCGAGAGTAGCAGGAGCAGCCAAAAAGCTTGCAGCCATGCCCGCAGTTTCAGGATTAAAAATTAAATCAGCGCCATAGTCTACAAAAGCCCCTACATGCTCTCTAACTCCTGTAAGGCTAGATTGATTAAAGCGGTCTTGCATTAGTCTATAAGCAGCTTTAACTTCTTCTGGAGCATCTTTAAGTATATTAGCTTTACTTAGCGGAGCACCTAGTCGAGCAACATCATCACGCAAAAACTCAACAACATCATCTTGCTCGCCCATTGTAGACTGGTCAATAAGAGCAGAACCCACACCACGATGTTCAGAAAGGTAGTCAGTAACTTTATCAAAAGCTACCTGAACTGATTCGTCGTTTTCAAAATCAGTTACTGTGTAGTTTGTAGGCGTTCGAGCATTTTCTGTTTGAAGTTTTTGGGATTCAGTAAGATATGTACTTACACCAGTATCCATAGCTTTAAGTTTGTTAGCTAGTTCTATTGACATTAATTCTTATCCTTTAAATTATTTAGCTGGCGTGTGGCGGTCTGGACGTTTGCCAGTAGAAAAATATAGAGTTTTTTCGTCATCGGTTAAATCTGCAAGCTCGTCTTGCCCTAAAGTATAACCATACTTTTCAGCGTAAGCATTGTAGCTAGACTCCAGCATTTTCTTCGCAGATACCAGCTTTTTAGCATTATCTATACCATACTGAACAGGAGCATCTATGTTCTTTTCCAAGAAAGCTACACGTTCAGCATACTTATTAAGTAGCTTGTATTCTCGGCGCTGTTTAACTGCTGCTTTACCTGATGTAGTTTGTGGGCTTCTGCCAGATGTTTTCACTGGCGGAGCTTGTAAGGCGGATACAGAAGCACCCTGCGTAGGAATAGCACCGTCCATAACGCCAGTATCTTCATTCATGTCTTTGTCTAAAGGGCTTGGCTTAAACAACTGCATAAACACTGCTTCTAAGTTTTCAGGAGTGCCTGCCATACTATTATCGTTTAATACAGTTTTTACAGTAATGTGAAACTGTTTAAATTTTTCTCCAGTTTTACCTTCAAAATAATTAGTTTTTTCCAACTTAGCGTCAATAGCAGCTCGACCCGGTTTAGTTTCTGAACGATAAGCGTTATACAAGCCACTTAAACTTTTTGTACCTATGTCAGTAAAACCGTCAGTAATGGTTGACAATTTTTCGTTATCAAAAGCGTCTGATATTGCAATCATAGTATGATAAGGATTGTTAAAACCTACTCCACTCATTACACGAGTACCGGGATTTTCAGCGTTCGTTTTAAGCATTTGCTGACCAATAACAACAGCGTCTCCAGCAGTTGCCCAGCCTTCACCGGGCTTGGTGGCAGTATAAATAATAGCACCTAGTTGTCCCGATAAGTTATCATTAACAGACTCTAGCATTCCTTGACCTACTTTACCAGTAGACTTATTGCTATTATTAATTCTGTCTTTAGCTACATCTTGAACAAATTTCAAGTCGTCTTCATCCATGTTAATTAAAGCATTCTTACCTGCTTCAAAATATGTCTTATTTGTAGCGGTTTGAACTTGAGCTGTAAGAAGATTGAAGTTATTTTGAACCCTAGAAGACTGAGAAGTATTTAACATAAACTCGCCGGTTGTTGGGTCAGCATAAATTTCTTTCATTGAAGGAACACCTTCGTTATCAGTAGAAACTACAGTTACATAAGAAATTTCTTCGCCAAGCGGCCCCTTCTTTGTTTTCACTTCTGAGAATGTGGGAGCTTTAGTTCCTAAATCTACATCGTCTAACAAGCCTTCTTTAGCAACAAACGTAGATATAGCACTGTCGCCTGTAGCCGCATAAGTTCTTTGGTAAGTCTTCAACTCTTCAGCAGTGTCTAACATTTTTTGAGTGCTATTGTGTAAATCGGTTTTAATGATTCCTGTTTTAGAACCAATAAAGTTTCCAATTATAGCTGCTGCGCTTCCGGGCTTTTCTCTTTTTAAAGCTTCTAAATAAGCACCTTTATCGCCGCCAGTAGTTTTAAGAAAAGAATTTGTTTTCTCTAAGCCTGTAGCATGTTGGTCTTGAAGCGATTTAGCATACTTAGCTGTCAACTGTTTTTCAAGCAAGTCGTATTGAGTTTGATTATATGTTCCTGATGCGTATTCAGACTCCATAAAACTTTTAACCTGTGGAGATGCAAGACCTTGGAAATACATGTCTCGACCACCTGTAAAAGTGTTAGCATTTGCTTCAGTAGTAGTATATCGAGTTGCTGTGTCAGTAGCGTTAGAAACTTTAAGCTTGTTAGCCAACTGTGTTTCGTGGTTCAAAAACTGTTCTTGACGCTGGTCAATCATAGACTTACCAAGACCAATAGCAGCTTTTACACCTAGAGTTTTCCAAGCATCTTTCTTTGCTCTGCTTCTGTATTCTTTTTCTCTTTGGTCGTTACGCTTTCTAACACCCGCCAATAAGCTTTCGCCGTATTCTGTTGAACTCATTATGCTTGTCCTTCTGGTGGAGCCATTAGGCTTGGTTGCTGTTGTGGAGCTGGTTCTTCAGCTACTTCTTCTTCTACTGCCACAGGTTCTGCTGGCTCTTGAGGAGATAGTAAGCTTGTAATATCAGGAAGAGCATTTAACTCTTTTTCCATTTCAGGCGTTAAAGCGCCAGAAGGAACTCCGCCTTCGATACTATTCCGTAGCTTTTCTAGCTTTTCTTCTTCAACTTTAACTCCAAACAATTCTTCATCTTCGTCTTCATCGTCGTCTAAAGTAATTTGAATATCTAAATCTAATCTTTCAGCAAGAGCAATAATCATAAAAGCTGTAGGCTCAATCATCATCATCATTAAATCAGGATTAAAAGTACCTTGTTGAAACTCATTAAAAAGAATAACCTGAACAATACTCATAACTGGAATGCCTTTAGAAACAGCAGTCATGTACTTAACATATTCTGCTTCTTCTGTAAGGCTGTCCCACATGTACTCCGAAGCTTCGTGAAAGTTAGTGAACTTCGGAGCCTGCTCATAAGGGTCAGGATTTGCCGGGTCGTTAGTCATAGACTGCCCCGGAATGGGGCGCATCATTTTAGATTTTTCTTGTTCGTATGTTTGAAGTGCATCCATTTTTTATTGTCCTATTGCCGGTAGCATGGCGTATGAGCCTTGCATTCTTGAGTTGTAAGACTGAGCTGCATAACCAATAGGATTTTGCATCATAAAGTTTTGAGGAGATGAACTATACTGATAAGCTCTGTCGTTTATTTCTGGAGAACCATAGTCTTGAATACCTGCCGCCTGATAGCCAACAAAGCTATTGCCTCCATAGCTTTGTTCAACCTCTTCTTCACCTACAACCTTTTCAATTATTTTGTCTTCTATTGTGTCAACAGCGTAATCTCCTAATCTTTTTGGAATCTCAGCTATTTCTTTTTGCGCTCGTTCTAATGCTTTTCCGGGAAGGTCTTTAACAAAATCAACTGATGAATCAAAACCTTTTTCTAACAAGCTTTTATTAGAGATTCTCATTCCTGATGCGTCGTAGCCTGCTTTAGTAAATTCTGAACCTGTGGGGCCACCAGCAGGGCCACTAAAGTCAAAGAAGCCTTTCTGAGTATTTACATTAGTTACAGCTCCTTTTATATCTCCTATGTTCATTACTCCAGAAGGAGCTGCTGAAGTTGCTTTAGCAGTATCGAAACTATAACCTTCTTTTAAGGGGCCAACACTATTTGGAGCTGTTGGAGTTCCAACCTTAGCTGTAGCTCCCGGCGTAGTTCCTGAGCCTGTAACTGCTTTAGCGTTAGAAATCTGTCCAGAAATTACACTGCTTGTAGGCGCAGCTACATTGCCTATCATGTTGTTAAAGTTAGTCATTACCTTACCGGCGTTTTCCATGATGCCTTTTTCAACAGCATTCCAAGCACTGGTAAAAGATTTTTGTGTAATATCTAGTCTACCGCCAGTTACGCCTTTAAGAAAGTTTCCTGCACCCGGAATTTTATTAACAGCAGCGCCAGCCATTTCACCTACAAAACTTCCGATGCCATCAGTAACAGTTTTAAAACCTGAGTGAACCATCTTAGTAAAGTTTCCTGCGGCTTTTAGTACATGTCCAGCACCACGAACAATGGCGCTAGTGCTTCCTAAAAGTCCTGAGCCTGCTGCGCCTGCTGTGCCTGTTGAGCCTACAAGACCGCTAAATGCACCGCCTAGCGTTTTACCTAACGCTGCACCAATCCCCGGCAAGACAAACATCATAGCTATTTGACCTACGATACCAATCTTACCCATGAATTTACCAAACTTTTTAAAGGCTGACTTAATGCCTTTGCCAATACCTTTAAAAGCTGATTTTTT
>Ga0196889_1000600_pt1 | contig 10371 bp, 13 predicted proteins | sample VirMetDEL_Nov_12_FD_166415 | JGI IMG/M metagenome (GOLD analysis project Ga0196889, IMG submission 166415) | Aqueous microbial communities from the Delaware River and Bay under freshwater to marine salinity gradient to study organic matter... | ecosystem: Environmental > Aquatic > Marine >...
CCTGTTACAGTTCCACCCCATGCAGCTAATCCCCAACCAAAGCCAGGTAATTGTTCTGCGGGTCCTACTGGATAATAATGCTGTACTCTAATACCACCAGATGTTGTAGCACCTGATCCAGTTTCATTAGATGGCATTGTAATAGTTAAAGTAGTAGCTGTTGGCACACTTGTTACCATAAATTTTTTATCATCAAAGTCTGATGCTGAATAGTTAGAGTTTGTGATAGTTGTAAAATTATCTAAAAGAATAATATCGTTTTCTTGAATATTGTGATCAGTGCTAAATGTTATAGTAACTGTTGTTGAACCATTCGTGGTACTAAAAGCGTTTGTTAATGTTGTTGTAGTTTTAATAGGGTGAATGTCATAAAATATACCACCAGTATATGCGTATAAGATTCTGTTTGTGCCTATGATTGCAAACTTGTTACCAGATTTGTTAACTAAATGATGTAAAGCTCTTGCAGCTCCTGTAAGTTTAGACTCACCTAACTGTGACCATCCACCTATTTTTTCAGGTGTACCATATCTAAAACGTACATTGTCCCCATCAACCCATTGTCCTTCAGCTGTGGTTTCTGTAATCTGTTTATTGAATCCTGGTTGAAAACCTATCTTTTGTAGCATATTAATCCTATTTTGACAGGATCTTATACCATATTAAACCACCCTGTTGCAATATACTTTTATTGTTTAAAACTAGAAGGAAGACCTAAATGTGGTCTGGTATCATATTTATTAACTTCACCTTGAGTTTCTATATTATTATAATGAAGAAATACTTGAACACAATTATCTCCTTCAAATTTTTCTCTCCAATGTTCTAATGTGCAACCAGAATAAACTAACATATCACCTGGATTTAAATCTATTTTTATTCCAGGATTTGTGCTTTCAAATGTGCAACCATTTTCACCTGGTATACCTACGTTTTTATTTGGTTCTAAATATATTGGCCAAGGATCTCCACCTAAATTCATTGTAGTAGATATTTCGCAACTAGGTCTATCTTTATGTCTTTTTAAAACATTTCCATTATAATAAATTCTTGCGTAAGAATAAGTAGGAATTAAATTTAAATTAGTCTCATCCTGCATTTTTTTCTGCATATCTGTTAAAAGAGTTTCCATAGCTATATCTCCATAATGTGCATAAGAGTTTGGAACTTGAGGGTCATTAAATGTACCCATAAAATCTATATAAGGAGAAACTGTTTTTTTCTCTAGCATTGTTTTAAACACTTTAGCTTTTAATATAAAATACTTATAACAAAATTGTGCTAACTCAGATGAAATAGCATTTTTAATTATTTGATATTTTTTTTCTTTAAAACTCATATTAAGACCCAAACTCCACCCAACCAGTAATTATATACTTATCTTGTTTAGGAGTTAAGCCTTTATGAGGATGAGTAAAATAAGCTGGCCAAATTATCATCTTACCTTGTTCTGGTTTTATTTTTAAATCTTGATCAGGAAAATAAGTTTCACCTTCTTCAACAGTGTTTAAATAAAGTATAAAAGCAAGTATTCTATTTCTTGTTTCTATTCTAGATGCTTCGCAATGAAGCACATGATATCCTTCTCCTGGTTTTGTTTTTTGTAATTTTGTATCGTATATTCTATGACCTTGTAATGAATTTAACATGGTGTGTTTTTCAGCGTATTTAGGATAACAATCTCTCCAAAATATTTCTAAAAAAGCTCCATCATTGTATTTTAAATTAATAGATTCATCCTGTATATGTTCACTGTCTCTTTTAAATCTTTTTATATCTTTTTCATAATATGTTAAATAATAATTACAAAATTCTTCTGAAAAAGCATTTTCAAAAATAGCTATGTGATCTATTAATTTCATTTATAAGGTTGACCTAAACTCCAAATAACTAAAGAGTATCTGGTTCCTTTTGTTACTGGTTTTACTCTGTGTCTTACAAAGCTTGGAAAAATAACTAAGGACCCTTGAGTTTTTATTTCTGTACATGATCTTACATTATGTTTTTTATCTGGTTCGTCTGTTCCAAAATCAAATTCTAGTTCTCCGCCTTCATAGTCTTCAGGTTTTGAAAGAACACATGTAACAGACAACTTTCTTATTTTTCCATTATAATTTTTATTATCTATGTCAACATAAGGTTCGTCCCAAGAATCGCAATGCCAACCATAATATTGATCTTGTTTATACTTTGTAAACTGACAAGCTTCTGAATAATCCCATTGAAAATTCCAACCAGCGTTTTTATTTGCTTGATGTATGTATGGATGTATTTCATTATATATCCATGGTTCACTCAACCAAACTATATTAGAGTCTCTTTTCTTTTTTAAATCTTTTAATTCATCATCGGATAATGAATTGTTTTTTTCTATTTTTTCTTGAAACCCTCCAGTCAAAGCTATTTCTTCTTTTTTTTCATTACCATATTTAACTAAATCATTACAAAATTTTTCAGGTAATGCTGATTGAAAATACCAATAACTATATTTAAGGTTCATATCTTAAAATTTAATATCAAAGTTTTTATATTTATCTATAACTCTCTTTGGTAGAAAGTCTTCTATATTATTTTTATCCTTTATAATTTCTCCTGTTCTTATAGTATGAAAGTTTCCTGATAACACACTATCATTATACTCTACATTATTTATGTTTAATTGTCCAATATCGTTAAGATCAGGTTCTATATAAGGAATATTAATAAATTTACATATTTTTTTTATAGACTCACAAATGTCATTTATCAAATCGTCATAAGTTATTAATAAGTATTCTTTTTTACTATCGATAATATTTTTAGTAGAAGTTAATGCATCCGATAAAATTGTTTCTTTTAATAACAAATCATCGCAATATTTAACAACATTAATTGGTTTATCTACTCTAACAAAAGAAGCTATAACTTCTAATAAAGGTCTGTGTAGTATTATAAATTTATTATTTACTGGCATTTGTTTTAATATATCTAAATGAAATCCCCATGCCCCTCTGTCAATTATAGTTGAACAATTATAGTGTGCATAATAATTTTTAAATAAATTATCTATTATGTTGTCTATACCTTTAAAATCAGGAAAATTTTTAAATCTATTATCTTTTTTAACTTCTAGTATATTATTAAATAATAAAGGAAGTACGCTATGTGCACTTATTTTTGCATGAGGATTTTGATTAAAGATACTTGACAGCAATGTATTGCCTGCTCTAGGTATACCTGTTAAAAAATAAACATTCATATCTTTATATTATTTTATTATATTTGTAATTTTTTGACTTTGCAAAGCTTCTTTTTTCCATAGACTTTTTTTCTTCTCTAATCTTAAAGCTATGTCTTTCCATTGAGATATCCAATATCCAAGGTCCTTGATCTTGTTGTTCTTTAAAACAGATACAATGTCCGTAGGTCCATAATGCATTCCTGCTGCGATGCAATGATAGCCTCCTTGAACATCATATTGATACTGTTGATTTCTTCTAATAGCATTAGCTAAAAATCCATCTTGTATTACAGGTTTTAAATTTATTAAACTATCTGACCATGTTTTATTAAAATTACTCTTCCAATATTCTGTATCTTTTCTGTGAGACAAAGCATAATGAAGAGCTACAAACTCTGCAAAACCAGTAAATAAAAACTTACATTGATAAGTAAAGTTGTCTTTGTCCCACTGTGATACTTCATCTCTTTGCATATTTCTAACTAACTTTATTAAAAATTCATGAACACTAAACAAACCATTACTTTCTAAAGGTTCTATAAATCCTGCAGCTAGACCTATGGCACATACATTTTTAACCCAAAGTCTTTTATGTATACCTACTCTCATTTTTATATTCTTAAACTCTAAGTCTTCTTTATTTAAATATTGTTTAAATTCTTTTAATGCTTCTTCATCAGATACAAATTTATCTGAGTATACATACCCTGTGCCTATTCTATTTCTAAGTGGTATATTCCAAATCCAGCCATTGTTGTATGCTGTGCAGTTTGTATATGGCACTAATTCTTTTTCTTTATTAGTATAATTTATTTTAGTCGCCCACGCTGAGTTGTTTGGCAACATATCTTCAAAAGATTCAAAAGGCTCTTTTAGTGTTTCTCCTAACAACATAGATTTAAAACCTGTACAATCTATGTATAAATCTGCTTTATATTTATTATTTAAAGATGTTATCCCATCTTCGTTTTGTTCTATGTTTTTAATATCTTCCTGTATATGTTTAACTCCTCTAGGTATACAATAATTATTTTTTAACCACAAACCAAATTTAGTTGCATCAAAATGATAAGCATATTCGTATTGTTTACTAAATTTATTTGTTTTTATAAGTTGCATTTGAGGATAATAACATTCCGCATAGTCTTCATAAGATAAATCAGGTGATACAAATTTTTTAAACCACCAGTCATTTGAATGTTCTATATCTGGTTCTCCAAAAGGATAATGAAAGCTTTCACCTTTTTTATAAAAGTCTGTAAACTTAATACTTAATTTATAACTAGCATCTGTTTCTTTTATAAAATCATCTTCATCTATTTCTAATAATTGAACCCAATCCCTTATGCCACCAATTGTACTTTCACCTACACCAACAGTTGGAATATTTGGTGATTCAATTAATGTAATAGTTTTATTAGGAAAAAATTTTATTAGTGTAGCAGCTGTCATCCAGCCAGCAGAGCCGCCACCGACAATTATTATATCTTTCATTTAAAAATGTTTAACTTGGTAATCCCCAATTATTAGCTTTTATTTCTTGAAAAACTTTTTTCAAACTCCAAACATTACTAGCTGCAAATACAGGGTTTAATTTTACAGCAACTAAACCAGATCCACCAGAACCACCGCTTCCAGTAGGCCCGCTACCATTAGAGCCAGCGCCTCCGCCAGTATTAGTTTCTCCGTTTTGTCCGTTACCTGGGTATACAGCATCTCCACCGCCACCGTTTCCTCCTGTACCTTGACCAGGTTGAGGTGTTTGGTGACCAGATCCACCGCCTCCGCCAGCAACATATCCATTATTACTAGGGCCAAAAGTTATACCAGGAAAATAAGGTCCATAATTAGTTCCATCACCACCATCTCCTCCAATAACACTACCAATACTATCAGTACCGCTTGGAGGATCTCCATTTTGACCACTTTCACCGCCACCGCCACCGCCAGCATTACCCCACGTTTTAGCATCAGCTCCACCGTCAGCTCCTTCAGGTGGTGAATATCCACCTTCATTACCATCACCCACACCTCCGCCTCCTGCTCCACCATCTGCAGGGGTACCATCACCATAAGCTCCTCTTCCTCCACCTGTAGCAGTGTATCCAAAAGCAGATGAGTTAGAACCTTTTACTCCAGTGAAAGTAATTCCATTAGGTGGTCCACCTGCTGTAGGCGCACCAGATCCACCGCCACCAATAGTGATAGGTGTTGTTCCGTGAAAAGGTGTTACATCAAAATTTTCTATAAGACGAGCACCGCCGCCTCCAGCACCACAAGCATGATTCATTCCAGCACCTCCACCTCCAGCTACAACCATTACAGTTGCAGTTAAGTAAGAAGGACTTACTGGAAAAGATGGAGTTGTACTAGTTACTTTTGTAGTAGAACTACTTACTCTAGTTACTGTTGCTGGTGTTCCTATTAATCCTATAGCCATAATTTATTACTCCCAAACATTTGTTGTACTATTCCAAGTTAAAATAGTATCATTTAATTTTTTCTTAATACCCTTCCAAGTAGAAGAATCTTCATCCCAATATATCTGTATTGGCATCGTAGTTCCACTAATTTCATAAGTTGTTTCAGTTGGAAAAGTAGGTCCTGGTTGCCAATCACCATTAGAATCTAATGTCCAACCTGGGCCATTAGGTTCAACTCCAACAAACATATTTAAACTAGAATTATATACCATACCTTCACCAGCATATTGTTTTCTAAAACTGTTATTGTAAGAAGTTTGTTTCCAACTAACACCACCTGTTGAATGAGGTGTAGTATCTTGTATCCATTGTTCTGCTTCAGTGGATAAATCTCCACCGTGAGCATCTACATCTTCATTTGAAAAAACTAAGACGTCTAAAACTTTATTATTTTCATCTAATTCTGCAAAATGTGCCATTATTCCCATCTCCAATTTGTTGTATTAAAAGTCATACCATCCTGTGGAGGCTCTGGTGTAAATCCATCTTGTGTAGATAAATATAAACCTCCTACAACTGCTCTATGAATTCTATTGCTATTATCTTTAAAAGATTGTTTCCAATAAGTATCGGGGTAATTATTATCAAATTCGTTTTCTAATAACCAAGTATCATTAGGTATATTATTTGAAACCCACGTTTCAGCTTCAGTAGATAAATCGCCACCATTAGCAGCTACATCACTATCTGATACAGCAACTATTCTAATTACTTTGTTATTATCTGTTCTTATTTCTGCAAAAGTTGCCATATTTAATCCGCCCAAGTATTTGCCTTTCTATATTGTAAAACATCATCCATAGACCAGATTCCAGAACTTACATAAACACAATCTGCTTCTCTTGTAATTACAACTCCATCTCCACCATATCGAGTATAAGTAGGAGTGGGTTGAAGAGGTCCTGCACCTCCACCTGCACCTCCACCTTTACCATCTTCTCCATTATTTCCTAATCTTGCACCAGCGCCTCCGCCTCCTGAACCTCCTGATCCATAAACTCCTGGTTCAGCAGCACCGCCGCCGCCACCAGCATAAGTTACAGAAGATCCTGTAATTGAATTAGCTGTTCCGTTTCCACCGTTTCCTGCTTGAGCAGTAGAAGGGTTCCAAGTAACTCCGCCACCAGAACCACCAGCACCACCGCCTCCTCCAGAGGCTGCTTTTGTTCCTGGAGAACTACCACTTGAACTTACATTTCCACCACTGTTTCCTTGAGATGGACTAACTGAAGGTGTGTTTCCAGCTCCACCTGGATTTCCACCATTAAAATATTTTCCTCCTCCACCGCCAGATCCTCCAGATCCACCTGTAGAGCCTCCGTTAGATGTTGTATTTTGTGCACCATGACCACCAGCTGCAGAAGTAATTGGTCCAAAAGTTGATGAACTATTATTACTTCCTACTGTAACAGGTGTTGATCCTGGAATTGTTAATGCAGTTCCTCCTGGAAAAGAAGTTCTAAAACCACCTGCTCCTCCACCACCAGATCCCATTAAAGTAGGTCTTTCAGGTGCAGGGACATTGTCAACACCCTCACCTGGATAAGCATCTCCTCCACCACCTACTACTAGATAGTGAACTGCATTAGGTCCGTTGTTATTACTTACGGTAAAAGTTCCTGAAGATGTAAAGGTTGTGATTTTATCTCCACCATTAACAGTTGATAATGTTGGTTCAACTACAGGTCCGATAATTCCGCCATTTGCCATAGCTAACTACCTCCTATGCGTCGTCTATTTCTTCGTAAGAAATTGTTATTGTTAGATCACTAGCAGCACTTGCACCAGCTTCGATGTTATCTGACTCTTCTAAATAAAAACCAGAGTTTTTATCTATTAAAGATAATGAAGCATCTGCAGGTACAGAAATTGTACTTGCGATTGCAATAGGTGAACCACCTGATTTAGTTATGAATACAGAAACATCGGCAGCGTTAGTTCCGTCTATGTTTGCTATCATAATTGAATTAATTTTTAATACTTTATTTGCAGGACATGCAAGTATTTCAGTTGTAAGAGTTGTATTTAAATTTGCTTGAACACTCTTACCATAAATTGATGTTACGTTTACTATATTTGGTGCTGCCATTTTTTATTCTCCTGTTATCCTTTTACCCGAAAACTATCGCCATTGCAATAGCTTTTCCTGTTCCAATCCCAGCGTCAGCAAAACTTAAAACGCCTGATCCATTAGTTGTTATTGCTTGTCCACTAGTACCATCTGCTGTAGGTAGTGTTAGACTTAAATTTGATCCTAAAGTAGTTGTTTTTAAAGCCACATAATTTGACCCATCATCTGTATCTTCAAAAATTCTTATTTCACCAGGTTGTGTACTATTTCCTTTAATATTAACTGTACCTGTACCTTTTGATAATAAATTAACATCAATATTTGTATCACCACCTGTAGAAGAAATAGTTGGTCCTGAACCAGTTGCAGCATTAGCAATTGTAAATTCATTTACTGCAGAACCTGTAGCTGTAACTTTTGCAAGTTCATTTCCATTAGTATCTAAAATAGATGTTCCAATTTTAGGACTAGTTAAAGTTTTGTTTGTTAAAGTTTGTGTTCCATTTAATGTTACATCTCCATCAGGTAAAGTATATATGTCTGGATTAGTTCCATCATTTGCTGTTGCGAATAAAACAGCATCACCTTTATTAGTTGCTGCAAAAGTAAAAGTGTCACCACTTCCTGATACATATTTAAATTGTACTGTATAAGAACCCGAAGTTGAATTTCTTAAAAAATAAAAATTTTCAACATCTAGTGGAATTGTTACGACTTGGTTTCCTGTGATTGAACCTGTGAACTCAATCATTCTTGCTTGAGCTGTTCCAGTTAATGCACCATCTGCAACTGTTAAAGCAGTTGTCTGTGCACCACCAGCAATTGAAACTGATTTAAATCCTCCAAGAACTTGTTCTATAAGATCTAAGTTTGCATTTGTTTTTGTTCCCCATGTACCAGCATTTTCGCCAGTAGCCATTTTTTCTATACCGAGAGGTGTATATGTTGATGCCATAAATTTTTATCTCCTATGCAGCGTCACTATAACTTGTATTTGATCCAGTTGCAACATTAGAATAACTTGTATTTGATCCTGTTGATACTCCGTTATATGATGTATTTGAGCCAGTGTCAACATCTTGATAATGAATAATAAAAGGCTCTCCAACAGTTGCAGTTAATGTAAATGTAGGTAATCCAACTACTTGATCTTTAGGATCTACACTACCAATAGCAGCGCTAAATGATACTCCTGTTAATCCCATTATTTGATCAGGGACATCTACGATATTTCCTTGTTCAGAAGTTATAGATTGACCTGTAACAGGGATACTGACTGATCCTGTTCCTTCAACAAATCCTAGAGCAGAGGTTATTGATAATCCAGTCGGTGCTACTGCATCATTAGGAACAATTACTGTTCCTTGGCTAGATGCTATTTGAATTCCTGTAGGCTCAATAATTGTTGTAGTATCTACTACTGCAGTTCCTTGTTCTGATGTAATTGATAAGCCTGTAATCGATACATCTTCGTTAGGTGCAACTGCGGTTCCTTGTTCTGATGTAATTGTAAATGTTGGTAGACCAACTACTTGATCTTTTGGATCAACAACACCAATAGCTGTTGTAGCTGACAATCCTGTAATAGTTTGTGTAACATCAATGCTTGCTTGAGCTGTTCCTTGATTAGAAGTAATTTCAAAACCATCTGGTTCATTAACTACACTTATTACATTTGTGATTGTTCCTAATGTGGAACTTATTTCTTGACCTGTTAATTCTAATAAAGCATTACCTGATACATCTAATGAATCATTTAATGTAGATGAAACTTCAAAACCAGGAATGCTTAAAGTAATACTAGCTAGATCTCCCCAGTTATTTTCTCCCCAAACTCGTCCACCCCAACCTGTATTTATTTCTGCAGTAATTGTTATAGAAGGATTATAAGTAGAACTTATTTCAAGACCTGTTATGGATACAATTTCATCTCCAACATCACCCCAAGATCCACCGCTTCCCCAAGCTTCAGCTCCCCATCCTTGAGTTAAAATAGTAGATTCGTTCCAATTAGCCTGTCCCCAAGTTAATCGGCCCCATCCAGAAGAAACGTCGGGCACTGGACCCTCCTTATGCTAATCTTATGATTGCGTTCGATGAATCGTTTGCAGGAAACTGTATTTCAAAAGTTCCGTTAGTTGCAGTTTTATCAGAACCAAAAGCGATAATACAAACAGAGTCAGTTGTGTTTGAACCACCATCTGTTGTTGTGTTATAAATCATTGCACCATTTGCAGTGAATGAAGCTGATGTCCATGAGATATCAGAAAAATCTGTAAACGCAGTTGTTGAAGTTAAACCAACTCCTGTGTTTGTTAATGCTTTACCACCAGCAGAGTATGCTGATCCAGATGTATTTGAAATTTCGTTTGAAGTTGAATAGTCAGTTGTTGCTGCACCTAAAGATGCTGAACTTGTAAATAATGCTATTTTAAAAGTATGACCACCAGACCCTGAAGTATTGAAGTCATGTTTACCTTGTAAAAGTTCTTGTTTAAAACTTGAACATATTGCCGATGTTATTGCCATAATTTATCTCCTATTAAGGTGTCGGTGAAGGAACTTGTATACGAACTGTACCATCTGTATAATCGTCT
>Ga0196889_1000601_pt1 | contig 10368 bp, 8 predicted proteins | sample VirMetDEL_Nov_12_FD_166415 | JGI IMG/M metagenome (GOLD analysis project Ga0196889, IMG submission 166415) | Aqueous microbial communities from the Delaware River and Bay under freshwater to marine salinity gradient to study organic matter... | ecosystem: Environmental > Aquatic > Marine >...
AAAGTCATATTTAATTTAATTTAATTTGATTTGATTATACTCTAAAATTAGAGTTGTGCTTGACTTATCATTACACGTTTTACTCGATAATTACTCCTCAATTTCTTCTTCTGTTGGTGGTACTGGCTCGCCAATAGTCAAAGTAACAGTTTTAGGTGTGATTAGCGAATCAATCTGAGACTGAATCCCAGCTTCAATAGAAGCAACCTGCTCTTCACCCATTGCTCCTTTTGTCCAATCAACAACTTGTTCGTTTGTTAAATCCTCAAACGGGATAAAATCTGTTACATCACTAACGTCTAGTGATTGTGTTCCAATGCTAGTAGCTGAGTAAGCAAGACCACCTGAGTCTAACTCATCAGATGTACCGGTGACGATCCAATGAACGTTATAAACTAAATCTGCGTATTCTCCGTTCTGTGGATAAGCATCCACTGTTTTGCAATTCCAATTGTAAGTAGTCATATCTTTTATTCTTCAGTTGTTTCTTTTGTATTTAGCCAGTCTAATTCAGTTACATCTTCTTGCGTAGGCGTAACCTTTCCTTTGATACCTTTTAAAATCACCTCATTCATGTGATCTGTAGGGTGATTAGCTTGAGCCCACTCAATAATAGTAGCTTCTGTTAAAGTTTCAATAGCTGAGAAGTTCTCCTCTGAAGGAGCTCCAACAGGACATGCTCCACTAAATGTGTGAGACTCTCCTGATCCTGAGTCTGTTCCTGTGTAATCAAATTTAATGTGTGTAACTACATTAGACAACCCGTCTAGTGTTGGTGCTTTTTTCAAAGCCGTAATTTTCCAATCGTAAGTAATGTTCATTTTTATTTATTTATTTATTAGTACTCTTCTTTTGCGTTATTCTCATCTGAGTGAGAATGTAATCTTATTTCTTTTGGCTCATGTAATACTACAGTTTGCTCAAACTCTTCAAAACTATAAAAGTATTTACTGTTAAGTAGCAACGCATCATCTTCTAAGTTATGTACTATAACATTACTGAAGTCCATACACCCGTGCGCCCATCTTGTATCTGAGTAGAAGTCTAGGCATAAGTTTATTAATCTACTATTGGGAGCGGCTCCGTATACTGCGCACTCTATTAGTGAAGACTGAACATCGTATGTTTTCATACCAGCAAAAAAAGTATGTTTTTCTTCTAGTTTATCCATAACCAAGTCAAACGGTTTTATGTACTTAGCGTCAACATCTACATATACACCACCAAAATCCCTTAGTAATAAAAGCTTTATTCTATCTGTTATAAAAGCCCACTTAAAAGTATCTGGATCTTGTAGGTACGCTTGCAAATATATATCATCAGCGTACCGGTCGTTAAATATCTCATCATGCGTCCACATTTTATATTCCCACTCGGGATGCATAGCCTCCATAGCAGCAGTCATTTCAACATACTTCTCAGGAAGTGCTCTTGGCCCAATCCAAATTTGGTGAATTTTCTTTGGTATATTCATTTGTTATTTTTTATTAATAGTATCCAGGAGTGTGGTTGTATCCCCTGAAGTTTGATAAACGGTCTCTTCCGCCCATGTAAGAAATCACCCAGCCTTCTTTAATCGCGGCAGCGAAACACCCTGTTAAAGAGTTTGAAGATGGGTTTATTTCATTCACTACATCCTGCAACGTAAATGTACTAGTATTTGGTACTGCCATTATTTCTCTAGTTTTTCTAACCTAGCTTCTAACTCAGCTATTTTAGCAATTAATAAATCAATATATTTAACAGATTTGAAACCTTCATCATTTGTATTTACAAACTCGGGATGCTTTTGCTCAAGCTCTTGAGCGATTACACCTGTTCTGTATTCTCCTTCGTTATCTTTCATTTCAAAAGACTTCCAAGATACATCTATATTATCACATGATAAATCAACTATTTTAGTTTTCTTTCTTTTATCTGACGATAGTATAAAGTTAGCTGCTGTTATTGTACCAGCTCGCATTTGGAAAGTAATAGGAACCGTGGTTGTACCTGACCTAGTTATAAATCTTAGTGTTTCGTTGTTCTGATAATCAATACCCATGTGATGCGTATTGTTTTGAAACCTTAATTCAGAAGAATAACTTCCATTTTCGTACATTTTTAAGTCTCCAGATCCAATCTGCACACCTTGCAGGTTTGAATAACCATATGGATCAAGATAATAGGCTGTATTATTATAATCATAAAATATAGGTGCTCTTGAAGAACCTGGAGAAACAGTATAAGAGTCATATACGTAAAATTCAGGATTTGAATTCGAAGAAAGAGTTAAAGGAGCTGCTCCAATAGCTGTTTTTACTGCCCAATTTCCACCAGCATCTAACAATCCAAAACTTTCAGCATTTGCAAAAACGTAACCCTTCACAGTTCCACCGCCGTTTAAAAACTTTATACCACCTGTAGTAGCATCTCCATACTTAAAGTTTAAATAACTGTCGTTACCATCATCATAAAACCTAACGTTGTCTTGAAAGTGTAGTTGAGCTACATAGTCAATAGTATTGTTATACATATTTATATTACCGCCCATAGCCAGTTTATAACTACTTGTCGAGGCATCAGGACTTCTAAATAAGCCTAGTTGACTAAATTCACCTTTGAATAAGTTAGATTCACCGTTTGGGTTAACGTAGTAATTAGTATTGTTCGAGTCGTAGAATATAGGTGCTCTAAGAGAAGTTGTTGCGTTAGCGCTACCATTAACTGTTAACGCCATTCCAGAATCAGCGTCAGCGTTGCTTCCTATTCTCAGACTACCTCTCAATCTTACAGGATTACTAGATTCACCAAGATACATTGTTTGACTATTGCTATGCCCGTACCAATGTTGAGACTGCACTACGTGAAAAGAAGTATCCCATCTAGGCCCTGAATTTGCCCCAGATCCAACAGTCCATATTGTGTGCATCTTAGAAGTTCCTGCTGGGTCTAGGTAATATGCAGTGTTATTGCTGTCGTAGAATATAGGAGCTCTTAGTGAATCATCGGACTGTAAGGTGCTATTAGTTTTAACAGCTCCTCCTGAGTACCAATTAAGATATAACGCTCCATTTGAAGCAGAGTCAATATGTAAATTTCCACTTGAAGTTCTTATTCTTGAGACATTGCTAGAGTTGCTTGTTGTCCAACCACCCATAGCTAATTGTGTATTGTACGTATTATTAGTAAATACAATACCAGCATCATCTGTTCTAGCCCAAGTGTAGGTAGCTCCTGCGGAGACAGTATCATCAGCATCACTTCTAAGAAACTGACTTGAATCAATACCGTCTAGTAAGTTAGAATCAGCTGCTTTACCTGAAGTAGTTAAGTAGCTAGCTCCGTTTGTTAACTGATTATTATTGGTTATGTAGTTTGCGTTAGTTGCTCCGGTGTATCCTAGATCAGCTAAAGTTAAGTTTCTAGTACCGTGTGAAGTTATAACACCGTCGGTCATATATAGGTTGTCTATAATAGTAGCTCCAGATGTGTCTATATCCGTGTCAGTTCCGATAACTGTATTGTATGTTCCAGCTAGTTGGAATGCACTAGCGTGCTGACCATCTAATAAATCTGCATCCAAGCCAGAACCTGAACCGTCAGATGTTGACGTCCAAACTTCTCTCCACCCAGGAGCATATCCACTTCCTTGATCGTTATAAATAAATACTTTCCCAGCCGACCCTCCAGTATTAGGCGCGATAGCTAAAGCTGTAATATTACCTCTAGATGAGTCATTAGAGTTGTCTGTCCAAGTCAACCATGATGATCCAGCTGTTTCTGTAAATCTACCAGCATCCGTAAGGTTGTCATTACTTGCGTATGACCAACTAGTTTTAAATGCTGAAGTATAAGAATCAAAAGCCCCATCATTTTCCATCTCCCCAATTAACAGAGCGGTTGTTGTTGAGCTACTAGATCCTCCTCCTGCTGTAAACAAAGTTGCTCCTAAAGATCTAAAGTGGTCATAATAAGCGGCTCCAATATCTCCAGCTGTAAGATTTCTTGTGCCCATAGACGTAATAACGCCATCAGTAACGTATATATTGTCAATGATAGTAGCTCCACTAGTGTTAATGTCGGTGTCAGTACCTATAATTGTATTACCGCTAGACGTTACGTATCCTGCGCTCGCGTGATTACCCCAATCATAGGCTGTATTCCATTCCGTTGAATTACCACCAGTTGCATTTATTACATTAAAGTTAGAAGTACTCGCTGGGTTTACGTAGTAACCTGTGTTATTTGAATCGTATAAAATAGGTGTTCTAATACTTCCCCCTACGTATAACTGACTACTAGCGCCTGTAAATGTAATATCTTGATCAGAATAATAACTAGTAGCGCCAACCCTAACAACCATTGGATATACTCCTGAAAAAGAAGTACCCCCTTCTACTATATACTGAGCGTGATTATGAGAAGCAGTAGCGTATAACCCTGCGTGATCACCCCACCCATAAGCCGTATCCCAGTTAGCTGAATTATTTGTAAAATTACTTGAATCCCACAAGGTTCTCCAAGATCCATAACTACTAGAAGGGTTATCTCTCCAATACATATTACCGTTAGAAGAAAATGCAACCTGCGCGCTATACCCTCCGTTGTGCTGTCCTACCGATATAACACCGTTAGCGTTATCTGAAGTAGGAGGTTTATTTGTAGAGCTACTATTGTATCCTCTATAAGATAGTTGACCTGGTGAGACAGAATCAGCAACAGTGTTTAAATCTTCTGTTGAAGGCCCCTCGCCTCCTGCTTGTATAAAAGAATGTTTATGGCTATCGTCGTTAACTGCTGTGGTAATGTTTATACTACCTAGATTTGTCATTGTAGCACTACCTGAGACATCCCCAGACAATGTAACAACCGGGTTTCTGTTTATAGTAGAAACATTCAATGTATTAAAGTTAGAAGTACTAGCAGGGTGTAAATAATATCCAGTATTATCTACATCATAAAATATTTTAGACCTTATATCGTTTTGATTCATTATAGAAACACCTAGTACTTGAATACTTTTGTTTAAATAAAAGTTAGGTCTATCTGTATATATATGAGCGTGGCTAGTGTTTGCTGGGCCAAAGTCTATATACCCTGAGGGGGTTGTGTGTCTTAGCCCGCTCCAGCCATTGACAGAGTTACTTGTTATACTTGCCCAAGTGTGCGTATGCGAAGGCAGAGAAGTCATATAGTTTGAACTATTAGTCACTACTGTGTTTAAACTCCCCATCATTGAAGCATCGAGCATATGCCCACCTACTTCTAATTCATCTGTTGTATATTTCTTACTCATATTATATTTTTACCAAAAATTTGAAACTATGTTAACCCACGTGTATGTTGTAGAGCCTGTCTGCATGCACATATCTACAAAACTTGTATTTGCTGTTGATCTATATCTTAACGTACCTACCAAAGCAGCAGAAGCCGCAGCTGGCTCATCAGCAATCTGAACACCTCCGTTTACAGAAAGTTTAGTAGAAGGACTTGTATCGCCTATACCTACGCTACCCGTAGAAGCGATTGTTACTTTTTCAGAAGCGGATGTATCTTTAAATCTAGCTATAGGTTGACCGTTTCCTCCGCCTTGAACTTCTAATCCAGTTGATTGACTTGAAACAAACTTACCAGCAAGACCTGAATATTCAGCGTGGATTCTAGCGCTAGGATTGGTAATACCAATACCTACGTTTCCAATAGAGGTAATACGCATTCTTTCAGACTCAGACCCACTTGTGCCAGTCATAAAGACCATCCCTCCATACTCACTAGCTATAGTAAGGTTGTCGCCAGAGTCAACGTGCTGCATATAAGATCTACGAGTTCCAGCCTGCGACCACATCATATATGGGTTACCTGTTGCTGAAATTGTATTCAACTCTAGTAGTGGATCAGTTCCTCTAACTTCTAATTTAGTTCCAGGAGCAGTTGTCCCGATACCGACGTTACCTGAATTAGAAAATATAACATTCTGCGGACCAGTTGTGTCGTCTATAACTAAGTCTCCTGCTGCATTCAATACCATACCCCAAGTTGGTACACTAGACGTAGATCCGTTAGGAGTAAAGTAAAGACCTCCTCTGGTGAATATGCTACCCTGAACATCTAACGTTACTGCAGGATTATTAGTTCCGATACCGACGTTACCTCCTGGGGTAATACGCATCTTTTCTGATGTTGTTAATTCTCCAGTTTCAAAAATTAACCCACCTGATACATAATTACTACCTCTATATGATCCAATGCTAGCACATACTCCTTGCCCCGCGGTGTAACCCCAGAAGTTGAGTTTATTAGATAAAGCGCCTACTGTTGGAAGAGCACTTCCAATGTTTATGTCACCGTTTCCAACCTCAAGCTTAGCTTGTGGGCTAGTAGTTCCGATCCCGACGTTACCTCCGTTTTCTATCTTTAACCTAGTTGTTCCTGCGTCTGTATAAAAGTTTAAACCTTGTGTAGAGTGACCATAAATACCAGTCCCTGTTCCTCCCCATCTTAATTGATAAAAGTCGTCAAGTCTAATAGCTCCTGTTGAAACATGTAGTTTGTCATTAGGATTAGTCGTTCCAATCCCGACGTTACCTCCGTCTGTAATACGCATTTTTTCAGAACCCCCGTTGTTTGTAAACTGAATGCCATTTGTATTTAGCGCAGTTACTTTTTGTATTATAGCTGTTGTTCCTAAAAAGCTAGTTGAAGTTTTTATAATTCCATTAACCTCTAATGGATAACCAGGACTAGTAGTTCCAATACCCATTCTACCGTTTGGCTCGTCTAAGAAAACTGTATCAGATACTATAGTGTTACCATCACCAACCCATATCTTACCAGTCGGTAAGTTAGGTACATCGTTGGATCGCATTATGCAAGAAACAACCATAGAACCCGCAGAAGTACCCTGTACTCTACCTACTTTACCAACATTTTGTATTTCATTTGTTGCTCCTGTAGGTTTTACAGTCGTCAACCCACCGGTTGATTTTATATACAACGTATCTCCTTCATTAGGTGTTACACCGTCTATTGGATCTGTAGTTATATTTTTAAGTATTCCTGTTACTGTTACAAACCCTTCACCGTTTACGGCTAAGCTTTGCTTTAATAAACCAATAGAAGGCATTTTAGTAGGGTCTCCTGCTTCAGCAGCTGCAATTTGCAATCTGCTTGAAGTACCCACAGTACCAACAATATAAACAGGTGTACCTTTAGCTAATGTAACGGTGTCTAAATTCTTAACCTCGATATCAACTTCTGTAGCAGCGGCAGCGATAATAGTTGACTGATCTATCCAATCGGTTTGAGTGCCGGTGGATGATAAAAGTTGCCCGGCTGTACCTAATTGACCGTCTTTGTCTTTAAGCCCAGCCTGGACTTCTATATCACTTTTGAACTTCATATATTTTATTTAATTATTAACCTATCAACTGGATCAATGCAATAACACCTGTTGGTGTAGCAACTCCGTAGCTGACAGAAAAAGTAGTTGGAGTCAACCTTTTAACATCAGCATGTACTGTATCTCCATTGGAATCGACTAATTGTATCATTACACTATTCGTTCCAGCTAGTGAATTTATACTATTTGGGTATGTATAAGTAGCAGAGTTTGGAACTGCAATGCTTCCAGATCTAGCAGCGACAGCTGTTAATGAAACTGTAGCTGTACCGGAAGTATAACTAACGTCAATACCTGTACCGGCGTTTACGTTACCAATACCAACAGTTGTTAAATCAGCTAAATCAACATTGTTTTGAACAGTTGTCCAATCAGCTAAAGTTATTGGTGTGTCTATATTAGCAATAAGTAAATCACCTACTCTAACTTGCTCTGTAAAGAATAATCCGTCAGCAGTTACAGTATACGTAAAGCCTCTATTTATAGTACCAGTTGGAGGACTATCTAGGTTTGGCGTGTTTGTTGAAGCGTTGTATCCACCTTGATAAATTAATTGACCAGCATTTGAACTGTCAACGTAAGCCTTTGTGGCAGCGTCTTGTGCGGCTGTTGGATCCGCGACTTGAGTAATCTTATTGTTACCGAAGTCAATAGATGCACCTGTTTGAATGTCAAACGCACCAGTGCTGAACTGAGAGTCTCCAAGTACAGTCAAGTTGTTTCCAACCTCTAAATCGTTCGTTATTACAACGTCAGCAGGAAGACCAACTCTCAATTCGCTCGCGCTGATCCTCGTTACGTCTACTTCTGAGCCTGTACCTGATATCGTAACCGAGTCAGTTGTTGCATCACTACCAGTTAACACGATTGCGGTGCCGGCAGCAGCTGTTGCTAAATCATATGTTGTATTGTCTGAAGCTGGAATTGTAACAGTAGAAACATCGATAGCGGTAATGTGACCAGTTGTATTGGTTGTTACGCTTGTAACAGCTTCAAAAGTACCTCCGTAAGCAGGAGCATCTGTTGATGTTGTATCTGTTCTTGATGTAAGGTCGTGATTAATAGTAGGTATCGGACCGGTTGGGTTGACGATGCCTATGTACGTACCCTCTGTAAGAGCAGTTATATCCCCTTGAGGAACCGTTGCCCAAGTATTGTCTTTTGTTAAGAACCTAGATGCAGCGCTCGCTGTACCGTCTGCAGCAGAAAGATCCGCTGTTACTGTTACCGCGCCAGCCGTCGCTGAGTTAGGTGTTAGGTCGATGTAAGTACCATCTGTTGTAGTAAGTGTTTCTACTCCACCACCTACTTCGCTCCATGCGCCTCCGGCCCATACTTTAAGTACGTCTAGTGTTGTGTCATAATAAAGTTGACCCTCTACACCAGTTCCAGCTGCAGCGTCATTTGGTTGATTCTCAATCTGCGCTTTTATAAGCTCGTTCTGATTGAGGTTAATACTGTTCAAATAGTTTATTGCCATTTTTGTTTAGTTTAAGTACGCTTTGCCTGAAAAGCCAGCTGAAAAGTTTATTGTTAAGTTATTTGTGTCTACATACGTTGTTTCACCGTACATTAAGACGTTATTGTTGTTTACCACCGATACCGATGGAAATTTATTTAGATTATGTTGTATATTCCATGTAGTAGACGCTATTCCTTGGGTGAAAACAAAGTTTTTATCAGTTTCTACACCATCAATGTCTACTTGAACACCGTAATAATGCAAAGCTTTAATAACTCCGCTACCTGACTTGTAAGATAGGTCCATGTAGTACACAGAACCTGATTCTTGTGTTAACGATGTTAGTTTAAAGATGCCATACCCATCCAAATTGTTTCTATCACCAAATATAATGTCTTTTCCTACAAGTCTTGCAAGGTAGTTTACCGAAGTTGTGCCGTTAGGCATCGCTGTGTTTATGTATAACCTTGTAATAGCTGACCAATTAGTTCCTTGGCCGCCATAATTTTCAAAAGATATCGTTCCTTCCGGTCTTTCGCTCGGATCTGGTTCTAAAACAATAAATTGCCAGCTAATATTCTTGAGATAGCTGTTTATAGAGTAGTTAGATAGTGCTTGAACAGAGAAGTTTTTAGTCTGCCCATTTTCTACCGATGTTCCGATTACTATATCAGAGCCATCTGGTTGTGATTTTAATTGGTAGGACGATATTCCACTCATTAGTTAAATACTCTTATTTCTATTATAGTTGATTGAATTCCTCCGAATCCAAAATCATCCTTTACAAATGTTGCTTCTGCAGTGCCGTTGAACTCATAATAACCAGTGATTATTTTTATTGTCTGACTGTCATGAAATCCTATCATTGTTGGATTAGAAGATCTTGCTGATCTATATCCACCTGTAACAACCATAGCTTCGCCATCAGCTGGATAAGTACCGCTAGCCATAAACAGCGTTGTGTACCCTGTGCTGTAACCTATTCCTGTAAAAGAAATACTAGTGTCATTTGATAAAACCGAGTAAGTTGGATTATTGTTTCCTGACTGAGTCAGTTTCAAAAAAAGAGAAGTATATGGTGGTGCGCTACTTGCGTACTGAGGAACATTTAAAACTCCTCCTACTAAAGTGGCTGCACCTGAAGTTCCTGTAGTAGTTAAGCTAGAAAAAGCTTGAGTTTCAGGATTTATCCAGGCTGTACCTGTGGCGGTTGAGCTTAATACTTGTCCCGATGTACCTACACTAGAAGAAGCATCAGCCAATGTTGATGTTATTCTAACAGCATCTAGTACTGTGTCACCTGTAACGCTTAAGTCATTACCAACAGACACGTCATTAAGGGCTGTAATATTATTATTAACCTGAATATTACCTCCAAAGATAGCTGATCCAGTAGTGACTAAATCACTAATGTTAGCAGTTCTTGTAACTGTAAGATCTCTACCAGCTATTAAATCGTTTGAAGCGTTTAAATCACCTGTTACGTTTATACTAGAAGCAGTTTCACTCATTAAAGAATCCGTCA
>Ga0196889_1000604_pt1 | contig 10317 bp, 23 predicted proteins | sample VirMetDEL_Nov_12_FD_166415 | JGI IMG/M metagenome (GOLD analysis project Ga0196889, IMG submission 166415) | Aqueous microbial communities from the Delaware River and Bay under freshwater to marine salinity gradient to study organic matter... | ecosystem: Environmental > Aquatic > Marine >...
CCATGTTTCAGGCGGGTAAAGGGTTATTCACCCAAGGAGAATCTTAATAATATCACAGTCTTTGTTTCGGCAACAACTCTAATGCAGTCTTGTAAGACCATATCTGATGCGGACTCAAGACCTCACCTGCTTCGTCACGAGCTTTTAATCTTCTAGCCCATGCTTTGTAGTCCTTATCTTTCTGAGGCTCTACAAGGGTCTTTACCATCTTTAGAATCTCGCTGTCTACAAGGTCTAGCGGTGCTTTAGGTGACTCAAGGTGTTTGTAATCAGGTTTTGGTGCTTGCTTGCATAGCGTTTTAAATTGCATGAGGTTAGGACAGTTATCAGGCAGATGTTCCAAAGCCCAACCGATAGCTTTCAGGTTGTCTTCAAATGTACTCAGCTCATGTGCCCAATGCGATTTAATGGTGTTTGCATCAACGTTGCTCCACTTGTTTTTAAACTCAGACCCGTAGCTTAGAGCGAGACGGTCAAATAAACGGTCAATAACTTTAGTTGGCAATGTCATGTTGAATCCTTTGTGGTCGCTTGAAAGAGTCAAAAGCCTCGTCTATTGTTTTCATATCATCGTCATGCGCTCTAGTCGCAACACCTGGTGCTAACTCCTGCATACGCAGTCTGTCAGCCTTCTGCCATGGTGACTCATAAGTTTTGTCTTGAGTAGATACCTTTTGATTTCTGCACCAATTGCGCCACGTTGCTAACCAATCAGCTTTTAACCCTTTGCTATGCGGAACAGATAGCCAGTAGTCTTTAAACTGTTCAGCAACTTGGTTTGGATTTAAATCTTTACGGTTCTCTTTGCACCATATTGCCCATTCATCGGGCAGTTCCCAATCTGATGGCAACCTTGTCGACTTTGCTTTGGAGGCTTTAGCCTCTATATCTTTTATATTGGTTAATGGTTTATGGTTAATGAGTTTATGGTTAGCATCTAATTCGCATTGCGTTTGCATTGCGTTCGCATTGCGTTTGCTCCACCTCACATCGGCTGAGACCCTTGCTTTATCTGACTTTTCCTTATATTTACTGATGTTCTTTTCACAACCATTGTGAACCCAACCATCATCGGTCAATAAAAAAAAGTTTTCTAGCACCATTAAAACTGCGGCTTTTTCATCCTTTGTACGTGCCGTATGCGTTCGCATTACAACCGCAGTATCAACGCATAAAGGTGTTTCATTTAAGTAATAAGTGTCAAGTAATTGACGATAAACACCGTGTTCAAGCAACGTTAAATGAAAGGTATCTCGTCTGTAATCGCCTATATTAAATTGATAGTAGTGCATTGCAAACCTCAATAAAAAAGGCTTCACCTGAATTTGCAACCCTGCTTTAGGGTCTGGCGAGATAGGTACAGTAACCTACTGCAAATTCATGTGAAGCCTTACTGTTTTGAACCCTCGCCAAAGGATACTGTAATTATAAACCATAAAAACGATGTTACCTATACTAGGGAAAGTACCTATAAAAATAATTTGCTAATGACTACTTCTATGTAAATATTTGTGTTGTAATGTGTACATAGTAGTTAAAAACACAAGGAGAAACAAAATGAGAGTTACACATTTAGACAAAAGCGGTTTAGGAATGTCAGCAAAAACAGCTTGCGGACGCAACATTCTGAGAACTCCATTTTCTGCTAGTTGGGCAGATTTCAAACAAGAACCAGAACACCTCAGATGCGTTAAGTGCGTAGCAAGCAAGCAATTTTTATTAAATGTAAAAGTAGATTCAAAAAAATAAACACAAACGGGGGCTAGTCCCCCACTAAGGAGAAAAACATGAATGAAATAGAAAAGAAGTTCCTAGAACTCTACGGAGAGTTCAACCTAACAACTCAAGACCCTGCCTACCGCATATTTAAAACAGGTTGGAACGCAGGTCATCAATTGGAAAACAATCGAATCGTCACTAACCTAAAAGTGTTACGTTCACGTCAAGACCAAACTACAGACTATGAAGAGGGTAGGTTCGATGGACTTGGCACAGCAATCGCATTTGCAGAATCAGAGGTGGAATTATGACTGAGTTACGACAAGCAGCAAAGATGGCGTTAGAAGAGCTAGAAATGCAGGTCGAAAGTCAGAGTGGCGTATACATCGCAATAAACGCACTACGTCAAGCACTTGCCCAGCCTACACGCGAATGGGTTGGGATGACAGATAAAGAAATACAAGAGATGGCAAATGATTTGGAAGAAGGTTATGTATTTTTATATCGAAGTTTTGCTGCTGCCATTGAAGCCAAACTAAAGGAGAAAAACACATGAACCGCTACATAGTACGAGCCACACGCCTACAAACCGTTGAAATTATGGTTACAGGATGGGATGAAGACGATGCTTTTGACAACGCAATGGCGTCAACCGATTGGGATGTAATCGACACCAATGAGCCTGACGATGTATTTGTAACAGACGTAACCAATGACCACAATTATCAGGAGGAAGCATGAAAACCGTATTCGTAAATATCCGCATGACACCAGAGATGCGAGCCGCAATTAAAAAGTTGGCTGATGCAGAGTGTAGAAGCGTGTCGGCACAGATTAACTTTATGCTTACAGCGTTGCTTAAGAAATGAAATATTTAAGCGTCTGTTCAGGCATAGAGGCTGCAACAGTAGCCTGGCACGGGTTAGGTTTGCAACCAGCAGGGTTCTCTGAGATTGAAAAGTTTCCTAGCCAAGTGCTTGCCAATCATTACCCAAACGTTACCAACTATGGTGACATGACAAAATTTAAGGAGTGGAACATTGGAACAATTGACCTTCTTGTTGGAGGAACACCCTGCCAATCATTCTCAGTCGCAGGGCTTAGGAAAGGAATGGATGACCCACGTGGCAACTTGGCACTCGTCTATTGCTCAATGCTTGACCACTTTCAGCCAAAATGGTTCGTCTGGGAAAACGTACCTGGTGTCTTGTCATCGGGAGGAGGACGGGACTTTGGTAGCTTCCTCGGGGCGGTGGCAGAACTCGGGTATGGGTTCGCCTACAGAGTGCTTGACGCTCAGTACTTCGGAGTCGCACAGCGCAGAAGACGTGTGTTTGTTGTCGGATGTCTTGGAGGATGGCAAAGTGCCGCAGCGGTTCTTTTTGAGCGAGAAAGCCTGTGCAGGGATACTAAGAAGAGCCGAGAAAAGAGGCAAGACATTGCCGCCACTATTGCAGCACGCTTTGGAGTCAGCCGTAACAACTATGAAGAGTTAGCACCAATACAACAGGTATACGAAAACCACGGAACAGATAGCCGCATTAAACCTGTTGATGTTTGCCCAACGGTTACTTCAAGATGGGGCACAGGTGGAAATAATGTACCGCTGGTTGATTCAATCAAAGAGTTTGATAATCTAAATAATTTGAAATTACAAGAAACAGTTGGAACACTTTGCGCTGATTCGCATCCTGGTTCTTATAGTGGGCAAGATGCTTATACAGGTAGATTAGTACCTACATATTCAATACAAGGGTCAGGAGCAACTAGTAAAGCTGCAAACGGTAGCGGTTACAACAAAGAAGTATCGTTTACGTTAAATAGTACAGATGTGCATGGGGTGGCACAACCAATCGTATACGATACTACGAATATAACTTCACCAACAAACGGTTCTAACCCGAAAGCAGGTGACCCTTGCTTTACATTAGCAAAAGGTCAGCACCCGCCTTTATTGACTGATATGGCAGTCCGCAGATTAACCCCAATCGAGTGTGAACGCTTGCAGGGTTTTCCTGATAATTACACAGACATTAAACCAAAAGGCAAGCCAACATCTGATGGGCCAAGATATAAAGCCCTGGGCAACTCAATGGCTGTGCCTGTTATGAAATGGATAGGCAAACGCATTAACCTAGTGGAAAATCTATCATGACACCTAGCCAGAGAACAGTCGCACATTTACGCAAACTAGGCTATCAGACAGCTAATGTCGAGCATTACAACTACTTCACCAAGCGTAAGCACGACCTGTTTGGATGCATTGACATACTTGCAATTGGTAACAATGAAACCCTTGCTGTTCAGGTCACTAGCAAAAGCAATATGTCTGCTCGCATTAAAAAGATTGAAGCAAGTGAAGCGTTGCCTGAGATGTTACGGTCAGGGTGGCGTGTCATTGTCCACGGCTGGTGGAAAGGTACTAATGGTCGCTATCAATTAAAGGAATTTGAATTTTAGCAATAGGGGTAAACACCTATGTATTTATTTCCAACACAAGTTTAATATTTAGTTTCACAAGGAGAAATAAAAATGAAATCAGACCACAACTACGGTTACTTTGCAGACCTCAGCCACCCTAACTGGACAGGTCGCACCCTTAGAGAGTCAATCGGTGGCGAGTACGCTCGTGAACACACAGCCGCAAAGCGTATTCCACCACTTGCATACGTTGTTGCGTTTATCGCATTCTTTACTTTATTGACCGCTAATTTTATTTGAGACTACTATGAAACAAATCTGCACAGCCTTTGTACAGGCACAAAAGGAATTTAACCCTGCGCTCAAGTCTGCAACTAACCCACACTTTAAGTCTAAATATGCTGACCTTGCCGCTTGCGTAGAAGCCGTCATAGACGCTCTAAACAATCACGGCATAGCATTAATGCAACTCAACCACGAGTCCCAAGGTGGCGTGACTGTAGAGACAATGTTTATACATGAGTCAGGTGAGACACTTAGTTCAGGCAAGTTATTTGTACCTGCAAGCAAGCAAGACCCGCAAGGTTTTGGCTCTGCGCTAACTTATGCTCGCAGATACAGCTTGATGGCGGCTTGTGGTATTGCGCCTGAAGATGATGATGGCAACGCAGGTAGCCGTAAAGCCCCACAAGACGCTTCTATTGCGATTAAATCAATACAGGCTAGTAAGACACTAGACGAACTAAAAGCCCATTACACAGCCTCCTATGCCTTGTTTGGTGACAATAAAGCATTGCTTGCACAGATAAGCAAAGCTAAAGACACACGCAAAGCTGAGCTGTTGGAGGTGTCAAATGATTGAGCAAGGGACACCCGAATGGCAAGCACTCAGAACGGGTTTTTTGACAGCATCACGCACAGCAGATATGCTTGCCACAATTAAAACAGGCGAGTCAGCTTCACGCAGAAATTTACGTGCTGAGTTAGTTGTTGAACGATTGACTAATTCTAAAACTGAGGGTTTCACAAGTTCAGCAATGCAATGGGGCATTGATAATGAGCCATTAGCACGAATGGCTTATGAAGTTAAAACAAACTCATTTGTAGACAAAGTGGCTTTTGTTAGACATCAAACAATAGAGTGGTTTGGTTGTTCGCCAGATGGGTTAGTAGACGATGACGGTATGGTCGAATTTAAATGCCCCAATTCGGCTACACACTTGGAATATTTAGAATCGCGTGAAGTTCCTAAGAATTACTACACACAGATGCAAACTCAATTGTCGGTTACAGGTCGCAAATGGAATGATTTTTGTAGCTTTGACCCACGCTTTCCTGATGGGTTGCAATTGCTAATTATTCGTGTCAATCGAGATGAAGAATTTATTAAAAACCTTGAGGCTGAGTCAATTAAATTCTTAGCTGAAGTAGATGAAAAAGTTAAAAGTTTAAAGCTACAGGTGACATTATGAGCCAAGAAGACATGACATTAGAGGCACTTAAAAAAGGCGAACTGACAGCCATAGACGCTTTAAAAAAGTTTGGCTGCTTTCGTTTAGCGGCAAGAATATATAGGTTAAGACAAGCTGGTCACAATATTAAAAGCACTACAAAAACCATGCCAAATGGCAAACACATTGCAGTTTACACACTCGAACAGGAATAATTATTATGTCAAAAATGCACGTTTTAGCCCGTATTGGAAAAGATGTACAAGTTAAGTTTTCACCAAATGGCATTGCTGTTGCCAACTTGTCTTTAGCTTATAGTTGCGGAAAAAAACAAGAGGATGGTAATCGACTTACGCAATGGGTAGATGCTGTGATGTTTGGTAAACGTGCGGAATCAGTTGCTCCACGACTGACAAAAGGTGTTCAAGTTAGCGTTCATTTAAATGACATTCATATAGAAAAGTATGAAAGCAAAAATGGTCAAGGCGTCAAAATGGTGGCAATTGTCGATGAATTGCAGGTACTAAATGGTCAATCTGAACGCACACCACAGCAAGTAGCTCAAGCAAAGCCTGTTGAATTGGCTGACCTTTCAGACGATGTTCCATTTTGAGGTGAGTTATGACAGCTAATAACAAACAGGTAAGTGGGTCGCATTACCAAACCAACATACAACCTTGGGACGCCATCACAGACTGGGAACTTGGCTTTCTTGATGGCTGCGCTGTCAAGTACCTGTCTCGGTGGCGTAAAAAAGGTGGGGTAGATGACCTAAGAAAAGCCGTACATTTTATAGAAAAGTTGATAGAAGTGGAGGTGGCAAGTGAGAAAAGCTAAGGACAGACAGCCAATCATAGATTATTGCAACAAGCCTAGAACCTCTAGGGATATTATGGCTACCTTTGTGATGTCGGGTGGTGTAGCTCATTGCATTATGAATCAGCTTATCGCTCAAAATAAAATAGTTAGAGGCAAAAAAAGCAATGGTAAGTCCATGAAACTCATGTATGTCATACCTGAGAATCAACACCTTTTGCATCAATCAGAAGACGTAACTGTAGGTAATCTTTTGGAATTGCTACCTGCACATGACCCTTTTGGTCTAGCTAAAGGTGCTAGTCATGCAAGATGACATTAATGGCTACAAGGGATTGATTAGCGCAGTCATTACGAGAGCGATTTTAGATTCCTTAGTGCAACCTGGTCGTAATCAAAAAACGCTCTCACCACTAGCAAAAAGTGGGCTTGAGTTTCTGTTAGGCAAAGATGTTGGAATTTACCTAGACTTTTTAAACATTGATATTGACTACTTCCAAAAGAACTTAGTTGACTCTATGTTTAAAGAAGACATCAACGACCATGAATTTAACGCCACAAAAAAACGAATGTTTAGGCTGAATTACAAAAAATACATTCAGGAAAAAAACAAAAAGTTACTCTTTATGGCAACCTACAAAGTGCAACGTAGATGAAAAAGGCAATAGTTACCCTCACCGCAGACAGGTCTCGTGTCATTCAAATGGTAACACAAGCACCCGATGGTTATGTGGTTGAGATAAAACAAGCCAATCGTACTATCGAGCAAAACGCCTTGTACTGGACGGCTGTTCACGAGATAGCAGAAAGTACATTTTTAAACGGCAAGGCATTTACCCCTGAAGTGTGGCACGTCTACTTCAAGCAAAGGTATTTGTCGGGTCGCATGATTGAACTACCGAACGGTCAGTTAGTAGAGGCTGACGCAACCACCACCGAGCTTTCTAAGGAAGAATTCTCGGACTTTGTTAATGAAGTACTATCCTTTCAGGAACACAACAAATGAAACTATTAGCCGCAATCCTTCTTTCTTTATCAGCCACCGCAGTATGGGCTGCTTGTACTAGCCACAGCTACACAGTCAAGGGTCAGACAGTCTACTGCATGACTTGTTGTTACGCAGGTGGAAACTGCAATACGACTTGCAATTGAACCCTATTAAAACCCCTCTGGGTGAGATAATTGATTCAAGCTCAGAGGAATGGCGAGCATGGTGTGAAGCTAGACATGTTTTAAAATTGACTAAGCTAAATGATAGACAGCTATATATTGAGTCAGTAACTAAAGTTCGTGGTCAGAAAGCCGCACAAACATTACAGGACAACATCCGTGTCATCTGGAATCTATCGAAATCCTAAGTTGCTTGCAATGGCTCGTGAATGCCCTGTTTGCATGAATTGTCAACGTAACAATAATGGTGATGTAGTGGCGGCTCATAGCAATCAGTTACGAGACGGCAAGGGTAGGGGTTTGAAAGCACATGATTATAGAATCGCTTTTCTTTGCTACGTATGCCATCTTGAACTTGACCAAGGAAAAAACATGAGCAAACAGGAACGAGTAGAGATGTGGGAAGAAGCACATCGCAAAAGTATCGGGTGGCTATTTGAATCTATGAGGATGATTATTAAATGAAATGCCTATCTAAAGGTTGTAAAACCACCTCGTTGCTCATGACTTGCGAGTTATGTTACCCGTGTTCACAGTTGATTGAGCATCAATTTACGCCACAATTATTAACACTTAAAAGTAGCAAAGAGGATTTAAACATGACTACCATAACGCTTCGTGATTATTTCGCTGCAAAAGTGTTGCCATCGGTATATTCTGAAATGATCAATTTATTTCAAGAAGAGACTGAATTTCACGAAAAGTGTAGCGATATTGCGTTTGCGGCTTACGAACTTGCTGATGCAATGGTAGAAGCTAGTTTGGTACAACCTAATAGCGACTAATATACTTTTTTACATGTGGCGAATTGTTGGGAATTAGCGACCCAATGGTTATTTATTCTCAAAAATCGTGCTTTATCGAGGATTCGCCACACCACACACAGCGTTAAACAGTTCAATAAACTTGGCGCCTGATTCTAGGGTCTGTGGCGTGTCTTTGACGCTATAGGTAGGCAAGTCCCTTTCCAACTCTCTGCAAATCGTCCTAGAGGTCTCTGAGCCTTTTAGCGACCCGCAGCCGTTCAATAGCGGTAGCGTTATCACCATCAGCCCTGCGAACACGGTCTGCAATATCCTCAATCTTCCTTGCTTGTGCATTATCAGCCTCTCTCATAGCATTTTCAGCAGAGTCATACCCTTGCTTACGACCCGTTAAATAAATAGCGAGAACGCCTAATAAAGCTCCAGCCAAAGCAATCAGGTAGCCTTTGAACCTTAACCAGATTGCCATTGTCCTGTCCTCATCTGCGTTGCCATCTCTTTTGCTCGGTTAGGTGTTTGGCTTGCCCACAATGATTTAAGCATATTTTCAGCAGCGGCATCATAGTCACCAAGCTCAATTAGGTTTAAGGTGCTCTTAAACTGCAACAGACCATGCACGCCCATTTGAAATGCCATGTTTAATAGAACACCTTGCCTTGCATCATTTAATCGCTTAAAACTCGGTATAGAGCGATTGAGCGCCTCGTAGACACCATTAACATCGTTAGCCAATAAGTATTCTGCTTCTGTCTCACTAATGCCACCACCTTTGGATTTGTCAATCAAGCGACCATATCCAATAGTTAAATAACCAAGTGAGTCTTTATAAGCGTTACTAACGAAACCCTCATGCCTCTTGATCTGCTTGGTCGCTTTGGCTATCAAGTTTTGATTGTTTAATGACTCTGGCAATTGGGCTTGCACAGATGCAGATGATTCCAATGACTTTGAGGACTTCGCTTCCAACGTTTTCGGTAACGAGAGTCGGGAGAGAATTGATGACAATAGCGACATGATGGGGAAATAACTCCAAAAAAGTTAATAACGAGCCACCGATTATAGATAACCGAATAGACCACCACTTAGACCAATCTTTAACATCAGGGACTAAAGTCATACAGGTTGACCTCGAAAGTAAGCAATGTCATCAAGTACGGCACAGAACTCAGGTTGAATTAACCTACCGTTGCGAATAGACAACACAGCGAATCCTGAGCAATGGTTTTTAGGGTTATCTTCACCATACCCCATATGATCGCCATCTGTCTCGGCAAGTGTGCCAGTATCCACCCCCCAGCGAGTACCGTTATAGTCCGACAAAATGGTGGCTTGTAGGCGATGTAAATGACCCGTCACGATTGAAGTGCCAGACTTCAAAGCATTGTTGTAAGTTGCATGTAGTCCGTTGTTATAACGGTGTTTTATCATCAAGTTACGGTTGACCATAACTGACATACAGAATAGCCAACGTGGGAAATGGTCTTTCAGCGAAAAGCCTTGCAATCCTTCATACTCAGGTGCAAGGTTAGCTAACTTAGACTCGAACCGCATATCGTGATTACCGAGCGTAAAAATAAGTTTAGCGTTACCTGCAACTTTCTCTATCTCGTTCAGTCTATCTGCAACAGCTTCTAGCTCTTCCTTAACGGTTGGCATCTTAACAGTTGACCAAGATGCTTTAGGGTAGCGTGAGATTGATGCGCCATCCACAGCATCGCCATTCATTATGATAATTTCAGGCTTGTGTTTTTTAACAAGTTTGACTAACGCTTGGTGGGCTGTAGATACTTCATCGGGCCAGTAATGTGCGTCACTTGCTACAAAGATGGTGGCATTGTCGATGTCTACATCCATGCGACTCATGTAGTCACGAACGTAATAATCGGCAGCTTCAGAGTGGTCTGCAACTAAACGTATCTTGTATTTGTTCTCAATCCTTCTGCGTCTAAGGTAAACACCTCTGACTTCTAGTTTTT
>Ga0196889_1000609_pt1 | contig 10277 bp, 18 predicted proteins | sample VirMetDEL_Nov_12_FD_166415 | JGI IMG/M metagenome (GOLD analysis project Ga0196889, IMG submission 166415) | Aqueous microbial communities from the Delaware River and Bay under freshwater to marine salinity gradient to study organic matter... | ecosystem: Environmental > Aquatic > Marine >...
CCCCCTGCATATTGTTTGCGTGTGGGTGGTAACATGTAACCATCTTTGTGATAAAGCCTATCGCTTTCTATTGGATGTGTGATAATGGTGATATGTTTGTTTCTTTCCCTTGCTTGTCTTCTTATATCCCCCAGTGTATTTTCAAGCCACATGTCACGAGGTAATCCATTCATGTCCCATTGCAACTCATTAAATGGATCTATGGTCAAAGTGTTTATGTTGATGCCCATCTTCTTTTCGTATTCATCTACCATTGTAAATATTTGTTTTAGGCTTACTTCCTTATCTACTTCAATAATATGAAAGTAAGGACTAATGGCCTGCATTGCTTTGTACCTTGTCTTTTCATCTACCTTGAATGGCCCCGTAACCGGTTTGCCTATCCACTTGTGTGCTATCTCACAAAGTATGTCATCAACATTTCCAGTCTCTGGTGAGAATATGCAATGCGTTAAACCAAACTTTTTGCTTAACCACACATCACGTTCAAATAAGAATTCACTTTTCCCACTGTATTCATGACCACAATAATAAGAGGTTGCACCCAATTTAACACTATACAAGTCATCTAAACATGCAAATGGCATCTGATAACCTTTTTGAAAGCCTTTAGAAATTAGACTATCTATCTCTGTAATCCGTTGTGAAGAATTATATATGTTCATGCTCTTGTTAAATTTCTCATGTGTGCTGCATACTGATCAACTGGTGTATCTATACTTTCTTTTATAAAAGGTAATGTATTAAGTATTTTTGATTTCCAATTTAATATCTTCTTATCGTGACCATCTTTCCATCCATTAGCTAACCAACTATCGTATTTAAGTTTTAGGTCTTTGATGTTTGCAAGTGGTTTGTTTTCTAAAGCATAATCTCTAAATTCAATAAAGGGGGGAATTTTATTTTTTTTATCTTTCTTTTTCTCTTTTTCTTTCTCTTCTTCTTCTTCTTTCTCTTCCTTTGGGGTGGTTGGTGGGTTAGTCCCTAAGGGGGTTGGTGGGGTGGTTGGCAGGGTGTTGTCTGTGGTGGTTATTGGGGTGCCTAATAAATCAGTTTTATTTGCTCTTTTCCATCCATTAACACTTGATTCTATTGCATGCCTTTGACTTTCATAACATAAATTAGTTAAAAAAGTTAATCCTTTAGGATCTTCATCTAAAAATTGTTTATCAATGATTGCTAACAAATAATTTAATTTGTCTTTGTCATCATTCAATTCATTAAGTACATCGTAATAACTCCTTAGGAAGTTAAACGCTTTTCTTTTGGTAAGTTTTTTTGCCATTTTGTTTCGCTTTTTTTATATTAAATTTAATAACCCAACGAGCGGAGTTGCGAAACATTATGGATAAATGAAAACCGCCCGTTGTGGTTAAATGTTTTGTAAATTCTAATTGTAATATCCATGAATTAAATGCTTCGCAGTACAAATATACTCTTTCTTTTATCTCTTATCTACTTATTTATAATTTGTCAATAACTAATTCGCTTCAACAGTCAATTCACCTATTGGTGTACTCAGAACCTCATGATCAATTGAATCCATTATGACATTGAAGTTGTGGATGATTCGTTCGTGCGCTTCTGAATCCATATCTTCTAATATGTAGCTTTGTTTTGCGGCCCAGTCTTCAATGCTTCTTATGGCCTTTTTAAAGCCGTTGTTGGGCATATTTACCATGTCCATTATAGTAAGTAGCCTTACTGTGCTAATGTATAATTCAATTGCTGGTTTCATAAGTCAATCTGTTCATTTAATCCCATAATTGCCCCATCAATAGAACTTTGTTGAAATCCTATACACTTCATTAAGTTAGTGAATGTTTCAAGCATTTCTGTTGCGTTTAAGTTGTCTTCTTTTGTTTCGATGGAATACGTAATTCCAAAATATTTAATTGTGATTATCATTTTATTTGTTTTTTTACCTTATTCCAATATTTTAATGTGCTTTTCTTCTTATGTCCATTCCAACCACCGTTCCAATTGCGTGCAATCCTTTCATCTGTTGGGTTCTTGGTGTGTGAGCGTATCACGTTAAACATTTCAATGCTTTTTGCCTTACTCCAACGATCTTTTAACGTGTATTTGTCTTCACCAAGTAACCGGTTAACCTCTCGCACCATAATAGGGCGTATTTGTAGCACTCCTACGGCATTTTCTTTTGAATTGTATGCCATACTATCAAAATTAGATTCAACGGCCATGATGGCGTTTAAAAGTGTATCTATTTGAATAGGTTGTATAATTGGTCTACCGTACCACATAGACTGTGTACTGATGAAGGCCAAAAGTGATATTGATAAGATTGTTTTTTTCATGGTGTTAAATTAATGGGGAGGTTTTACGCTCCCCTTAGTTGGTTATTTTATTATTATTTTTTCGTCCGATACTCTATTAAAACTTTTAGAAGACTTCCCTTTACTTCCATTATTCCAATTATGTATAGTTATCTCATCCTTACTTAATGGATGCTCTAATGGAAAGTAAAATCCTAAACTTGGGTTGCTTGATACTATCTGCTTTAATTCGTTTAGCGTAAAGGTCGTTTGGCTTTTAAAGTACTTTTTCATTTCTTTTTTCCGTTTATGTTACCACAAATGTAATATGTAAACTATGTGCAACTATCACATTGATACAATTATTTTCATTTTTCTTTCTTATTTGGAATCACTCAAAATAGTGTACATTTAAAATACACTTATTAATATATTTATCAATATAGTTAAATTTGCAGCATGATAAAAGATAACATCTTACTTGTTGGATTCATCATTGCGCTTCTGCTGATGGTGTTAATAGTCAATATTAAGCAGTGCCGCAAACCTGCACCACCAGAACCAGATCCAATTGAACAAATTGATTCCATTGAATTAAGAATTGACACCATACAAATAACTAAAATTAAAACCATAACTAAACTTAAAACAAAAATACAATATGAAACAAGTACTATTAATCGCACTTCTGACAATGGCCAAATTAGCATCCGCGCAAACCTCAGAGATTCCATTGACCTCTATTTGTATACAAGATAGTATTCACACACCGGTTGAACTTTACAAGGCCGACAATATACGTTTGAATACGTTATATCGTGAACTACAACTTTGTGATTCGCTTCGTATATTAGAACTATATGAATTGCAGGATCAAAAACAAATCAGCATTCAATACAAAAAAAGTCTTGATCTTAAAAGTCAAATGCTAAAAAATTCTGCTGCTGATACACGTGATAAGATTATGAAGTTAAGAAGAACCAGAAAGGTATTATCATGGGCCATTGTGGCGGTGGTGTTTGAAGGATTTATTATTTATATTAAGTAATACTTAAATGAGATTAAAAGAAAAGAAATGTAAAGGCCAAAATAAAGCCATTAATTTTGATGGTTGTGGTGGGCTTGTTTTAGTACGTACGTATGGACTTTGTTCAAAGTGTCATGATCAATGGCTTAAAACAACGCCAGAGGGTAAAGAACAACTATACAAGCATGCTATTAAACATGTCACAAATATTCGTAAAATCAAGACAGAACAAAAGACAAAAAACAAAGAACTGTTAAAAACACGTTCCGACTGGCAAAAGGATGTGCAGGTAAAAATCAATAAAATAATAAGGTTAATTGATCATGGTCAAAAGTGCATTGCATCCGGCAAGCACTCAGCCATTAATGATGCAGGCCATTACTATGGAAGATTGGCACACCCTACTTTAGCATTTCATGCACACAACATATTCCAACAGTCACGGCATTCCAACTCATACAAAGGTGGTGACGATAAGAGATACCGCGAAGGCTTAATTGATACATTTGGCATTCAGTACTTAAACTGGATTGAATCACTTCCTGCACACCCATTGATTAAATTGAACGTGAATGATCTGAAAGATTTGAATCTAAGGTTAAACGATTACATCAAAACAGTTGACAAAGTTCTTAGATCACCAGATGAAAGGATTGCAGAAAGGAACCGGTTAAATGAGTATTTAGGAATATACCAAAAAGAGTTAAGTTCTTATTTATAATCATTCTATTGGTGTTGCATATAGTTATACAATTATATTTGCATTAATATAAAACCATGAACCACGAACTAAATAACCTCCAAAATGACTTTAATCGTTCGCGTGATTTGTCATTACTTAATTGCTTTTTAATTGCTGAAACAATACCCCACGTTGATGGTGACAACATTGTGACCACATTCAGCAAGTACCAAGACCACGATCAATACCTTATCTGTTGCCTTGAAGATAACCATGACATGCGCATTCTTTTAGATGTGTTTATTGATACCGGTGAATTTATAGACTGGATTGTTGACAATCGCCTGCACTACCAAGAAGATGACGAATACAATCCATTCAGTAGCTTTGGACATGACACCGTTAAACGTGAACTTGAATTCTATGATTACTGCAACGCGCAAAATGTACTGCAATACTTGCAGGAAGGAAACAAAAGAAAAGTAAAATACACAAGATAAAATAAATTACATTTAATGAAAGACATATTAGAACAAACCAGAAAGAAACCCTTCAGAGGAATCCAGAAACGAATTGCAGACCAATTAGGCATACACCCTCAGACAGTAAACAATGCTTTACTTGGCAGGCTTGTACGTATGGACCAAGCAACCAAAGAAGAAATAATTAGACTATTCAAAAATCAATATTCAGAAATAAACAAACAAATTAAAAATTAAATTATGGCAATTATCGCAACAAACACCGCAACATCATTTGACCGTGAACCAATCGCAGCAGGCAGCTATGCAGCAAGATGTTATTCAATGATTCAACTTGGCACCAACGAAGAGACCATTCAAGGTGTAGCAAAGAAACTAAACAAGGTTAGAATCACATGGGAGCTACCCACAGAAACAAAAGTATTCAAGGAAGAAAACGGTGAACAACCGCTTGTAATTAGTAAAGAATTTACCCTTTCAATGCACGAAAAATCAACCCTCCGTCAATTCTTGGAATCATGGAGAGGTAAAACATTTACAGAAAAGGAGGCTTTATCGTTTGATGTTACCGCACTAATTGGCAAGCCTTGCCTTATATCCATCAGTCACAAAGTTGCAAAGAATGGCAACACCTATGCAAACTTGACCGGTGTAAACTTACTTCCAAAAGGTATGGAATGCCCAGCACAAATAAACGCTGATCAAGTCCTTGCATTTGATGAGTTCAACGAAGATGTTTTTAATTCATTACCGGACTTTCTAAAAGATAAAATAGTTTCAAGTGAAGAGTTCAAAGCAATGTCAAAGCCTAATGAAATACCGGTTGATGAAAGTGATGAAATACCATTTTAAATTACATTTAAAAAATACTTTTTAATGATTAACTTATTCATCAAAATAACAGAAGAACAATTTGCTCAAGTACCTCAAGAATTTAGACAGTATTTTGAGGTGCTGAAAGCGGAACCAGATGATGATGAACTTTTTGAAGGTGATGAACATTACAGAAAGTTGGTAAGCGCATACCGCAAAGCAAGCAAGGAATTAAGGGATTATAAATTTGATAAACGTCACAAATGACCTTTGATCTTTCAAATAACTATGATGTGAACAAGGCCCAAATTAAGTTTGCGGCCTTGATTGCATCCGGTAAGAAGATTGAATTGAAAGAAATCAAACAAAAACGATCACTATCACAGAATAAGTACTTTCACGTTGTTGTGACATTATACGCCATTGCCTATGGTGCAACACTTGAAGAGGCTAAAACCGATTTAAAGCGTGACTATGGCCTTATATATGAAAAGAAAGGTAAGAAGTACCTAATGAGTAGCGCAGACCTTGACAGTCTTATTATGACACAATTTATAGACTACATAAGAACCAAAGCCGCCAAAGAACTAAACACATACATCCCAACCAGCGAAGAGTATTTGATTAATCACTTTGCAATTGATAAAGAAATAAACACACACAAAGAATACCTATGAACATAAAACAACTTAGAAAAGAAATAAACGAAAATAAACAATTGCTTACCGCAATGGGGATATACATAAATGAACTTGAAGACCGACTAAAAAAGAACGGTTATATGAGTGAACGAATAATGCAGTTAAGAACAAAACACAACCTTCAAAACGAAAATAATCAGTACATGCAAATTGCTTACTCTTACCACACGAACTTTGATTTGTTGATGTCTGTGGTTGCATTCTATTACAAAGAAAGTCCAGAAGAAATAAAAGGGAAATGCAGGAAACAAAGGTTTGTTGTACCGCGTCACATGTTTTCTTACTTAGTTAAACAATACATGCCAAATATGGTATTAACCGACATTGGTTCATATTTAGGTGGCCGTGATCATTCCAGTGTGATACATGGGCAGCAATCAATCGAAGCGTTTTTGGGATTTGATAAAAAAACCAAACGTGACTACGCAGCCATTGTTCAACTACTAAATGAGATTGCCAGCAATAACAATGACATTGCATATTTAGAAACCAATGCTTATTTAGAAGCAGTCTAATGACCTTGCATATAGTTTTAATATTACTTTTGAACTATGAAAGAAATGAAAGAATTAATTTGTAGAGTAGGCACAATGATGATGCCTTTAGGGTTTATGGTTTCACTTGTTGATTACCCAGTGTATGCAGGCATCACGTTTTTAGTTGGGTTCATATCCCTTCTTGAACTTATAAGTATAAAAAAGAATAAAAAAATTAAACTTTAAAGTTAATTATTGAGCAACAAACCATGCGGTTATCGGTTAATCTGGTAACCGCTTTTTTGTTTAATAGTGCAGTAACACGCTCTTTTGATACGTAATTATTCGATATTATACGTATTTGCATCCTAAAGTGTAGTATAATGTACTTTATGTGCTTTAATTTAGGATAATGTCGGAATAAAGCAACCTAATTTTGCACAATAAACCTTACCAATATATTGTGCGTTTTGTATTAAAGTGAATGAAGTATTAGGAAAAATTCATGCAGTTAACACTCAGAATAAATGCGTAAAACGGGCGATTTGCCCGTGTTCTTTTGAGTGAAGAAAACCTTCAATTGCCTTTGGTGCGTGCTGGTATCCATTCCGGTGATGCCATGAATCAGTTCCACTTGGTGACCTTAAACTTTCAACTGTTACACCTTGATAATCTTTTGAGGTCTTATGGTGAACGTGGTGTGTGTACACATACCGATGTTTGGTTGTTCCCCATTCATTTGATTCCACCGCCATCAACAAGGGAAGATCTTGTGCCTTTGCACCATCACCGTGTGTGGTTCCAATTAAGGATGTGCCATAAGCAAAGTACTTTCGGTGGGCAATTGAACAATCAAAGGTTATATTCTTGTTATTACGGAACCATGAACTGATCACATCAGCTAAAAAGAACCCACTTTGGTAATCATGGTTTGATGGATTAAAAGTGAAATGTACATCCGCCACCGGAATCAACATTTCCAAAACATCCACATACACTTGTTTAGCTTTGAGAAAATTAGAATACCACATTCCATCTGTGTCTTGTGGTGTTCCGCTTGTCGTTTGTCGCTTTGGACTATCGATGTGCAGAATATCGTTACCACCGATGAATAAAATTTTATCTATGTTATACCCTTGCGATTTGTCAATAATGCCTTGTACCCCCTCTAAAACGCGTCTCACGGCAATGTTTGTATCATAGTCTTCACCAGTCTCAAATGCTTCACATAATTTGCCAATGTGAACATCAGCAGGATCAATGACCAACAAGTGACCATCCTTTGATTTGTTCCTTTTTATAGTAGGATATTTTGGTGAATAGCTTTTTAATTCCGCAACTAATTTGTCACGAATTTTATCATAAGACACCGCACCTTCATAGTCTGGATTAGTAAAGAATAAAGAAGTGTCTTTTGTTTTAACCCAACCGTGCTTAACGTCTTTTGTTGGAACACCTGCATCTTCACAGTATTCATCAATCTTTGATTTGTAGAATGAAAAGTGTTTTTTAATTGTCAGTGGTGCTTTGCCAACAATGCCGCTTATTCTAACGAAGTAATCTTTGCGTGTTTCGCTTTCCTTCTGTGGGTTCTGTGCGAATGCTTCAAATGTCGGATCTAATTGGCTCATGTTTATGTGTGTGTTTGTGTTTATTTTCTTAGTTCAAAGTGTTGCCAGTCATAATTCTTTTCTACTCCAAGACTTATAAAACCATGTTTGTAGAATATGTCAATCATTGGTTGATACTCTGGCCGTGCAAACCTCGCAGTTTTTGCGGTTTCTTTTAACTTGTTTCTTGCAGGATCTAAATCGACTGCAATTCCCCACGCATGCTTTGACCAACTTGTTCCGCCTCGCATTTTACGGTAATTAAAACAACCCCCGAACAAATCAATTCCAAGCCTTTCTATTTCCTTTAATCCATAGTGTGCAAGTAAATCATTGAAAACATTTAAAAATGCTTCTGCTGCTAACTTATGGCATCTCATTTTAGAAACTTTAGTGTCTAAGTCCCACGCCAAACGCATGGGATAAGGTAAAAGGATTGTGGTCAAATAACTTGCACCGGTTTCATTTGGCTTGCCGTACTTCTTAACAATCTCGTTTGTGGTCATCATTTGCGTAACCTTTCTACTATGTTAGTAACTCCTTCAATTGCTATGTATGCCGTTGAAATAATCACCCAGTCTTCTGACCTAACAGAACCAGCAAACAACCCAATGGATGCAACCACAAACACTGTCAGTTTGCGGCTTACCCACTTGGATAAGATAAGATCAATCCTTTCCTTGTGACTCATTCTTTCTTAATTTAATCCATCGTTCTATGGTGTAACCAATGGACACCACCAAAAGAACAAATTTAAGAACCATGTCAAGATCACTAAATGACACGGCAAAAGATAAGATGTTTAGCAAATAAACTTTAAGATCCGACAACATCATTTACTTCTGGAATAACGCAGTAAGGACTATCTGGGTAAATGCTACAAAACTCAGCCTTGTAAGCCTCAGCCCATCCCGCAAAGATATGTACCCCCGAAGGATTAGGCCAAACAACAAAAGGTGCAAGCCATTCAAGTTCCTCGCATAGCATATCAACTGCGTACTTAGTACTTAGGTCAATACAATTTCCTTCCTCATCTTTAGCAAGGCATATAAAGCCAATCTCGTGGATTGCCGTTACTTCGGGGATTAGAGTTTTGTTTCCCTCTTCATCTTCTTCATAAAGGCTATCTTTTACCGTTAGCCATTCGGCTTCGTCTGTAAATTCAAATTTTAAAAATTTCATATTGTTGTTAGTGCTATAATTTCTGCATCAGACAAAGCGGTTGGGAATAGCATCATAGACTGCATACCTCCGCTAAAAGTTTCACCCCCTTGATTAAACCCCGAGAAATTGACAAAAGTACCTAACGCACTTGCTAATGTGCTTGCAGATTTAACTCCATTTTTAAACATACTTAAAGTTGTTCCATCACATTTTACGGCTAATTTCCCTATTGCGTTAACATCCCCAAAATAAGTACTACCCCTAAATCTACCGCCATTTGTAGAGTAATATCTCAAAGCCCCCCCGCTTAAATTTAACTGCATATAAACAACTACGCTTACCAAAACATCCATATCTGTATTATCAAAAAACCAAGTAAATTCACTAACTCCCGTCATTGTAGGAATAATAGTAGTGCTTGTTTCATCTTTAACCCTTGTAACCGCAGTTGAGGTGGTGGGTATCAGCGAGGTGCTATATGAGCCGTTTTCGATTTGCCCTTGCCAAAATTCAATCACATCGCCATCTTGTGTCATTTCAACATAAAGTCTTTGTGTTGACGCTACGGCTATCGCAGTTACTGAATACCTTACCCATTCTGTTGTCAAGGTAAATGTGGTTGGAGTGTTATTGATATCTATTAATCGCACCAAACCACTTCCGCTTACTTTACGCAAATAAATAGAGTTTGTATAAGGTTGACCAACGGTTGCAGAAAAAGCAGCTACACCAATCCTTTGAGTGCTTCCACTTGTTCGGGTTGCCGTGTGTGCATTTGTTGTGCCATCGGGTGATGTTGCACTATTTATGGATATTGATGCCGTTGTTTGAGTCCAAGTAGATGCATCGTAATTACTATATGTTATATAGTTCGTTCTCTGAGGTTCTAAAAGCAATTTACCGCATCCACCGCCAGTGTAGTCTATACGAGGAACACCCGTTGCAATTGATTCTATTAACCCTTGCTCGTTTACCCTTGTTGCCGTGCTTGCTCTTGTGAAGTCTAAATCGCCACTTCCATCTGTTGGCTTTAGGCTATATGCTTT
>Ga0196889_1000610_pt1 | contig 10275 bp, 8 predicted proteins | sample VirMetDEL_Nov_12_FD_166415 | JGI IMG/M metagenome (GOLD analysis project Ga0196889, IMG submission 166415) | Aqueous microbial communities from the Delaware River and Bay under freshwater to marine salinity gradient to study organic matter... | ecosystem: Environmental > Aquatic > Marine >...
TCTGACTGATGCCACTAGGCATGTAGACACCCTGACTCATCAGCCGGCGGTTAGGCCGTGCCCATGTAGAGTAGTCGTTACCCGCACATGTTGTAGAGATGAACTCACGCAGTACCTCACGCCAATCTACTTGCGGCTTCAGTAACTCTTCTAGTTCGCGGCTATCTGTACCACCCATCTTACCTGCGGCTAGTGCTCCCTGACGTATGGCCTCGTCAATGTCACGCGCCAACGCTCCCTTCTCCTCGTCGCTAAGATCTTGAGCGCCCTTCCAATCATGCTCATCCATTCCACCATCATCGTCGTTGTCGTTACTCTGACGTATTAGGTTAAACACTTGGGCTGTGTCCATATCCCTGTACTGGGCATCTATCAACCCTCCCTTGGGTATCACAGCGAAGCCATCGGCGTTGTCATCCATGATCTTGATGTTGATCACATAGTCCATAGCTTGGTTAGCTGTATTAGGGTCAATCTTCCAAAGGTGTTTCCACGTAGTCAGGTGCTGGTACAGCTTATGGTAGTTCTCATGTAGCACTACCCAACGTAATTCGGCGTCGGTCAGGTTGTCTACAAACTCCCGCCCGTACATCTCATCACGACCGTTGGTACAAGCTGTCGGCATATCATTGATAGTCTTCTCACCTATCATTAACACCCCCGCTAATGCCGTGTACTTAGGTTGACTCATGATTGATACCAATGCCTTGGACAATCTCTGCTCCGCTGTAAGTTGTTTACCTATTGATAACATACCGCCTCCTATGTCTTGTCTGCTGCGAACATGTAGTTATTTTGCATAGCCCACTCGGTAAACTTCTTACTCTGCATGACGATGCTCCGGTGTGCGTAGCTGTCTACCCGTGACCCGTTGGCGAATAGACCCTGCGCTTCCTTGTCTAGCCGGTTCATGTACAGCACCCAGTTATCTACCCAGTCACGGCTCATGGCACCCAGTGCTCGGTACACCACCATACACACGGCTGACGCTGATACAGGGACGGTGGCATTGAGCGGGTCATCCTTTATAGACTGCAAGGTCGGTAGCTGGTCGGCCAGTTTGACAAAGGCCATCATGTCCAGCGCGGCTCTCGTACCTATAGTGCCTATAAGTAAAGCTGTTAAGGTATTGTCATCCAAGTACTCACGCTGGTGTAGCCAGTCAGATGCCGCCTCTAGTGACCTAGGGGTAACGAACGCTGCACGCTGCTGCTTGGGGTGGTAGATGTACGGGTTGTCTTCTGGGTCTTTGACATCCTCGAACCCCTGCAATACCTGTGGGAACTCACGTATAAACCCTAGCACCGATGCGTGCATACCGTTGTTGATGCCATACTCGATCAGCTCTGTGCTGTCTGGCTTACGCATGTTGACCACGGTCATGCGGTTACGGGCATGTGGCGGTATCATATCTCCCACTCCCTCTGCGCCTAGGTTACTCGTGGCAAATACTATGCTGCCTTCTGGTAACTTCTTAGCACCAACCTTGTGCTCTAGGATAGTGATCAGCGTGCCGTTCTTGACCGCTGGATTACCCTTGGCCCACTCGTCGAACATGATAATGACAGGCTTGCCGTGGTGTATCCCGAACTCTTCGTTGGGCAGGTAGGTCACGTACCCCTCACTAGTGTTGAGCGAGGGTATACTCAGGTCACCTAAGTCCTTGGTAGTACAGTCGAAGTAACACGGTATGTGCTTCGGGAACTTGTCGGCCAACATCTTTAGCAGTGTTGACTTGCCACTACCCATGTGGCCTTGGACTAATACAGTCCGCTTGTCTCCGCCGGTAGCGATGAGGTTAACGGTCTGGTCGATAGATAATGCGTACATAGATGTAGTATTCATAATGTTTATTCCTAAAAGTTATATGGTTTGTTATAACGTGTTATAACAGTAGACACCTACTGCTGTGTTGTAGTTACCTGTGTTACATGTCCAACGATGGTAGAGACTTGATCGCCGCATCCACTGCTGCCTTGGTCTTGACGCGCAGGCTCTCGTTGTTCTTGAGTCCGTCCGTAGTGACGCCGCGCAGTGCTTCTTCTAGCCGTATCCGCATGGCCTCCATCTGGCTGTCGCCAGTGACGTTACATATACCCAGCATGTCAACCATGTCGAGCACGTTGTCCACCAAGGTACTGTGGAACCGCTTCTTCTTATCGTCGCCGCTGTAGTCCAGCCGGTCAGACATATTAGACAGGGATGTGTACATGCGCTTCCACACGTCGTTCATAGCCGAGGTCAACTGCTTGGTATAGTAGGCGGTGTAGTGATCCTCCAATACCTGCCGTTGCTCGTTGCCTACATCAACACGGAAATCCCCTGCATCAGGTAGTGGCACGTAGCTGACGTTGAACGCGAACTTAGACGCTAGTGACATCTGGGTTGGGTAGTCGTCCCGCACGAACAAGTCGCCTAACCGTGCCTGTGCTCTGGATATCTCCCAGTCGTAGGTCGTGACGAACGCTGCGCTTATACTGTGGAACTCATTTTGGAGTTCGGTCATCTGCTTGTGGTACGCGAAGTACTGCGCTGTTGGCAGTAGTCTCATGCCTGTGTCTGACCACGGCATTGTCATGCTGTAGTGTATGTTCCGCGCATTAGCGGTGAACTTGTGGATGGCGTCCAGCTCCTCGCAGTGCCCGAGTAACTTCTTATTGACCGCAGCCGTGCCCTTGTCGGCGTAGTTCTGGCTGGTCACTGTGGCGCTTGCACGCTTGTCTTTCTTGCGCCCTGTCCACTGGGAGATCTGAAGTTCTACCAGCATGGCGCTTGAGCCGATGCTAGGTGCTGCCGATGCCAAGGTTACCGCTGCTGTTGATACTGTGTTGATCATGTTCATAGTGTGTATTCCTTAAAGGTTTAGTTGGTTTGTTATAACGTGTTATAACCAGTGGGTAGTTTATGCGGCTATTCTTGCGATTAGTCGCGGTTTGTTGGACATGACGACAGTACCGCCATGCAGTGGAATGTAGATAGATGCTTTCCTTCCGTCAGCACCACCACACGCACCACAGTCTATACACTGTAGCTTCTTACCTGCCTCCTTCGATGCTGGGCACAGCACCTCACCTGCTAACTTCTCATCCCCTACACGGAATGATCTGTACCCTAGCTGTCGTGCATGGGCAACGTCGTCGGGCGTGTCTGCACTTGCCATCACTAGCTTGGCCCATGCTTTGGCTATCGTGCGCCATTGGTGCGAATACCCTGTCGTTATGCTTGCCAGCCGCTTGAGGTTATGCCACACCTCTATTGGCGCGGCCACGGGGTCACCGTATGTTCCGACCCTAACGGCTCTGCCCTCCAAGTACTTATCATGCACTGCTGGGTCGTACACTGGGTAACTGCCACGCAAGAACGCCTTATACACGGTAGTCTGCGCCTGATAGACCGTTACATAGCAGGTTCTATGCTTGCCCGTACCATCACCACGATGGACGCAGTCACCACAAATACTGCTGTCTTTGCCCTCCTGTATAGCGGCTACAGGTAACATGTCTGCACGTAGTATGTGGGTCTGCACCATGTCTCCGGTCTTGCCGTTACGACTACTATGTAACCCCGTGGCAATCACCACGATAGGCGCACCGTCCAGCAGTGATGGGCCTTGATACAAAATAACTCCGCTTGGTTTTTTCATAACTTACTCTCCTGTTTGTTATAACGTGTTATAACAGTGCTATTGTTGCGTTGGGGAAATTTAACTTTTTTTTGACTTGAGAAGGTATTATAGAGCATCTATCAGCTTATGTCAAGTTCTACACAAACGTGTTATATAGTGATACACGTACCACCTATGTTGTGTAACGGTGTTGTTTGGTGAAGTGATAATGGGCAGGAAAAAAAGTCTAGCTGTCGAGGTGTATGTAGAGTTGCTGGGGTGTTGCGAGAAGTGTATTGTTCCATATTGTTCCACATTGTTCCAAGGTGTAGGTCGGTAAGTCCTTGATAAGTAAGGAATGTTCCAAAGTGACATTTATCTCAGGATTACTTCGGTTTGAAGATTTGAACGGAGAGATTGGAACAAAGGGTAGGGAGCGCGTTAAAATGTTGCCGGATAAATATAATCTGTACTTTTGGAACATTACAATTAATATTTTATAAAAATAAATAATAATGAACTTCTGCTCAAAGGGCTTAGGGCATACCTCGTCACTAACTACCACGAGCTACCACGTTTTACCACGAAACTATAATGTTCCAAAACGTACTTTTATTTTGGAACAATAGGCGAAATCTTGGAACAATACCCCTATATCTTGGAACAATACCCCTTTTGCTTGGAACAATAGGTTTTGTTATAACGTGTTATAACTTCTGCCTGTGAGGCGCTCCGCAGAACATACTACTGGTATCAGGCGATGCCTAAACGTGTCAGAGGCGCTCCGCAGAACATACTACTGGTATCAAGTACGGGAGACGAGAGGCGCTCCGCAGAACATACTACTGGTATCAAAAAATTAAGGCGAAAAAAAACCCCGCCGAAGCGGGGCTGGATTAAGCTGTTACTATTGTGGTGATAAGGATCACGGCCATACCCCATATAATTATGTATGCCATTATAATCCCTCGCCAGTATTGCCGCTCGGCTCTCTCGAATTGCTTTTCTGCTAAGTACTTCAAGGCTGCTGTTTGGTCACGCATGTTATTCTCCAAAATTGTGGGGCCATTGCTGGCCCCGGTTGATTACTTAGCGGCCAGTATCAATGCCGCCGCCTTCATTAGTTTGACAAACTCGTTTACGTTAAACGATGGATCGTCGCACCCTTGCGCCTTTTTAGTCGCGCTAACTATCAACTCGAGCAACTTTACATTGACGCCTTTACCAGTATCGCTGGCCTCGCTGGCCTCACCTGTTGGTTGTTGAGCTGCCCTAGTCTTAGGGGCGGCCGGTGCTTGCCGTGCCTTTAAGTCGCGCTTAAACGCCCCCATAAACGCGCCCACCGATTGCTGCTTCAACCGTTTAGCTGCCGAGTTGTCATCGTTCAGCGCCTTGGTGGGTGTCGACAATAGCTTGCGATCGCTAGCGCTAAACCCCTCGACAATGGCCGCCTTCAATGCTTTGTGCAATTCAGGCGTTGACGTTGACCCCTCGCCGCTCGGCGCTATAAAGTCTGTCCATAACATACCATCGGCAACCAGTTGATCGACTGTCGCGCTGGTGCGGCCATTAGCTTTGATCTGGCTCGCTGTCGCGCTGGTGATAGCCTTGCGACCGTTTACTGTAAGGCGTGCGGGTATTGCATTGGTTTCGTTTCTCATAATGTATGCTCTCTAGTTGCTGCCGGCATCATTGCTCGACATGGATATACATTAACACGTTTACCTATTAAAGCAAGGCATTGATCACCGCTCGGCATTAGTTATAACGCGTTATAACAAAACGACAGACCTCGACACCCACCCGCCCCCTATGACCCCTTCTCAGGAAAATTCCCGGCGGGGCTATAGTATTACCAATTTACTCAAATAAATCACTTTTTCCCAAGTTCGGTACCCCACCCCCCTCTATAAGGGAACACCCCCCGCCTTTATTTAATTGTTGGTTGTAAAAAAAATTTTTAGCCCATATTATACGTTTCCATGTATAACTCACACAGCGCCACCACTACGGGACGGATAGGAGAGTTCTTCGTAATGTACCTGCTGGAGAAGCATGGTATACAGTGCCACCATGTAACTCGTTTCGGCGTAGACCTGTGGTGCCAGTCTCACTTTGGTGACGTGTTTACAGTTGAAGTGAAATCCTCTAATAAGAATAAACGCGGCCGTTACGCGTATGATATCAAGGACGATCGTATTGCTGACTTTTATGTGTTTGTAGCCTTAGAACTGGAAACCGTAATTGTCAAAGCCGCAGAAGAACTACCCTCCGCTGTAGGCCACCAGCTTGCCCCCCACCAGTTTACTGTGCAGGAGTTGGAAACCGGGGTACGGCGGTTAGGTAAGTTCAAGCGAGGGCGTAGGAAAACCCCAAAGAAAAAGTAGTTTGTGCCCACTGCCTCTTGCGTACTACTTCTGTATAAGGTATAAAGCAGGCTCTGGTGAATAACCTGCGACGGCAACATGACGATTAAACTCGAACCTGAAGTTGGGGTTCCGCTATTTGATGACGATCCTGTGGTGGATTTAACTATTCGCACACAAGCAGCTAAAACTACGGCCTTAGAGCTAGCAGAACACGGGTTAGAACTTAAACCCAACAAGGAAGATGAAGACGTGGCAGCTAAAATTGCTATGGCCTATGCTGACGACCCCGAAAAAACGTCCAAGAAGGTAACTTCTAAGCGTCTATCTAGTCTTACGCCTGCTTCTTTAGTACTTACAGGTAACATATTGACGGAGTTTGGAGCCTCAGTAGTTGAGTCTGCAATATCCATACGGCATTTAGTTACTAATAAACTTATTATAGAGACTGAAAACCCCGACCCCCGCGTACGAATACGAGCGTTGGAGTTATTGGGTAAGATTTCAGACGTTGGGTTGTTTGCGGAGAAGTCGGAAGTGACGGTTACACACCAATCTACTGATGATCTAAAAGCTAAATTACGTCGTAAGTTAGAAAAGCTAGTAAATCCTGTTGAGGAGACTATCCTAGACGGAGATTTCATTGATTTAGACGCCGAGTTAGGGCTAAAGCCTAGTGAGTGAAGCCCAGCAGGACTTTACGCAGGAAGAAGTTCAGCACATGTTGTCTAATATAGACTCTTTTACCGACGACGAGGTATTGGAGATAGAGAAGCTAGTCGATGAACTAGCTAGTAGACGCCAGAATAAGCTCGCCTACGACGATTTAATAGAATTTTGTAAGTTGATGCAGCCAGACTACTTAGTGGGTAAGCATCATCGCATCCTCGCTAACATGTTGATGGCAATTGAGCGCGGAGACAAGGATCGGGTGTGTGTAAACATCCCTCCTCGCCACGGTAAATCCCAATTAGTATCTATTTTCTTCCCCGCGTGGTACTTGGGGCGTAATCCAGACAAGAAAGTCATGATGGTGTCGCATACCACTGACTTGGCGGTAGATTTCGGGCGTAAAGTACGTAATATTATCTCCAGTTCCGCCTACACAAGCATATTTCCTACTGTTGGCCTCGCTAAAGACTCTAAATCTGCGGGTCGCTGGAGCACAAACTCTGGGGGGGAGTACTATGCGTGTGGTGTTGGCTCTGCCCTAGCTGGTCGTGGTGCCCATTTACTGCTGGTAGACGACCCTCATTCAGAGCAGGATGTCATTAATGGCAACTTTTCGGTCTTTGAGAAGGCTTATGAGTGGTTTACGTTCGGTGCTCGTACACGTCTAATGCCCGGAGGTAGTGTAGCTATTGTCCAAACTAGATGGCACATGGATGACCTTACAGGCCGTGTGGTCAAAGATATGTCCAATAACGAGCGATCTGACCAGTACGAGGTCATTGAATTTCCCGCCATACTAGACCTATACGCGCCTGATACAGGGGAACCTATACAAAAACCGCTATGGCCCGAGTTCTTTGACCTAGAAGCCCTGTTACGTACTAAAGCCTCTATGCCTGCGTTCCAGTGGAATGCCCAGTACCAGCAGGAGCCTACCGCAGAAGAAGCGGCTATTGTGAAGCGCGAGTGGTGGAACGAGTGGGAGAGGGAGACCCCGCCCAAGTGCGAGTACATAATAATGTCGCTGGACTCCGCAGCAGAAAAACACAACCGTGCTGACTATACGGCACTGACTACGTGGGGTGTGTTTCTAAATGAAGAGACTTCAGCGTATAATATAATACTGCTCAATAGTATAAAGGACAGACTAGAATTCCATGAGCTAAAAGAACTAGCCCTGAGAGAGTACGAAGACTGGGAACCTGACTCGTTTATTGTGGAGAAGAAAAGCTCCGGTGTTGCGCTGTACCAAGAGATGCGCAGGATGGGGCTACCCGTATCGGAGTATACCCCTCATAGAGGATCAGGGGATAAACTTGCACGCTTAAACTCAGTATCTGATATTGTACAGTCTGGACTAGTATGGGTTCCTCAAACACGGTGGGCCGAAGAAGTAGTAGAAGAGATAGCCGGGTTCCCATTTATGAGTCATGACGACTTAGTGGACTCCACGGTTATGGCACTTATGCGGTTTAGGCAAGGTGGATTCATACGGCTACCTACAGACGAAGCAGAAGAAATCAAATACTTTAAACATCGCAGCGGCGGGTTTTACTAAGAGGTTAAACAATGTCAATTGAAAAAGGGCTATACGCCGCTCCTGAAGGCGAAGACGACGATTTAATGGAAGGGTCAGAACTTGAAATTGAGATCGTAAACCCAGATATGGTTACTCTCGATGACGGTAGCGTAGAGATTACCATTATTCCGGGCGGAGATGAAACTGATTTGTTGGGTTTTGACGCCAACTTAGCGGAAGCCTTAGACGAAGGTATGCTGACGGAATTAGCCACTGACCTTATTGGTATGGTTGAGGCCGACGAAGAGAGCCGCAAAGAGTGGGCTGATACTTACGTTAAGGGTCTTGAGATTCTAGGGTTTAAGCAAGAAGAGCGCAGTACTCCTTGGGAAGGTGCCTGTGGGGTTAACTCTACAGTATTGGCTGAAGCTGCCATACGATTCCAAGCAGAGACTATGAGCGAGACGTTCCCCGCCTCTGGCCCAGTTAGGGTAAAAGTTCTGGGTAAGGAGACTAAAGAGAAGCTAGAAGCCGCAGAGCGGGTAAAGGCTGATATGAACTATCAACTTACCGAGACTATGGTTGAGTACCGCCCCGAACATGAGCGTATGTTGTACAGCTTAGGGCTTGCAGGATCAGCGTTCAAGAAAGTCTATTATGATCCTACTATAGATAGGCAGGTTGCCATCTACATCCCCGCCGAGGACGTTATCGTTCCTTACGGCGCGTCTAACATTGAGTCAGCAGAACGTGTTACACATGTTATGCGCAAGACTAAGAACGAAGTACGGAAGCTACAAGCAGCGGGATTCTATATTGATGTAGAGTTGGGTGAGCCTTCTCCGTTTCATACGGATATTGAAGAGAAGAAAGCCGAGGAAGGCGGGTACTCTATTACTGACGATGACCGCTATAGCATCTACGAAATTCATGCAGACCTGCTCATTGAGGGTGTTGATGACGAAGACGATCTAGCAAAGCCCTACGTAGTTACTATTGAGCGTGGTACTTCAGAGATACTGTCCATACGCCGTAACTGGAACGAAGAAGACGAATTGATGTTGAAACGTCAACATTTTGTACACTACGTATACGTTCCCGGTTTTGGTTTCTACGGACTTGGATTGATCCACATTGTTGGTGGTTACGCCCGAGCAGGTACCTCACTTATACGTCAGTTGGTAGATGCTGGCACCCTGTCTAACTTACCGGGTGGTTTGAAGTCCCGTGGGTTACGTATTAAGGGTGATGACTCTCCTATCTCGCCGGGCGAGTGGAAAGATGTGGACGTACCATCAGGAGTAATCCGCGACAATATTATGCCCCTTCCTTATAAGGAGCCAAGCCAGACACTCCTACAACTACTAAACCAGATTACCACTGAAGGCCGGCGTCTCGGGGCTATCAGTGATATGAACATCTCCGACATGTCTGCTAATGCCCCAGTGGGCACTACACTGGCTTTGTTAGAGCGGACTCTTAAACCAATGGCAGCAGTGCAGGCCCGCGTTCATTATGCCATGAAGTTAGAGTTTAAGATGCTAAAAGCTATCATGGCGGAAGAAGCCCCCACTGAGTACGAGTATCAGCCATTTAGGGGAGAAGTATCAGCCAGACAGTCGGATTACGCTCTTGTCGATGTGATCCCTGTAAGTGACCCGAATAGTTCAACAATGGCGCAGCGAGTAGTGCAGTACCAAGCAGTGTTGCAGATGTCGCAACAAGCCCCGCAGATATACAACCTACCCCAGCTACACCGCCAGATGATTGAAGTACTTGGCGTCAAGAACGCTGACAAGTTGGTGCCCACAGAAGACGACGCTAAACCAACTGATCCAGTTAGCGAGAATATGAACGTGCTAACAGGTACCCCAGTGAAAGCGTTCCTGATACAAGACCACGAGGCACACATTGTGACTCACCAGTCGTTCATGAAAGACCCTATGATTGCTGGGGCTATTGGTCAGAATCCACAGGCACAGCAGATGATGGCCGCGCTCAATGCCCACATTGCTGAACACCTTGGGTTTAGATACCGCGCTCAGTTGCAGGAGAAACTTGGAGTCGAGCTACCACCACCTAATGCAGAGCTGCCAGAAGATATTGAAGTACAT
>Ga0196889_1000617_pt1 | contig 10187 bp, 10 predicted proteins | sample VirMetDEL_Nov_12_FD_166415 | JGI IMG/M metagenome (GOLD analysis project Ga0196889, IMG submission 166415) | Aqueous microbial communities from the Delaware River and Bay under freshwater to marine salinity gradient to study organic matter... | ecosystem: Environmental > Aquatic > Marine >...
GCGTCATCGAGATGGCCCAGAAGATACGCGAGATCTGCGACACTGCAATGGTGCCAAGCCCTGACCCTGAGGCTCATGTGCGGTTTACAGGCGGCTCTAGCCTACACTGTGTTGGTGCTGACGGTGGTTTAAAGTCGCAGGCGACTGACCTGTTTATCCTGGACAACTCGGCATCTGCTAGAGTTTGGGCATTAGTCCAATCTGTTGAGAGTGTCGGCGGCTTTGGCATGTATTTTGACACCCACTTAGGAGGCGAGAAGCAGACCATGATTCACATTGATACTCGCACTGAACGGTTGCTGTGGATCTGTCCTGATGAACCTAAACGTAGGTACATCTATTACAATAATAACCCCATTTACTTTCTAAACGTGCTGGCCAAAGAGCTGGGAAAGATATGATGGGTCATCGGATCAATGCCGCCTTTGAACCTTTTTGGTTTTTCCTTCAGCAGGGCATGATAATACGAAGAGCTATACTGTTCATCGCAATCTGGATGACACTGGACAGCTACAATTGGGCAAAGATGTACGCGATGACAGACGCACCTGACCCTCTGATCTATGCTGCTGTGCTGGGTGTTCCGTCTGCGCTGCTAGTTGCCGCGATTAAGTTTTACAATGAAGTCAGGAGCATTGAAGGATGATTGCAGAACTAAGCTCAATCCTGGCATCCAGTGCAGCCGGTTCATTAATCGGCGGCGTGTTTAGCTGGTTGAACCGCAAAGAGGAAGCGAAGGAAAGAGCAAGCGAGCGTGAGTTTAAAATTGCGATGGTCGGTGCCAATGCTAACGCCGCTGAAATGGCATCTGAAGCACGAGCTTTCGAGGAGTCACAGAAAACGGTCGGCAGTGTTGGCAGTGCCATCAAGAGCGCAGTCAGACCCGTCATAACCGCAGTGCTACTGTACCAGACCTATGTAATCCTGACAGGGCTAGAGACGATTGTCGGCGGCATAGAAGCACTCGGTGATGGGGAAGCATTGCAGCTTTATAGAGACATTGTGCTGAACATAATCTCCTTGACCGCGACCAGTGTGTCCTGGTGGTTCGGTGCGCGGCCATCTAACCGTGGGAAATAATCACATGAAGGTAAGATCTTCGGAGATCATGCCGTCTCGGTAACGCTGGATTGATTGCTTCAGACCAGTCTCACTCGTCGCCTTGTGTCGCAGTGAGTCGAGTACCGCCAGGTCCACTGTCTCACGAGCCAGGATCTGGTGAATGATGACACCCTTTTTCTGCCCGGTTCGCTTGAGTCGACCGATCATCTGGTAGTACAACTCGAGTGACCAGGGTAACCCAAACCACACCATGATGTGCCCACTGTCCTGCAGTCCATCGACACCGTGTCCCATCGACGCAGGGTGGCCGATCAGTAGCTTAATGTCACCCTTGCCCCACGATTCCAGTACGCCCGGTAGACGGGCTGTGCTGACCTCTGTGAGGTTCACGGGCTTCAGGTGTTTGAACTTCTTCATGATTCGAACGGCGTCAAACTTAAAACTGTACCCTACCAGGACAGGACTGCCACCAGCCTCTTCGAGTATGCCAGACAACACGTCAATCTTCTCATCGTGAATGTCTGCAAATTCAGGCTTGCCTGGTTCAACATATGCACCACCGTTCGCAAACTGCAGACACTTGTTAGAGATGCTGGACTTATTGAACAGCTCAATCTCAACACCGTCGTCCAGCTTGGTGAACATTTCGTCTTCGATTTCGTTGTACTGACGCCGGACCTTTGGTGGTAGATCAACCCAGATATTATTGAATGTCACAGCGGGTATTTTCAGGTAGTCCTCAGCGTCCATCTTAATTGTGATGTCGGCAATCTTACCCTCGATCAACTGCTTGCCGATCTCACTAATCGTGACACCGAAACCGTTGTAGTTCTGGTAGAAGTACGAGTCGCGGAAATGTGTGATGAACTGACCGAAACGTTTGCCACCATCGATCGCCATGTACTGACCAAACAGATCCTCATACCCGTTCGAGGCAGGGGTGCCCGTCAAACCGGTCCGGTATTTAAAGTGTGGGATTATCTTTTTCCATCCGACAAACTTTGTCACAGTCTCGTTGGGCTTGCCACGATTCTTAATCCGTTTACCACCGCTCATTCGCTGTGACTGTGAGTTTTTCATTTTCGAAACTTCGTCATAGACAATCATCTGGTACGGGATCGGTTTGCCCTGGTCCAGGTAGTAGTGGGTCAACTGGTTACTGAACCATGCCAAGTTCTCATAGTTGATCAGGTGGATGTCAGAGCTGCGAGACATTGCGCGCAGTCGCTTCTGTTCGTCACCGTGTATCAACGAGAACGTCAGATGCTGCAGGTGTTCCCACTTCTTAGCCTCACGCTCCCAGACGGCCGCTATGACACGTACGGGGCCAATGACCAGTGTCTGTGTGACCTGCTTTGCTCTCATTCGGTGTTCGATTGTTGTGAGTGTCACGGGTGTCTTGCCGAGACCCGTGTCTAACCACAGCATTGAGTCGTCGTGACTGAGCTGGTGGATGACCGCCTTTTTCTGGTAGTCGAAAAACTCTTGAGGACTCAGCATTTTAATTTCACCAGATCATAATGTACAAACTCATTTACCATTGCGTCACCATAGAGTGTCACCACATTGGCACCCAGCTCAATGAGCCGAACATGCTCCCGTGCCTGCACGCTGCTCAACTTACCCTTAGTGGTCTTTAACTCGACAAAGACAACGTGCCCGGCGTAGAAGACGATCCGATCAGGCACCCCAGCACGACCCGGTGAAACCCATTTGCGCGTGGTCCCACCGATCAGCTCAATCTGTTCGTGGAAATACTTCTCGATTTGTTTTTCGGACCACATTCTAAAACTCCCATTAACCGATCCGAACTGACCCGCGACCCAGCGCGCCGTCAGTTTCCATTTGTACCTTTGTTGAAAACTTCTTTGCTGCTGACACCGATGGAAACACCTTCACCTCACCGGTATCAACTGTCTCGACCCTATTGCCCGATCGTCCGTACTTTGCCTCAGTCATGCTACACCTCTATACTATTGAATTTAAACACGCTGTCAACACAATTGTGTTACGTTACCGCAATGTGTCCACAAGTTTCTTGGCCTCCTGTACATACCACTCGATCTCGATGTCGTCCAGGAACACCTGATCCATGTTGTTCGCAATACTAACCCGCCAGGTTGACTCGATGGCCATGTACCTCGGGTCAGGCTTGTTATACAGCGGCGGCATCACCTTGAATAGCTCGTCACCCAGGATCGACACGTAGTACCGAGAGACGTTCTGCTGCTGTGTCTCAACACCATGCTTGTCACGCGTAACCAGTGTCGAGTTCCTCGGCACCTTGGTCCGTAGCATGAAATCGAAAACGTCAGTGTGGTTCTCAATGAAGTCGCGAATATCCTGACCATGAACCAACGCAGCCTCTGCAGCCTTTTGTACCACCAACGATGAATGGTTTTTGTGCCACTCCAGATTGTACTCGTATGCGCCCTTGCGTTTCAGTGACCCATCGAGAAACTCACCAATGTAACTGTTCACATCACGAATCATCATGCGTTTATACTGCACGTCCTCTAGCATCAGTCCGGTCAAATCCTCCCACCACTTCATCACAGACCGCACCCAGGCCTCGCTGCTGCGTAGACATCGAATAGTGATACCGTCGGTGTTTACCTGTATCACCTCAACCGTGGCGTCCGCTGACAGCGCCTCACCCAGCATGGCTAACACGAGCTGACCATTGATCGTAATCGTCATCGCGTACTGTGGATCGTATAGTGCTGAGAATTTTGAGTTGGTGTCACCAAACGACCCGTTCAGTGCCAACTTTAACGCGGCATTCTGCACTGTTTTCTTTGCGTGTTTTGCACGCTCGTTGAAAAGTTCTTCGTATACCTCACAAAAAACTGGACCAAGATGCTCAGGGTAAACTTTGTTGGCGATGGCCAGCCAGGGATAGAACGACGTCGCATCGATGTCGAGTATCATGTAACGATCATCAGCAGAGATGACACACGGTTCAATCGATCCGTGAATACCACCGGTACCGAAATCAAATCGGAAACCGTTGATGGTTGCGCGCAGCCCTTCGAACACACCCTTGGTCTCGCGAATGTTTTGCATCTTTAAGAAGTCCAACACCGCGATCATCTCGGGATGTTTGAAACTAACGTACGGGAAAATAATATCTTTAACCGCGATGTCTTCTCGAATCGTCTGTCGCTTTACTTTTTTACCATCGACGACTTCATAGCACGCGCCGGGTGATCGTTTTTCAATTTCGGAAATGAAGTGGTCTTTGCCGATCTTTGTGTCGTTGTCATTGAGAATGTTTTTCCCAAACTGTTCACCAAGTGTTTCACGAAACTCAATCATCGGTACCGAGTGGCCGTGGAATACTTTAGTCTGTGTGACATCCCACTGGTTGTACTCGATGACCTCATCCATCTTATCGAAACCGACAACCGTGTCGAACGGTACAGTCGACTCCATAATGTTTGTCGCTCGCATATTAAACTCGAGCACTTTTAATCCTGTCGACTTTGCAGTGTTGTCGAAATGATGCATTGAGAACAAATCGATTTGCGGCACAATCCAATCCCACTGTGCGATTCTGTTTGTGAACCGTTGGTCCCAAGGTGTGCCTAGTATTTTTTTAGACTGTTTGTAAATGTCGTAACAGCCTGGTCGCAATCGTGAGTTCTTTAGTATCCAGTGGATGAGAGGGTAGTCGTACCCGATGTTATTAAACCCAATGTGTCGAGATCCGTTTTCACTGTGTTCAACAATTAGTTTTACGAATGCATCCAGGTCATTGACGCGCCAACTTATTTCAAACAAATGAATTTCCTCAGTGACACAGTTTTCGAAACTGGCACTAAAGAAATTTGGAAACGACTCAATGTCGTATACCCAATCATTGATGTACTTTGTCATAACAACTCCGAAAAAAAAGGCATCCGAAGATGCCCGTTGGATTTAGTTAAACGCGAGTGGTACTGGTGGCGGTGTAGCTGCTGCAGCGGGAGCACTAGGTGCTGTGCTTGCCGGCGCAGCGGGTACGACACCTGCAAACATCTGAGACGCTGACTGTTTGTTGTCCAGTCGACCGATTGATCCGGTGACACCATCGGACATCACACCGTTCAGTCCTGCAGCGATGCCGCCCTTGCCGCCCGAGTATGCGTAAAAATTAAACTGCACGTATGCCTCAGCACCAGGGAAGATCTTACCACGGTCCATCACTGGCTGTGTACGCATGTCGCAAACAATCGGCGGGCTGTCCTGGCGCGAGTATGCACGCAGTACCCACCAGCCAGCGTACTGAGGCTTGCCGAAATATGATTTCACATTCTCACATGGGCTGTAAGAAACCTCAGTACCGGGCGGCGTTCCGGCAGGGTAGGCGTTGGCCAACATCTCTTTGATGTCTGCCTGCATTGCTGCGTGCTGTGGGTCGCTCTCGTGAACCAGAAGGTTCAAACCAAAACGCGGGTCGCTTGTAGGTGTAGCTTTCTCAGGTGCAAAAACTGCTGGGAAAGATAGTATGCCTTTAATAGTGTGTTGAGCCATTTTGTAGTTCCTTATTATTTATAGAAAAGAGAGTGGTTTGTTTATAACTTTTGCAAAAACTTCTTCAGCCGATTTGACTTCCTGTTCTGATTTCACCAGCGCTGGTTTACCTTTGACATGTGTGATCATCTCCTCTGTCATTTTAGTAACCTGTCTTGGTGATAGTCCCTCCAACTTCAACGCAGCGGCTGGGCTGATCATTGAGGTCTTGTACATGTCTTCCTTTTTAACGCGCATCGACTTCAGCATTCTCGCTGTAGTCTCCTCGTCGTTTGACCACACATTCGATCCTCTACTCGTTCCGATCGCAAAACCAGAGATGGCATTTGGTGAATCACTTACGCGTTTGAACATCTCATCAGCTACGTTTTTTAATAGTGTTGAGATTGCCGCACTAGCGTTGTGAATTTCGGCCAACTGCTCGGCTGTCATTTCGCTCGGTGCCAGTTTATTTTTCGAAATCGATTCAAGAATCGACCCGCCGTTTGTATTTTGTAACATCAGTTCCACCCCTTGTGTGCCGACACTGTTCAGTGCCATGCAGTCTGATTTGTGTGAACAAAACTTATTGCAATGCGCGCCAGGTATTAACGGTGCGTCAACAGCGTCAGTCGCAAACGCACGCTCCGATTTTTTAATCATTCGTTCGATCAAATCATCGACAGAGATATTCTCATATCGAATCGGTGGCGTAGTTTTTGGCTGCACGATTGTCAACCGGACCGTCTTATACCGATCGGGATTTTCCAACAGCTCTTCCATTACCTGGCCGAAACCATAGTCGGAGAGCTGGGTGTTTTCCTTTTCACTCACGTACATCCGACCATCTTTGTAGTCAGCGATCTCGAGCATGTCGGCACCACGAATCGTGACATCTGCAGTACCCCACCAGTCCGTGCGTCCAAAGAATCGACCGGGGTTGGTGCGCTCTTCCGGTGTCACTGACTGAATGTTGATGTTCAGCTCAGCCATACGGCGTTCAATGTAGCACAACATGATCTCAACGCGCTCACAGCGGTCCCGCTTCACGTCCCAACCATCAGGGTGCTCGTCGTCCCCATCACCGATGATCCGTCCTTCGTACTCGATTGCGTACGGACGTTCGTTGGTCTCACGCCATTGAATCAGCAGTAACTCCAGTAGCAGGTGTGAACCAGTGCCGTCTATAGCGGCAGCACCGGAGACGTTCTCATACTGAGCCTCTTCTCTGATTGAACCGGGGCAATGCTCCCAGCGCACATTTGAACAGCCCAGTCGAGCGTGAGCGTCGTCACTCATCACTGCGTCAATTACTGTGAATTTACTGCGATCCATCTTAGGCACCCGCTACTAGTACAGAGACTTGATCACGCAGTGAGATCATCTCAGCCGGTGACAGTTGAGAAACACCTCGACCACCGAACGACGTCTGCAGAATGTTAGAGATGGCAGCACCCTGATCGCCCATTTCACCAGCCTTGGCTACTAAAACAGTGTTGAGCTGGTCTGCTGTTAGTACCTCAGTCGCCTCACCGAGGGTCATATACCCACCATCAATCATCGCTGCGTCAGTCCAACCGCCCTCAATGAACGACTGGTATGTGGCACCGGCGGCCTTTTCTGTCATAACTGGTGACGTTGGTTCAACTATTTTCACGGGTACGGTTTGTGTCACTGGGGCGCTTACCGGCGCATCAGCAACCTTTTCCACCACGGCGTCAACCTTTACAGTTGTGTTTTGTTTCAGGATTGCTGCGGTCAGTGCTATGATCGCTGCAGTATTTTCCTGCAATTGCGTTTCTAAGCTCATGATTGTACCTCTGTATTGAATTTCAACTGCGCTTCGGTTGGTGTGATTTTGATACGGCCATCGGCAAATGCCCTTAATAGGTCACGGATGACATCGTTCGGATCAAGGTTAAACTCTAACCGGCAAACTGATCGAAAATCGTGGAGATCAGTGCGTTGCACTCGGATGTGCAGCACTTCACTAGTTGTTTGATTTGACATTTTGATTAGCTCGTTGTTGTTTAAGAGCCGCAATCTTACCACGCAGTGACACGTTGTCAACACGTTTGTTAAATAATAGTTAGTTATTGTGTAACGACAATCAATCGTGTACTCTCATGCGAACTGAAAAAAAAAGGCCCTAGGGAAACCCTGGGCCAAAAAACACAACACATTGGATTGGAGTATAACAGTGATTTTAACAAATCAGGAATTTTTGTCCGCCGTATTTCGTACATCCCAGGACGACGCCCACGTAACCGGGTTCCTCGATGACCCCAGCGACATCACGTCCGACCGACGCGGCATCTGCTGGGCCGGTGGATCTGCTAGTGAGTACCGCCTACTACCAGGCACGAACCAGTATTTCACGATCAGCACGTTCAACCGGGACGACCAGGGTAAACCCCGCCGTCGCAAGGCCCTCTATAAACAGACACATTGCGTGGTCCTGGACGATGTCCGGGAAAAGCTGTCGATTGAGGTTGCTCAGACCCTCCCTGCACCGAGCTGGGTAATGGAGACCAGCGCCGGGTCTGAGCAGTGGGGTTATATTTTAACCGAACCCTGCACCGATGCCGGGCAGATCGACAACCTTAATGATGGTCTGATCGCATCCGACCTGGCCCCCGATGGCAAAGACCCTGGTCAGCGTGGCATCACCCGTTACGTGCGACTGCCCGAGGGTGTCAACACCAAGGCCTCTAAACGCAACGCAGACGGCTCCGTGTGGAATTGTCGCATGCTGAGCTGGCAGCCATGGGTCACAGTAACACTGGCACAGATAGCCGCACCGTTTGCCATTGACCTGCACGCAGCTCGACGTGAGAGCCGGGTCGATGGTGCTGCAGAGATCCCAGACCATCCGTTGCTCAACACTCCTCACCTGGAGATCAAAGAAATCCGATCAGCTGGGCGGTTTGATGTTGTGTGCCCTTGGGTCACTCAACACACCGGCCAATCCGACGACGGTGCTGCTATCTTTACAAATGATGATGGCTCGATGGGTTTTAAATGCCACCATGGTACATGCCAAGACAAGACGGGTCGCGATCTGATGGACCACATTGAAATCAAGAAGCCGGGCTTCAGAGCAGAGTTCAAAGCCTGGCAGTTTATGCACAACGTGAAAAAAGTCATGCCGGCACCTGCGCCACTTAGTTTTATGGCACCTCGGGTACCACCTGCGCCAATTAGTTTTATGGCTGCGCCACCTGCGCCACCTGCGCCACCGGAGGAACAGGTGAACTTTGAAGACATTAAGCTGGTCATCTCGAAACAGATTTTAGGTAAAACAAAAAACACAGCGGCGTATGAGTTTCTGCACGTCATTGATGACATGGACCACGGTACTCGGCTCATGCACCACAATGACCTGCGCGACATCATGGGCTGGTCTAAACGGGATCTTGACGCGATTCTATTACAACAACGAAAGGCCTGGTACGCAAAAAAGGTCGATGAGGACAACACAATGAATTTCTACGACGAGTACGTTTATGTCGCTGAACAAAATCAATACTACCATCAGCAGTCGAACCTGTGGCTGACTGTCGACGGGTTTCGCAACCGTCACCTGCACCTCGACATTGAAGTTCACAATGAAGCCCTGGCGAATGGTCGCGTTGAGAAAGTGGATCGTCTTGACTACATCCCAGGCAGCCCAAAAATATTAACAGACAACGGTATCAAGTACCTGAACACATTCACCCCGTTTGATGTTCCACTCAACGCACCCGGTGACGTCACACCCTGGCTGAACCATTTTAAGGTTCTCGGCATCGAGAAAGACATGCCACATTTTATAAAATGGATGGCGCATACCATTCGATTCCCCGATAAAAAAATCAACCACGCGCTCCTACTGGCTGGTGGTGAGGGCATCGGAAAGGACTTATTGTTCCACGCATTTTTCAAAATGCTGGGCAATCAACACAAATCAATCCATGGCAGCATGTTGTTGGATAATTTTAACGACTTCATTGTGGGTACAAAAAACGTACACATCAATGAACTCGAAATGGGCGACCACCGGGAGGCCAAGGCCGTCACAAACAAACTGAAACCATACTGCACAGCGCCGCCGACGACACTTCGTGTGAACCCAAAGAACGTTAAAAGCTTTCAGATCCAGAACCTGTGCAACGTTACTATATTTTCAAACAACGCGCTGCCCCTAGTCGTCTCTCGAGATACTCGTCGGTACTATGCCGTGTGGTCTGACATGAATCCAAACAGCACAGACGGTGAGATACTGCCAAAATGGCGCAAATATTTTAATGAGATATGGGAGTGGATGGACAACAGTGGTGGCTGGCAGGCAATCTCGCATTATCTAATGACTCAGGTCGATCTGTCCGATTTTAACCCTGGTGAATCACCGAAGGTGACTGAGTTTATGCGTGACATGCGTGAAGCGTCAGCCGATCCTGTTGGCGAGGCGGTTCGTGAGGTCATTGAGAAACGTCACAGTTTGTTCGAGTCCGACATCCTGACAATCGATGACGCGCACCGATCACTACGCAGTGCCGTCTCATCGAGTGACCTGGTCAACTCAGTGAAGTATTTACCATCGATTCAGATCCTCGGCAAAATCATGCGCCAAGAACAGATCGGTATAAAAG
>Ga0196889_1000618_pt1 | contig 10179 bp, 10 predicted proteins | sample VirMetDEL_Nov_12_FD_166415 | JGI IMG/M metagenome (GOLD analysis project Ga0196889, IMG submission 166415) | Aqueous microbial communities from the Delaware River and Bay under freshwater to marine salinity gradient to study organic matter... | ecosystem: Environmental > Aquatic > Marine >...
AAACAATAGTAGCAATTACAACATATAGTATAAGGTATCAAGGTAAAGTAGATTTATATGATGATACTAACGATATGTATCACCAAGTTATTGAGTATCTAGTAAAAGTGAAATAATGGCTAATACTATAAAAGATATAAGTCTTCAGATTAATGTAATTAACAACAGACTTGCAAGATTACCAAAGCATCTAAAAAAAGCAAAAAGGAGAGGGCAATTATTAGCTGGCAGAAAAATGGTGAAAGAAATAAGAGTTCATGTTCCAAAAGATACTGGTAATTTAAAAAAATCTGTTGGAAGAATAATGGGTTTAAAAAGAACAAAAAATACTTTCATTGGTATAAGAGGCGGCAAGAAATATACAAGTGATGGATGGTATGGTAGATTAGTTGAATTTGGTAGTTATGGAAAGCCAGGAACACCATTTTGGGGTAAAGCAGTTAGAGCGGCAAAACCAATCGGAGAAGCGATTTTAGTAGCAGCCGCAAAGAATGGATTTGATGGATTTAAAATAGAAAATACAAAATAGATGGAACACGTGAAAGTAAAGTTGATCAGAGATTGGGGAGAAAACGGATATTACAAAGCTGGGAATATAGTTTATGTTTCAGCAGCTGTAGCGAAGATGATGACAACTGGCAGAGATAATTACGGATACTTAATAGATAACGATAATAATAGAATCCTAGATGATCACTTCGCATCTAGTGAAGAGGAATAATACTTTTTTTTAATCAATAAAATTTTAATGAAATGGCTGTACAAGATGGAAGGTCTTTAAGAATTATGATAGGAGGCTCTGCAATATTGCTAGCCACTAGTTGCTCACTTAGTATAACTGGAGATACGCTGGAAACTGCTACAAAAGACTCTACTGGTAAGTGGAAAAACAAGGTATTAAGCGGATTGTCTGCTACATTAACACATAGTGGATTGCTAGGTGTACTGAACGCTGATATCGCTGCACATTGGACTAGCCTAGTAGCTGGTACGGAGTTCACATGGGAGTTTACAGATGGAGTAGCTACTCATAACAAATGGGCAGGAACTGGGTTCTTTTCTGGAATGAGTGTGGAAGCACCAGATTTACAGAATGTAACATTAGAACTTCCTATAGAAGTGACTGGAGAGGTAACTTTGACAGCAGAGGTATAGAATAAAGGTCTGTACATTATAGTGATGTGCAGACCTATTTTTAATATTAAAAAAATACAATGAATACAGTAGTTATTAATGGAGTTGTAAGACCTTATAAGAAAACTAACAGAGCGTTAAGGCGGTTGGAAAGTAAAGGCGTGGATTTGACTGGGTTTAAAAACCAAGTGAGTCTGATGGTAGAGCTTGCTTATGAAATGGTAAAAGAAGGTCACTTAATAAGTAAAGACCCAGAGAAAGGAAAATGGAAAATGACTATAGAGCAATTTGAAGCATACGATGCAGAAGAAGATTTTATTGTAGAAATAACTGAAAAAGGATTGGCAGACGAAAAAAAGCCAATTACCTCTTATCTGGAGACTGGAGACATTGTAGTCTCGCAGAATTTAACGGACGAGAGGGTAGTGAAGGGGACACCGAAAGCACCGCTCCAAGCGATGTAGATCGGTTATTGATATCTGCTATCTCATCTGGAATATCTGTTACTGATTATGAGACAATGGATATACTAGAAATAGCTTATACTATTGTAGGGAATAAAGAGAAAATGTATAATGAGTTATACTACCAAAGGTATATGGCTTGGATACAGATGAAACCACATATAAAAGAGAATACTCTTAAGACTCCACAAGAATTGTTTGAGTTGCCTATAGATAAAAAAGCTACGGTTACAACTAGAGATGATCTAGAGAAAATAGAAGAAATGTGGAGAGATGCAGACGCTAAGAAATGGAAGAAGATTGCAAAAGTTTTATAAATAAATTAATACAATGGCTGGTAATATAGGGGATTTAATAATAGGCATTGGGTTAGATTTAAAAGGGTTATCTAAAGACTTAAATAGAGCAACCTATAAACTCAAGGCGCAGTCACGAAAGTGGAAAGATGTTGGATCGTCTTTAAGTTCTGCAATTACATTACCATTAGCTGCTGTCGGAGCTGCTGGTATTGCAATGTCATTTGAGTTAGAGAAGTCTCTACAAAAGATCACAAATCTTGTGGGTGTTTCATCTACTCAGTTAGATAGCTATAAGAATGATATCTTAAACATCAGTAAGGAAACTGGTAAGAGTCAAGCGGAATTAGCCAATGCATTATTTGATATTACATCCGCTGGTCTTACTGGGTCTGCTGCAATTGAAGCGTTAAACAAATCAGCAAAAGCATCTGTCATTGGGTTGGGTGATACTGCTATTGTCGCTAGTGCATTAACGTCAGCGATGAATGCTTATGAGCAGTCTGGATTGAATGCTGCGAAGGCTACAGAAGTCTTAGCTGCTACCGTAAGAGTTGGTAAGACAGAAGCGGAATCATTAGCACCAGCTATAGGTCAAGTATTAGGTATTGCATCACAATTAGGAGTGTCATTTGAGGAGGTCGGTGCTAACTTGGCAACATTCACAAGGATCGGAGTTAACTCTAAGGAAGCAGCTACTGCATTGAAAAGTTTACTAAGTGGATTTAGTGGAGCTGCTGGTGCGGCTGCTGCCAAAGCATTAGATAGTATTGGATTGTCTATGGGTGATGTGAGGAAAAGCATCAGAGAAGATGGACTCCTCAAGACGTTGGAATTGTTGTATGATAGAACGAATGGAAATGTAGAAGTGCTATCAGCGATCATTCCAAATGTCAGAGCATTCTCAAATATCTTAGGAACTGCTGGAGTACAAGCAGACACATATGCTGAGAATCTAAAAGCGATATCTGAGTCTAGTACATTGGTAGATGATGGATTCAAAAAAGTCAGCAAGTCGGCATCATTCAAGTTTACCCAAGCGATTAACAATCTAAAGAATGTAGGGATTACAATAGGTAATCTTCTACTGCCGTATGTGATTGACCTCGCAGCGTACATTACTAATCTCACTAAGAAATTCGATAATTTATCTCCAGCTTTCAAGAAGTCAATATTAGTATTCGGATTAGTAGCGGCAGCTATCGGACCAATATTGGTGATGATAGGATCATTGATAGGAGCGGTGAGTACAATTACTGGGGCTTTGGGATTAGCTGCTGGAGCATTAGGATCATTCTTAGCAGTAGCCAGCGGAGTTGGTTTGGCAGTAGTAGCTGTAGTGGCTTTAGGTGTCGCTATTAAGAATTTGTTTTTTAAGACAGAGGAACTTTCAGAATCTAAGAAGGCACTCAATGACATTAGTACAGATGTCAGTAAAAAGTTAGGCGAAGAAAAGACTAAGAATGATCGTCTGCTTGGCGTGATGAATGACGTGAATGAATCATTCGAAACAAGGAAAGGTGCGTATGATATATTGAAGCAAAAGTATCCTGATATCTTAGGAAATTACGACAAAGAGAAAGGATATCTAGGCGATATAGCGAAGCTGCAAAATGACTTAGCACTAGCAACCGAGGATAGAGTAAAGCGGCAAGTAGCATCTAGTAAGACTGCTGCTTTAGAAGCTGAAAAAGAAAAGATACAAGCTAGACTTATAGAGTTAAAATACGAAGGAGGACAGACTCAAGAAGAAAGAAACAAAGCAAACAAAGCGGCAAGGGCTGGACTTATAGAAGGTGATGATGGTGAGTATTCTGGTGTGGGGACAGTAATGGAACAGAATAATGCAAGAGTCATTAAGTTGTATGAACAACAATATGCAGCTCAAGAAAAAGCGATCCAACAAGTAAGAATAAGGTATAATCTTCTAACAGATGAGCAGCAAGCATTATCAGATGCTTCAGCGGCTAAGATCAAGATTATAGAGACAGAGACGAAGGTGGAATTAACTGCTGCAGAAAAACTAGAGTTAGCAGCAAAAAAGAAAGCAGATGCTCAGAGCAAAAGGGATCAATTAATAAAGGATAATTTAATCTTCCAAGCTGGATCAGCTAGAGATTTACAAGTGCAGATATTAGAGCAGAGTGCGACCTTAGAGAAGTCGATATTAGACCTTAATAATTTAACTAGTGGATCAGAAGCATATAATGCAAAACTAAAAGAGACACAGAAATTATCTAGGGAACTAATCAAACTAAAGCAAGACGAAGCAGAAGCGACATTAAAACTTAATCTTGCTATTGCTGGCAGAACTATATTATCTGCACCAGCAGCTATCGAGACTGGAATAAAAGCACCAGTATCTCAGTCTGAAGGCAGAGCAGAAATAGAAGCACCAACAGCAGAAGTAGAGCAAGCAAAAGAAGCAGTAATAGAATTAGAGGAATCTATCAAAGGTGGATTAATAGATTCGACTATATTACTGGCTGAGTCATTCGGTTCTATATTATCTGGTTCTGAAAGTTTTACTGAAGGAATAAAAAATTTAGGTAGAGGGTTACTTGGTGTATTAAGCGATGTATTACAGAAGGTAGGAAAGCAGATTATACAAGCTGGTATAGCTATGTTGGCTTTAAAGAAAACATTGAACTTTGGAAACCCACTCGCTGCGGTTGCCGCTGGTGTAGGTTTGGTTGCCATAGCAAAAATAGCACAAGCAAAAATATCTGCATCTGTCCCAAAATTAGCATCAGGTGGTGTACTTACAGGAGAGACATTATTCATCGGTGGTGAGTATTCTGGTGCAAGTACCAATCCAGAGATAGTAACTCCACAGAATATAATGGCTGAAACATTCAGAAAGGTATTAGGACAGAGTGGTGGTGGTGGTGGTGTCGGAGTATTACACATGGACACAATTAGATTTGGATTAGAAAAAGATAATGTAAGAGTAAATTAGTGTTAAAAGTTCACTAATTAGTTAACTTGCAGAAAATAAAACAATGCCTGAAAGATTATCTATAAAATATGGAAGTTTAAGACAAGATGAACACGACTTGCCAGATTTCCTATATGATCCAGAGACATTTAATCTAGGATATGAGCTTCAGATTCATGATAGGAATTATATTGGCCTTGTAAAAGAAATTAGTGAGATCACATCTGATGGTGTAATATTATCCATGAAAGGTACTAGATCGAATATGAACAAACCTATAGTCCCTACTATTGCTTCGTTCACTATGTTGATTAACTCTACTGACGAGGTAGCATTTATAGATGATCTCATTGAAGGTGACGAGGAAAGATTCCATATTGAGTTATACCGATGGGAATCATTAGTTTTTAAAGGATACATAATTATAGAGCAAGTTAGTCAAGACATAACTAAGGACTATAGAGCGTTGAATATTACTGCTGCTGATGGATTATCTAGATTAAAGGAGGTTAATTACCCAATAGATACTGTTGGACAATTCGCTAATTTTATGTTACAAGGTTATCCTACATTCTTAGAGATAATTGTAAGGTGTTTTAAAGAAGCTAATATTACAACACTATATACAGAGGTAGGTCACAAGTTATTTAATGTATATATTAGTTGGAGAGAATCTGGGATGGACATTACTGATGTGACAAGGCGTGGAGTGCTGAACCAGATCAACTGCCAAGATAAATTGTTCTATAATCTAGAAAGTGACTCAGATGGATTCTATGATGATATAGATAAAAGTAGGTCGATGTCTTGTTACAAAGTACTAGAGCAGATATTGACACTACTACATGCTAAGATATTCTATCAAGATGGTAAGTATTTTATTCGCCATGCTTGGGGTAGTGATGTTGTATCAAGGGAGATAGAGTACTATAGTTATGACAAAGATGGAGATTTCTTATCTATAGATTTGATAGATATAACTGAGACAATTGGATATCTTGGATCAGATGCTACAAGGTTATTAGCTCCAAGTGCTACAGAATATATTGCACCACATAAATATGTGGAAGTTGAATTAGTAGGAGAAAAAGAGCAAGCAATTAATTCAGCTATCTGGTTAGATACTGATCTATCATGGAAGTTACAGAATTTTTTCTTACAAGGTCAGCAAGTTACTGTAAGTTTAGATTTCACTCATGTTATAACGAAGGAGAATGCACCAATTACAGAACAAACTGGTGGATGGGAATTTGAGATACAGATTAGAGTAGGTAACCAATATTTGACAAGAAATGAAATACTAACATTTTGGCAAGGGTCTTGGTCTACGGATACATCTGCATCTATAATCTACGAACCTAAAGCAGTTTATACATCATTACTTACTGTTGAGTTTGAGAGTAATTTAACTATTATATGTGATCCGCTAATAGCAGAAGGTGACATGGAAATAAAGTTGGTATCTGTTAATTACAATAATGGTACTCAAGTAGTATATGAGAGGAGTTCACTTAATACTATTGGCCCATTAGCTGGTTATGAGGGTTCTTATCATTCAATGCAAAGTGGATTAGTTACACAGAACCAAGACAATAATACTATCAATGTGTATAGGAGTGGTAAGATCGCTGGTAATACAAGGACTAAAAAGGTTAATTTAAAACTAGGTGAGTTTTTAAATACTACAGAAAACATTAGCCAGATATATACATGGGATAGTGCATTGCAAGAGGTTGTACCAAACCAAGATAACTCACCCATTCCAAATTGGGGGGCAGATAAGTTAATCCAGCAGAAATTATTAGAAAGTTATACTAGAACTCATACCAAAAGCAAAGAAGTAATCAGCGGCAGCTTAGATTCAACAAAGAGAATAATTGGATATGATACAGTGCTTGAGTGGATGGGCAAGGATTACATGGCAATTAATCTAGAAAGGGTAACTGCTTTAGACAGGTACAAGGGGCAATGGGTAGAAATAGGCAAGACTGAATCTACTACTGTTGGTGATACGATAGATATTTTTTATATTCCTACAAGAGGAGGTTTCTTAGGGCCTGGCATTAATGGCCCATTAAGTGAGGATCAATATGCGTCTTTATTAGGTGTTACTGGGTCTAGTGGATTTGGTAGTTTAATAAAATCTAGATCGTACAATATATCTAGTTTAGATTATGCACAGATATTAGATCATACAATCCAGTCTGATATAAAGACCAAGTATACTAGACCATCTATTGATGATAGTTATATCATGTATGTGAACGGAGTGAGATGGAGATATGTTCCTACATTGGGCGAAGTAGATAAGGCTGGAGTTTTCACATTAGAACCTAATACTTTGAATTGGGTTATTTGGAGAGAAATAGATGCAGAGATTAGGCTAGAGATATGGGATAGATTAGTTGTTGAATTAAATCCAATAAGTTAAAAAATAAATATAGATGAGCGTAGGTCAATACAATTTCAGAACAATAACTAGAGGCGATACATTAACGGCTACTAGTTTTACAATCAGTACATCTGATCCAGTAGCCCCAGTAGATTTGACTGGTGCAGCGATAAAGATAACCTTTAAGCTAAAGGACTTAATAATAGAGAAAACTATAGGAGCTGGTATTACAGTATCTGATCCTTTGACTGGTACATTTCTGTTAGACTCGTTTGAGTTCGATGTGTGGGGTAAGTACGATCATGACATAGAAATAACTTATGCGAATGGTGATATCGCTACGATTATAAAGGGTTACATTAATGTCACCAAGGATGTAAGTATAGATATTAACATATGAGTTACATTATAGAAATAGAACAGACTAATCAAGATATAGATGTAGTAGTGTCAGAATCTACTAATGATGTTGATGTATCAATTTCAGCGTCTACAATATCGTATAATGTAGAAGTAGATTCTAATGCTGGTATATCTTTAGGTAAGGATGGAGATAGCGCATATGATGTCGCTGTCACTAATGGGTTCGTAGGTACAGAGCAAGAGTGGCTAGATAGCTTAGTAGGCCCAGCTTTAAAAGGAGATACTGGAGATACTGGTGCAGATGGAGCAGATGGAGCGGATGGCGATAGTGCATATGATGTATGGATAGCAGAAGGGAATGTTGGTAATACATCTGACTTTATAAATGCGATTACTGGTGAGAATGGCAAAGATGGGCTAAGTGCTTATGAAGTATGGTCACAATCTAATGCTGGTTCTGAATCTGACTACCTTAACTCATTGATAGGTGCAGATGGGCAGCAAGGTCCGCAAGGAATACAAGGAGTAGAAGGTCAAGAGGGTGCAAGTGCTTATCAAGTAGCATTAATGTCTGGGTTCTCTGGAACACAACAAGAGTGGTTAGATAGCTTAGTAGGTGCAGATGGTGTGGATGCAACTCCATATGACGATACAGCTATTCAAGCAGAGGTAGACGCTAACACTGCGAAGGTAAGTAACGTAGATCATCCACTAGTAGAAACAGCAGTACCGATAGGAGCAGTATTCACAGATACTATATATGATGATAGTGATGTACTTAAAGATTCAGATACTGTGTCATCAGTTACCGCTGGGAATAAGATAATTACAGAGATAGATGTAGCGGCACTTGGAGGAGGTGATATGTTAGCATCTACTTATGATCCAATTATCAATGCGAATACTGCGAAGGTAAGTAACGTAGATCATCCACTAGTAGAGACTGCTGTACCAATTGGCGCAGTATTCACAGATACAGATACGGTGTACGATGATACAGCTATACAAGCAGAGGTAGCATTAAATACTGCTAAAGTATCTTTCCCAGAAGCACCTGTAGATGGACAAGAGTATGTCAGGAAGGATGCAGCTTGGTTACCTACTAGCGGAGCCACAAAAACAACTATTGCATTTAATGGAGCATTTTACAATAATACTGTTGGTGCAGATTATTATTTCCCAAACACTACTGAAAATACATATACAACAGTACAACGGTTTAATCAATTTACTGCTCCATTTGATTTAGTAGTAAAAAGTATTGTGGTACATATACAAGGCTCTGTACCAACCAGTGGGAGTCTTACTTTGGAAATACATGATTACACCGCAAGTATTCTAGAGTCTGTAAGTGTAACTGCGGGCAACCTTGTAATTCTTCCAGGAGGAAGATTTTTTGCAGAGTTTGTATTTACGGCTTCGAGTGCAGTATCTATGGGACACGGTTTTTGGGTTTATGGTAATAACTCTACAAACCAAGGGTTTAATAATACAACATATACTATAGTAGTAGAAGAACAATAAAATAAAAATAATTATGCCAAGATATAGGATAATAAGCGGTAGTCTTAAAGTAGATGTTACAACACCAAATGTAAAAGAAGCTATTAGATCATTTACAATAGAAGATATATTATTGTCAGCACCAATAATAAAAGTAGAAAATACAGAAACTACTGATGTTTTTTATTTTAAAACTAATACATTAATAGAAATTAAAGACTTTTACAAAGAGTGTATTTCACCAGATGACACTATTAGAGGTGGGGTAATAAACAATGAAATATGAATAAAATAATAATATTAGTAGCTTTATTATTCTGCACCGTAACAAGTGCAGCTCAGATAATGCCTTGGCAGATTCAAAATGACCCAGATGGAGCGAATAGGATACTGCTTACAGATAGTATAGGAGAGTACTTGAGGGTTGGCTTGGAAGATGTTATATCAGATAGTATAGATTTAGATTATATAGACTTTAATCTAGTAGGTGAGCCAGCGTGGAATGAGGGTAGGATATACTACGACACCACTACACATAGCTTAACTATATTCGATGACATTTCTGAATCTAGTTTACAAGTAGGACAAGAGACAAGGGTGCGAGTGTATAATGGAAATGGTGCTATACTGACAGATGGATCAGCAGTATCTGTATCTGGACTCACGCCAGATGGAGTAATAGAAGTAGAGTTGGCAATTGCATCTAGTAAAGTGTCAGCACTTAATACTATTGGAATTGTGACATCTGATATAGGAATCGGAGAATATGGATGGGCTACCACAAGTGGAGTAGTAAATAATATCAACACATCAGCCTATACAGAAGGGTCAGCCATTTATCTAAGCGATCAAGTTGCTGGAGCATATACAACGGTTAGACCTAACTCACCTAGTTATGAGGTAAGAATGGGAGGAATAATAGAGCAAGATGTAGCGACTGGTAAGATATACGCTGAGTTGCGGATCATTACTAATACACATGACAATTTTAACTTTTTTACTGGCGCAGTATTACAATCGAACAGCGTTGGAATAGTATCGGATGGCGTTAGTATTAACTGCTCGCTTAATAATTCTGAGACTACAGAT
>Ga0196889_1000621_pt1 | contig 10127 bp, 7 predicted proteins | sample VirMetDEL_Nov_12_FD_166415 | JGI IMG/M metagenome (GOLD analysis project Ga0196889, IMG submission 166415) | Aqueous microbial communities from the Delaware River and Bay under freshwater to marine salinity gradient to study organic matter... | ecosystem: Environmental > Aquatic > Marine >...
TAGAGTGGGCAAAAGCGCAAGGATGCGCGGCCCTAACCATGACTGGTCGCTTTGGCTGGAAAAAACCATTGGCGAAGCACGGTTGGAAGCCACTGCACACGTCCTATGTTAAGGAGTTTGAATAATGTCAAAAGGTGGATCAACCTCTTCAACAGTTGAAGTCCCAGAGTACATTGAGAAAGCGGCGCGGCGCAATCTGACCCAAGCTGACAAAATCTCAAAGTTGGGATTTATCCCTGAGTATGGCCCAACCGTTGCTGCGTTTACTCCCTTGCAGGAAGCTGCGTTTCAAGGCACGGCACAAGCAGCTGGCGCTTTTGGCCTGCCCGGTGGCGGAATGTCAATGCAAGATATTTCTGGTGGTATGCCAGCGCCAACGACATACGCAGGCGGTGTGCGTGGCTATTCCTCACTGCCAATCTATGAGCAAGCCCTTGAGGCTTTTGGGCAGGCTCGACCCGGACAAAAGAGATATGCAGAAAGTTTTTTTATTGACCCGTTTACAGGCGCTGCTGGCTCAAACATGCAGGCTCCAGTTGATTACACCGTAGCGTCCACTCCCGGTGATCTGGGCGGGATTAGCGCTGGTGGTGGCGGTGGCGTTGGCGGTGGCGTTGGCGTTGGCGTTGGCGGTGGTGGCGACACATTCCTTGGCGGCGATTATCTTGGCGGTTCAGAAATAGCTGAAACTTCTCTTATCAATTCTGATTTAACAGACGAACAGTTTTTTGACATTTTTGAATCAGGGGACGGTGTTCCTGCGGTAAGCGTAGGCTCCGATGGCACCACTGATTCTTATGTCACGGATCAAGACCTTTATGGCGCTCCCGGTGGGTTTTATGGAGGTTCAGCAGCAAATGAAACTGCTCTTATTAACTCTAATCTATCAGACGAAGATTTTTGGGATACTTTTGAAGCAGGCAGCCCGGCAGGTAGCGGCACTGGTGGTCTATTCACTGGCGGCGGCGCTGACGGAGTTGGCAACCTTGGCCAAGTGGGCGACTTCTTTGGCGGCATTGGTGACGCGCTAGGAATTACAGATTACAGCGGAACTGGCGGGGGCCTTCTTGGCGGATTGAACGTAACGGGTCCACCAGTGGATAATAAAGTTACCTCATACTCCCACCCGACGGACAATGACAGACCCGCTGGGCCGGGCGACACTGGCTACGAGCAAGCGCAACTTTTGGAAAGTCTTCAGAGCGGTGGAACTGGTATTATATACAAGGATGATCGTCGAGAAGTTTACGTTGACGGGGTAATGGTCGGAAATCCTAAAAGCGCTGAGTCGGCGAGAAAGATTTTAGCCAGAGAACTTGCAAAGAAGGAATCGTAAGATGGCAGGCGGAACAGGAATGCCTACAAGCGCACTAGGCGCAGCAGCAGGCGCAGCATTAGGCGGCAGCGGGACGCCCGTTACGGCAGGGGCTATGCCCGCAGGCGGCAAAGGCGGCATAAGCAATGTCCAGCCAGCAGCTGCCCCAACGGTCCAGCCAGCTCAAGCAGTCGCGCAACCTGCGGCTACTTACCAGCCAGCTGTAATGCCTCAACAGCAGGGCTTTAACGTAAACCAAGCATCAGCAAGCGCATTGCAGGGCGCACTTGGCTCAACACAGCAAGCCATGCAGGGGCCACTGAATGTTGGCGCGTACGCAAACCCGTACACTAGCGAGGTTATTGACCGCACTCAGCAGGACATTGAGCGTCAGCGTCAGATGGCAATGAACACGCTTGGCGCGCAGGCAACTGCGGCCAGAGCGTTTGGCGGGTCTCGCCAAGGTGTTGCTGAAGGCGTTATGGCTGGCGAATATGGCCGCATGGCGGGCGACATGGCGGCGCAGCAACGTCAGCAAAACTACAGCCAAGCGTTGCAGGCTGCGATGGCAGATCGTCAGGCTCGCCTTGGTGCCGCGTCTCAAATGGGTCAGCTCGGCCAGCAGGCATTTGGCACAAGCCAAGCAATTCAGCAGCAGCAAGCCCAGCAGGGTCTGTTGCAGCAAGGTATCCAGCAAGCACTTATCGACGCGGCCAGACAGCAATACGCTGGCTATACTGGTGCGCCAGCGCAATCGCTTCAAGCACCGCTGGCTGCGCTTGGTGTTACGCCAACACCGCAAACTACAACAAATTCCATGCAGCCCGGCTTGTTTAATTACTTGCAGCTCGGCGCAGGGATGGTTCCGAGTTTGGCTAAGGCTGGAATAATTTGCTGGGTGGCCCGTGAGGTTTACGGCGAGGATGATCCAAAATGGCTTCAGTTCCGCGAGTGGGTTATCGGTTATTCGCCAAACTGGTTTTACAACGCTTACAGCAAATATGGCGAAAGAGTGGCAAAAATTGTGGCAAAAGTGCCAGCGCTTAAACTTGTCATTCGCCCGTACATGGATGCCAAACGTAAGGCGCTGGGGTATAAGTAATGCCACAAGGTTTTATCCCACTATCAAAGCAAATGGACTTTCTCTGGAATGAAGTGCAGGGAAAGGAAAAGTCTGGCTTTGGCAAGTTCCTTACAGCCGACGCTTCAACGCCGGAAGATTACGCAACTTTGTGGGATAAATACTATGAGCGCTCTGGTGGCGCTGGCGACGAAAAGGCTCGCAACTACGCAAGCAGCGTTTACGCAGCAATGGCCGATGGCACATCCAACGAAGCTTTAATATCGCCAAACGCCAAGTTCGCCTACGGATACTTGACGCAGAAGGGATTAACTCCGCAGCAAGCCGCTGGCATCACTGGCCGCCTGATGGCTGAGAGCTATGAGGATATGAACCCAGACGCTCGCAACACTCTTGCCGGCGGTCAAGGCACATACGGCGTTGCCCAGTGGCGTGGTTCTCGTTTGCAGGATTTGGCCGACTTCACTGGCGTTGACATTGGCGACATAACATCACTGCCCGCGACCAAGCCCGGCGGCGGTTTACTTACAAGCAATCAAGGGGGTCAAGACATGGCCATTTCTAATAAGCCTCCATATATGATGGGCGGCGAGCAAACTTACAATGCACCCAACATGCGGCAACCAGCGCCACAGCAGGGTGGGATGCGTGGGCTTCTGTCAACGCTGAAAGATGCGGCAACGGCTGTTGACCCTGATACTGGGCTGACAGGGTTCCAGACCTTTGCGGCTGCGCTTGATCCCTTGATCCTGCCAGAGCTGCGCGGCGGTGGTGAGGCTATTCGGAAGTCTGGTGCGGCTAGGGTTGCGGCGGGCAACAAGAATAAAACCATTGAGATGTTGCGAGCCAGAGGTCGAGATGATCTGGCTGATATGCTTAAGCGTGGGATGATTTCTGGCACTGATGCGGCTAGTCAGTTGTTGGCTACGCCGAAGGATGACAGGACTGCTGGGATTAAGGAATACCAGCAAGCTGTTGCCCAAGGATTTAAGGGAACATTTCTTGAATACAAAACTGCGCTTCAAAAGGCTGGCGCTACGCAGATCATCCCGCCCGGCCAAGTTGATGCCGAGGAAGAGCTGCGCAAAAAACTCATGCAGAAAAAAGGCGAGGGTTTTTCTAAGATGCTTGATGCAGGTTCAGCGTCAGCCTCTTCTCTGACTGACTTGAATATTTTGCAGCAGCTTGCACCTCTTGCTCCGTCAGGCCCACTTACTGGCAGGTTGACTGAAATGTTCCCAGAGTTTAACGATGTGGCCTCATTGCGTCAGTCAATCGTGAAACGAGTTGCCCCGACGCTTCGCGTTGAAGGCTCTGGTGCAACATCTGACCTTGAGTTTAACGCAATGCTCAACTCGCTCGGCAGCTTGAGAAACACCCCAGAGGCAAATCAAGCGATCATTGCAGTGATGCAAGAAAAAGCTAAGTACAACATGGACAGGGCCGCTGTTATTAGAGCTTACGAGACCAATAAAATAAACTTAGATCAAGCCAACGAGCAACTTGCCTCTCTTGACTCCCAGTCAAGAATACCAGCCCAAGTTCAATTAATTTTAGACCAATACTCCGCAGCTGGCGAAGGGTCATCGGCCCCAAGCGGCGCGCGCGAGAGGAGATGGAACCCGTCGCTAAACAACGGCGCTGGAGGCTTTGAATAATGGTTGATGTAACGCTTCCCGACGGGACAATATTGCGGGACATACCCGACACCATGAGCGCGGCGGAGCAAGAGGCAGTGGTCCGTCAATACCTGATGGACAACCCCATTGAACCCGAAAAAGGCGCGATGCAGAGCGCAATTGACTGGGCAAAAGGCGGCCAGCGTGAGGAAAACATCCCGCTGGCTTTTCAAGCGAACTTAGGTTTGCCAAAAGATAAAGCCGCAAAGATGACTGCGCTACTTGCCACAACGGCCACTGATGAGCGGCTAAAGTCCGGCATTTCAGAAATCTTGCCGGGTTCAACCTTTGACAAAGATCAATACGGAAACTTGGTTGTCACGACGCCAATTTACAGAGATGGCGAAAAGACAGAGCAGGTAAATCGCTTTTATCCCAATCCATATGGGTTGGATATGACGGACTTGATGCAGGGCGCTGGCGTTGTAGCGTCTGCCACTGGCCTTGGTAAGGTTATGAAGATGGCTGGTCTGCCTATGTCTGGCTATCTTGGGGCAACAACACTTGGCGCGACTGAAGCTGGCTTAATTGAGGCTGCAAGCTCAAAGCTATCTGGCGCTGATTTTAAGTTTAGCGACGTTCCTTTGGGCGCACTTGGCGGCGCTGCTGGCTTAAAAGCTGGTCAAATTTTATCGCGGGTTGCGGATTTATTTAAGCGAACTCCTGAGTCGGTCATGCTGCCCAATGGCCAGCTGAGGCCAGAAATAAGGCAGCAAATGGAAGCCGCTGGGATTAATGCCGATCAAGCCACAGCTGAGATGGCCGCCGCAATGCAGCAGCAAGTTGCGCGCGGGGTTGATCCGACTGAAGCGGCCCGCTTGTCGGCGGCTGAGACGTTGCCTGTGCCTGTGCCTTTAACTAGGGGCGCAACCACTGGTTCGACTGGTCAGCAATTATTTGAAGATATGGCTCGCAAAGGCGCATATGGTCAAGTTGCAGAAGCAATGATGACTTCTGCGGAAAAGAGAACCCTTGAGGCACTTCAGCAAAACTTACCAGAAATTCAGCAGAAGATAGCTGGTCAGGGGCCATTGATTCAGCGCGGCACAGGTGGCGCAGCCGCACAGGAAGCATTGTCTGCGCAGAGGCAGGCCGCGCAGGCTGAGGCAAATAGATTATATGATGTTGCGCGAGCTACTGGTCCAGCCTCTATGGCTGAAGACACGGCTGGCGCGCTTGCTGACACAATGAGAGCATCTATTCGAGACTTCACGCCAGCATCTCGCCCAGTCACTACAAGCATTATGGATGAGATTGATGATATCTTGGCGCAAGGTGGCGACATCAAAATGCTTTTCCAAAAGCGCCAGCAATTATCCAACGCAGGCGCACAAGGAACGCCAGAGCAGGCGGCGGCGACAGCGGCAAGAAGGGCGTTGGATGATTCCTTAGCTGACCTAGTACAAAAGTCGCTCATTGAGGGTGATGACACAGCCATTGCGGCATGGTCTAACGCAATAAAAAACTACGCTGATTTTAAATCAACTTGGTCAAGCAAAGGCGGAATACTTAACGCATTGACGGAAACGGTGACGCGCGATGGCGACTTAGTTCTAAAGCAACCTCCAGAGGCAGTGGCCAACTATATACTTGGCGCGTCAAATGCAAAATTACTCAAGCCGGGAAATGTATCACGAGACCTTTTGAAGCTAAAAAAGTTTCTCCCTGCGGATGAATGGAACCAAATTCGGCAGGAGGCTTTTATCAACTTAACTGATAAATCTGTCGCATCACGCGCTGGTCAAGATATGTTTTCTGGCGTAAACTTTTTGAAATCATGGAAAGACATGACGGCAAAAAACCCAGAGGCGATGAAGGCACTGTTTACAAAGGAAGAGCGTGACTTGATTGGGCAATTTGCCAGTGTGTCTGCGAGGGCTACTGGGGGTGCAGTTAATGCGTCAAACTCTGCCGCTGCCGCATCTGGCTTGATACAGAGGATTGCGGCGGCTTTGGGTTCGACAAACCTTGCGCAGTTCGCGTCAAGAGTTGTCGGCGGCAAAATGGTCCGTGAGGCTTACGGCGGCGCAAGGGCGGTGAGCGCCATGCGTGGTGGTGCTACCCCGCAGCCTAGCACGATTTCTCCCGGTGTTGGCGGGGCAGCCTCGACAAGCGAGCCGGTTCGAGACCCTGTGCGTGAGCAAATTGAGCGCACAACTGGCTTTCGCTTCGGCGCACTCTAATAAAGGACACGGCACATGGAACTTAAACCAAAATCACGCAGCGAAATTGAGGCCATTGTTCAGGACGCAATCTCAAGTGCAGTGGACTTCATTGAGAGTGAGATCAGCGATGACCGGATCAAGGCTCAGCGCTACTACGACGGCGAGGTTGATCTTGGCTATGAGGATGGACGCAGCAAGGTTGTAGCCACAAAAGTACGGGATACTGTACGTTCCGTGAAGCCAAGCCTAATGCGCATATTCCTCAGCACAGCCAAGCCCGTTGAATTTGTGCCGCGTGGCCCAGAGGACGTGGCGATGGCCGAGCAGGCCACTGAGTTTATGCACCACGAGTTTACTCGGCTGAACGGATACCGTGTCATCAATGACGCCTTCCAAGATGCTTTGGTCAAAAAGCAGGGTATCGTGAAGGCATACTGGATGACATATCCAGAGGCCGAGATTTTCACATTCACCGACCTATCTGACGATGAGTACACATATCTGGTGGACGATGACAACGTAACTGTGCTTGAGCATAGCGTTGAGATGGTAATCTCAATGGATCAGATGGGCATGGAGATTGAGCTGCCCGTCCATAGCGTAAAGCTAAGCCGCCAGAAAGAAATGGGTGAGCTGTGCATTGAAAGCGTCCCGCCGGAAGAGTTCTTCATCAACCGTGACGCACGCAGCTTTAACGATGCGTATATAGTTGCGCACCGCACAGACATGCGCGCTGGCGATTTGATCGCGATGGGCTACGATCCTGACGTTGTTCTCAAGCTAGATAGCTTGGAGAGTGGCTCAGAAATGACAGAGGCAGAGGTGTATGAGCGCCGTGGCTATGACATGGATACCTCTGACGATGATGAGCAAGACCCGGCGATGCGCAACGTCACTGTGACGGAAGCGTACATGCGCATTGATGCTGATGGAACTGGCGTGCCAATTCTGCACAAGCTCACATGCGGTGGCACTGCCTATGAGTTGCTGGACGTTGAGCCATGCGATGAGTTGCCGTTTGCCAAGTTTGAAATCGACCCAGAGCCACACACATTTTACGGTCGTTCACTGGCCGAGATTGTTATGGATGACCAAGACGCCGCCACATCTGTGCTGCGCTCTATCCTTGATAACGTGGCGATGACAAACAACCCTCGTCTTGGCATCGTTGAAGGCGCAGTCAACATTGACGACGTTCTAAACAACGAGATTGGCGCAATCGTGCGTATGCGCCAGCCCGGCTCAGTCCAAGAGTTGTCTGTTCCATTTACTGCCGGGCAGACACTTGGCGCGCTGACATACCTAGATGGCCTCGTAGAGAGCAAGACAGGCGTTTCCAGAGCCTCAATGGGCCTCGACCCAGATGCAATGCAGTCAACCACAAAAGCTGCCGTGCAGGCCACTGTGCAGGCCGCAGCGGGTCAGGTTGAGGTTATGGTGCGCAACCTTGCTGATGGTATGCGTGATCTATTTGGCATCATGCTGCGCTTGATGAGCAAGAATGTTGACGAAGAGCAAATGATGCGGATGAATGGCTCGTTTGTGCCTGTCGATCCGCGCGTTTGGGATCAGTCAATGGACGTGAGCATCAACGTGGGCCTCGGCACTGGCCGTGAGGAAGAGAAGGCAATGGCTCTCAACCAAGCCCTCCAGATGCAAACAATGGTTTACCAGAATTACGGCCCGATGAATGGTTTGGTCAGCTTAACTAATATCCGCAACACGCTGGCAGATCAGCTGGCTGTTGCAGGCATACGCAACGCCGACCGCTACTTTGCACCAATCACGCCAGAGATTGAAATGCAGATGTTGCAGATGCAGCAGCAGGCACAGGCGCAGCAAGGTCAGGCCGCTGATCCAAACGCCGCGTTCTTGCAGGCTGAGCAAATGAAGGCTCAGACAAAGGCGCAGACGGACATGGCTAAGTTGCAACTTGAAATGCAGAAGGCTGCCGCAAATGATGATCTCAAACGGGATCAGATGGCGCAGGACTTGCTGGTTGATGCCGCCAAAATCTATGGCGAATACGGCACAGCGGTTGACGTTGCCCGCGTGCAGGCTGAGCAGGATAAAATGCGCATGATTGGCGGCATGGCTCAGGGAGTGCCGCAGTAATGACAACAGAAATACGCATCGAGGCCGATGAGGCACGTCGCTTGAAAAACGACACTGCATTTAAGCAGTTCATGCAGAGTGTGCGCGAAAATCAAATGCAGATTTTCGCAAGCAGTGGGGCAGCTGACGTAGCCGCCCGTGAGGAGGCGCACGCGATAATCCGTGCGCTTAACCAGATCGAAGTGAACCTTGACGCCGCGCTTGCGGCAGAGACACTTTTGGATCGCAAACAGAGGAAGTAGCACCGATGGAATCGACTACCCTAGAACAAGCCGCAGAGAGCCTGCTGGCAACCTCCGAGGAAGTATCCGCAGGAGGAGATAATCTTGACGCAGCCGTTGACGAAATTACTGAACCCGATGACGATCAGGTTGAGGAAGTTGAAGCCAGCGGTGAAGAGCAAGATGACGTTGAGGCATCCAGCGAAGATCAAGATGAGTATGATCTTGATGATGTCGAGGTTGACGACGAAGACCCTGTAGAGGCTACTGAAGACACCACTGTTTTCTCCGTCAAGGTTGACGGCAAGGAAGAACAATGGACACTGGATCAGTTAAAGCAATCTGCTGCGGGACAAGCGGCAATTAATAAGCGGTTTCAAGAAGTTGCTGAGGCGCGCAAGCAAATCCAGCAACATGCAGCCGCATTGCAACAGCAGCAACAGCAAATCATGCAGCTGCACCAGCAAGCGCAAAACGGTGGACTGCAAGCCCCAACCCCGCCAACACGCGAGCTATTTGAAAGTGACCCAATCGGGTACATGGAAGAAAAGCTCAAGTATGACGAGGCTCACGCACAGTACGCCCAAAATATGCAGCAACTAAACCAAGTGCAGCAGCAACGGACGCAGGCTCAAGAACAGGCACGTCAAGCCTACCTTCAAGAGCAAGCCGAAATTCTGCAAAAGCACATTCCTGAATTTGCCGACCCCGATAAGGGAGACAAGCTCAAGAATAGTTTAGTCCAAACTGGCGTTCAGTACGGCTTTACGGAGCAAGAAATGGCGGCGGTTACAGACTCACGTTATGTGCGGGCATTAAATGATGCGCGCAAGTATCGCGAGCTGGTTGCAAAGCGCAAATCAGTACAGGCCAAAGGCGAGAAGGCCCGGCCAGTGGTGAAAGCTGGAGCGAAAAAGCGAAATGATGGCAACGCTGCAACTCGTAACAAAGCGAAAACTCGCTTGCAGAAAACTGGCTCAATCGACGACGCATTGAGCTTGATCTTAAATCAGTAAGTCTTTGAAAGGACACACCAATGGCGCAGCCAGCAAACACATTCGACTCATATGATGCCGTGGGCATCCGTGAGGACTTGAGCAATGTTATTCATAACATTTCCCCAGAGGAAACTCCATTTTACAGCAAGTCTGCTAAAAAATCTGCCAAGAACACTTTGGTAGAATGGCAGACAGATAGCCTTCGTGCTTCCGCTGCAAACGCTCACATTGAGGGTGACGCAACAGCAGGCGAAGCTCGCTCTGCAACAACACGTCTCGGCAACTACACACAAATCTTCAAAAACGCTGTTGTCGTTCCAGACACAGACGAAGGTTTGGACAAAGCTGGTCGTGCAAAAGAAGTTGCATACCAAACTTTGAAAATCGCCAAAGAGCAAAAATTGGACATCGAAAAAGCACTTTTCGACAACAATGCTCGCGCTGCTGGTAACTCCACCACAGCCCGTGAACTTGCTGGCGCTCCTGCATGGATCACCACCAACACCGACCACGGTGCTAACGAAGGTGCTGACCCAACTGGCGACGGTACAGA
>Ga0196889_1000629_pt1 | contig 10053 bp, 14 predicted proteins | sample VirMetDEL_Nov_12_FD_166415 | JGI IMG/M metagenome (GOLD analysis project Ga0196889, IMG submission 166415) | Aqueous microbial communities from the Delaware River and Bay under freshwater to marine salinity gradient to study organic matter... | ecosystem: Environmental > Aquatic > Marine >...
TCAGGCTCAACTGACCCAAGCGGGCTAACGGGTGGCGTACTGCCTTATTCGTTTTGGTTGGATACAGGCGTATCGCCAAACATTTTAAAGATGCGAAACTCTGCTAATACAGGTTGGGCGTCTGTTGGAACAATTACAGGCACAAACTTTGTGCCAAACTTAGAGAACGCAGACATTTCAACGGCATTAGGGTATACGCCTGCTAACAAAGCGGGTGATACATTCACGGGCGATGTTTTTTCATCTACTCGGTTTGAAGCACCGATTGTAAAAGCCACAACTAAGTTTGTGTTTGCCGATGGTTCTGAACAAGCTACTGCGGCAACTGCGGCGGCTTCTGCTTTTCCTACTGGCACGGTTATGCTATTTGCACAAACCACAGCGCCTACAGGTTGGACTAAATCAACAACTCATAACAACAAGGCTTTGCGTATTGTAAGTGGCACAGCAGGTTCAGGTGGCTCAGTTGATTTTACGACTGCTTTTGCCTCTCAAGCAGTTAATGGCTCGGTTGGGAATACAACTTTAAGTACAGCGCAAATACCAAGCCATTCCCACAGTAGATTATCAATATCTGTGGCGGCGGCGGCAGGGACTTCTAATAATACGGGGGGTTGGACTGTAGTTGCCCCTGATGGTGGTACTAACACCACTAACACACAAACCGCAGGCGGTGGCGGTTCACATAACCACCCATTTTCAGGTACAGCAATTAACTTAGCCGTTCAATATGTAGACGTTATTTTAGCGGTCAAAAACTAATGAAAATTGAATCAAAGCCAAATTGCCCACTAGATAGTTTTAAACCTTGCAGACAATTAGATTGTGCTTGGTTTATGAAGGTGGTTGGTACAAACCCTAACACAGGGGCTGAAATTGATGAATGGGGCTGTGCCGTGGCGTGGATGCCTATTTTGTTGATTGAGAATAGTCAACAACAGCGTCAAACGGGTGCGGCTGTCGAGTCTTTCCGCAACGAAATGGTGCAAAGCAATATTGAAACCGCAAAAGTCTTATTGGGGACAAAACGATGAAATTTACAATTATTCCAGATGATAAAACAATTATCATTAATGGGTTGGGTTACTCTGAATTAGAGTTTATAATTGATGCAAACATTCATGCTGTTCAATGGTACGATGATATTGGTGAAATTGAATACAAATCTGAATTAACTGAGAATGGATTAAATAAGCCTCAAAACCTTATTATTCATCAATATTCTGATTTTACGTTAGCATTAAATGCTTGGGAATCGGCAAAACAGAATGAGTTAGCACAACAAGTTGAGGTCAACAATGGCAACTGATTTAACTGGCAACAAGATTAAAGACACGTATCAACAAATATTGCACGTTGATGGTGGCGTGACCTCAACTGATAAAACTGTTTATGATGGCGATGGTACAGCTACCGCTTTAAAGGTTTCAACTACTAGCGTAGATGTGACGGCTTTAAAACTAGCAGGTTCTGCAATTACCGTTACTGCGGCACAAATTAATGCGGGTGTTGATGCACAACCTGCGGCAGAAGCGGCGGCATTAGCGGCGGCGTCTAGCGCATCAGCGGCGGCGTCTTCAGCAAGTAGCGCGGCAACCGCTTATGACCAATTTGATGACCGTTATTTAGGTAGCAAATCATCAGCACCAACCGTTGATAATGATGGCAACGCTTTGCTTGTAGGTGCGCTGTACTTTAACAGCGTAACCACGAATATGAACGTGTGGAATGGCTCTGCTTGGACGGCTACTTACATACCTGTGACAGGCTACGCTCCGCTTGCTAACCCCGCTTTTACGGGTGAAGTTACAGAGAACGGCTACGATATTGTTTCTCAAGCTGACATCGGCACAGCCCCCAACGAGATACCGTTGAATCAGTATCTAGGTTCACTTGCTTATCAAGACTTAGACAGCGTGACGATTGATGGTGGTGTGGCTACCCTTGATACGGCAACGATTACCTCTATTCAGAACGACACAGCGATTAGCAATGTCGAACCGTCATTGATGCTTAACTTTGCACAAGTCAAGAAGCTAGACCCACGTATTACGTATGCTCGTGCAAGTACGGGTGTTTACTATGATGGTGTTACGAATTCTAAGGCTGAAGAGAATTTGTTTTTGTATAGTCAAGAGTTTGATAATGCGTATTGGGCTAAAAATAATGGAGTAATAACAGCAAACACAACCACCGCACCAGACGGAACAACTACTGCTGACACATTGGTGTGTTCCTCAGGTAGCGATTGGATTCGGCAAAACGTGACAATTTTGGCTGCACTTCGATACACATATTCAATTTCTGTAAAAGAAAATGCCTCAACAACTTTTATATTAACCGAAGCAGGGGCTACAGCTTCCTCTGCAACTTTTACCTTAAGTGGAGCAGGTTCGGTTTCAGTTAGCGATAATGGTGGCTCACCAACGGCAACAATAACTGATGTAGGTAGTGGTTGGTATCGTTGCACATTTTCTTGGACAAATAACGCAGGTTTATCAACACTTTTCATCCACAACTATAGTCCTAGTGCTTTTATCTGGGGCGCACAAGTCGAACAGCGTAGCGCAGTATCCTCATACACCCCGACTACTACTCAGCCGATTACACTTTATCAACCAACACTCTTAACAGCCCCTAGTGGCGTTGCTCGCTTTGACCACAACCCGACTACTACAGAGTCTTTGGGATTGCTGATTGAGGAACAACGGACTAATTTGGTTACTTACTCTGAGGAGTTTGATAATGCGTATTGGGGTAAATTTAATGTAACAATAACATCCAACACTATTGTTGCGCCTGATGGTACTTTAACTGCTGACACAATTACAGCTACTACTGGCGCAGGGTACGTGCAACGAGGTATAGCTGTAACAAGTTCATCTTTAAGTTTGTATGTTAAACAAGGAGTTGGGAGCTTTTTCTCGTTAAATACTTCTGGTGCTTCAGGCGCAGACAACGTTGTTTTTAATCTTTCTACAGGAGAGGTTTCTTTTTTAGGTGCAAATAATTTATCAGCATCCATTACTAGTGTAGGCAATGGTTGGTACAGATTAGTTTCAACTAGAGGGGCAACTGCTGGAAACGGAACAATTTACGCTGGCTTTCTTGGTTCTGGGGCTTCAGCTAATGATTACCATTACATCTGGGGCGCACAGATAGAAGCAGGCGCTTTTTCCACCTCCTATATAAAAACTCAAGCATCTCAGGTGACTCGTAGTGCAGACTCAGCGTCAATGACGGGTGCTAACTTTAGTGATTGGTATAACCAAGGTGAAGGTACGTTGTATGCGGATTTCGCACCAGTTGGTGTACCTACGGCAGGTTGGAATTATTGGTTTAGCTTAAACTCAAGTTCAACTAACTCAATAGCCATTCGACAGTACGGAGCAGGAACTAATAATTATCGAATTGACTATAACGGCACAGCACAAGCCACAACTGATGTTGGCGCATCGTCAGCTAATGTGTACAAAAAGATTGGCTTAGTATACAAATTTAACGATATTGCAAGCGTATATGACGGTTCAAACTTAGCTGTAGATTCTATAGCCAACATACCTGCGAGTACACAATTTGATATTGGTGGTTCTTCTGGTATTGCACTAAGAACAAGTCTTTGGGTCAAAAAACTCTCCTACTTCCCCGCCCGTCTAAGTAACGAAGAACTACAGGAAATGACATCATGAGCATAATTAAACTAATCGGTGACGCACCTAATCAAGTCAGTCGCAATCGTGACTTGGGGGACTTGGCTTATCAAGACACAGACGCAGTAGTCATTAACCCAACTGCTACGGCTACTCCAACAGGTCTTGGTGATATGGTCTTTCAGCTAACGAATGACACCACTCTAGTCGTCAAAGTAAAAGGCTCAGACGGTACTGTTCGCTCGGCTACGCTGACACTCGCATAAGGAATAAATATGTCTATTTCACAGAATTACCCTACCGTTCGCCCACAGTTACTTATTGACATAGCGAACACAGAAGTACTAGACCCACGAGTAGCATCTAGCAGAGCAAGTGTAGCAACGTATTATGATGAGAACGGTGTATTGCAGACTGCTCCTGATAACGTTGCTCGTGTTGGCTATGACCCTGTTACGGGTGCTTGTACAGGCTTGATACGGGAATCGCAAGGTACGAATTTGGTTAAGTATAGTGAGGATTTTGCGAATGCGAGTTGGGTAAAAGGCGGATTAACCATAACTTCTAATACTGTTGTTGCTCCTGATGGAGCTTTGACTGGCGATAAGTTGGTTGAAAATACAGCAACAGACCTTCATTATTTAACAATTGGTGGTGGGGTTGCGGTTACGTCAGGGGTTTTATACACTTTTACTGTTTTTGCTAAATCTGCGAGTACAAGAAGGTTAGTGCTTGTAACTAGCTCTACGGGTTTTGGAGCCAACAAAGGTGCTATTTTTGACTTAAACGCTGGAACTATTAGCGATATTTCGACCACTACAACAGCAACTATTACTAACGTTGGGAATGGTTTTTATCGGTGTAGCATAACCGTAACGGCAACATCCACAGCAATATCTAATTTTAATTTGGTTATTAATAATGGAACATCTTCGCTTCTTTCTTCATACACAGGAGACGGATACTCAGGCATCTACCTATGGGGTGCACAACTCGAAGCAAACGCCTTCCCGACCTCCTACATAAAAACCGTAGCTTCACAAGTCACACGAGCCGCAGATTCATTCCTACTCACAAACGTAGACGCATACAACACAGCCGAATTTACAGCTATCTCTCAGCCCTTTGGTGTGACAAGCGTATCTACTGGTACTGTTACCCTAAACGGTGATGTGCCTATAGAGAGACTGTATGTATACCCAAACAACGTGCCCCAAGACGAAATCAACGCTGTGGTCGAGAATGACGGTTGGTGGTCTTGGCGCATTGTAGGTGCTACGTTTGCATTGCCGAGCTTTTCGACAGACGGTTCTATACAAGTTGATTGGGGTGATGGTACGGTTGAAACACTTACTACTGCTGTACATACGTTTACGAATGCAAGCCCACATACGATTAGATTTAGGCAGATGACGGGCACTTGGTTTAGACCTCGAATTAATTCAGAAGCAACATATGCGCCAATGGTTGTGGGGGTTGGTTCTGCACCTAGTAATATGCTTGTCGATTGTAATGGTGTGTTTTATGGCTGTACAAATCTAAAAAGTTTAGATGCTACATTTGTTGGATTGTCTAGCTTCTTTTTAAGTTGGCACGTATGTTCTAGCCTTACATCATTTCCGTTAATAGACACTAGTTTAGGCACAAATTTTGACGGCACTTGGAACGGATGTGGTCAACTCAAATCATTTCCGTTGATAAATACTAGTTCAGCAACAAATTTTACTCGTACTTGGTTTAATTGCGCCCAACTTCAATCTTTCCCATTGATAAATACAAGTTCAGTTGATAACTTCACTCAAACTTGGAGCGGTTGCACTGGATTAACTTCTTTCCCGTTGATAGATATGAGCTCGGGTACTTACTTTACTCAAACTTGGCGTGGATGCTCTAGTTTGACTAGCTTTCCGTTGGTGGATATGTCAGCTGGCACTACCTTTTCAACAACATTTAGAGATTGCACTAGTCTAACTAGCTTTCCTCTTATAAACATGAATTTGGGTACTAACTTTACTCTCTGTTGGTATGGCTGTACTAGCATGACAGATTTTCCAGCTAACTTCTTTGACTCTTGGACTGGCACTCCGCTGTCTGGTTGTTTTTCTTTAACTTGGGACAATTGCTTTGCTCTCACCACCACTTCAGTAGAAAACATCTTAGTATCTATCGACACATCAGGCACATCAGCACCCGCTGGCAATACAGAGATTACAATTGACTACAACGTAGCTACAGGTGCATTAACCACACCTACAACCGATGCGATTACCTCACTAAAGGGTAAAAACTGGACAATCAAAATTAACGGAGTCTTACAATGATTGATTTATATTTAAAATATGCTGACGAAGCTGAGTCCTTTGAAACCCTGTACGGCAAGAAAGAGGAAATCATTATTGATGAAGAAGGCGGGGAAATCATTATCCTTGTACCTGACCTCACCAAACCTCTTTACGCCAACATCGACACAATCGGTGTGATATACGAGCCACAGGAAATCGTTGACCCTGAGAACCCTCCTGAACCCGTGCCATATGACGGCTGGCACGTAAATGTACGGGTAGTAGGTAATGAAGACGCAAGTTTGTTAGAATTATTTTCAGTCTTTCCTATAAGCCCAAGACGAGTCTGGGGTTAAGTTTAGTTTATAATTTTATAATTTACGGGTGACGTATGGAAGAACAACGGTTAGCACGAATCGAACTCAAGCTAGACAAATTGTCCGAAGCCGTTGTGTCTCTCGCAAGAATGGAAGAACGCATGATAACTTTGTTTAACCGCATGGATGGCTATGACATACGGCAAAACAATATTGAAGACAGGGTATCAGAGGTAGAAAAAATTACTGTTAGTCGTGGTGCGGTCTTTAGACTAGTAGATAAACTCATTTGGATTGTTGTCGGTTTGGTGACCGCTGTTGTCATCGAAGGCTTCTTAAAACGTTAAAGAGGTCTTGCATGAAACGATTGACTGATTATGAATTTATTGACTTATGGAATCAACTAAAATCACCTACAGTAATTAGCAAGAAAATTGGCGTTGATGTTCGCAATATCCATCAGCGCAGACGCAATCTTGAAAATAAGTATAAGATTCGTTTAATATCCAACAGTCCAAACTCCCAAGAATATTACGTTCGTGACCACATGTCACGCATGGACGTGGACATAGAAAATGCCGTTATTTTTGTAGCAAGTGATGCACATTATTGGCCTGATGAAATCTCCGTAGCCCATCAAGCGTTTGTTAAGCTAGTCAAGAAACATAAGCCCGACATTGTTGTGATGAACGGTGATGCGGTAGATGGTTCTAGCATCTCAAGATACCCAAAGGCATCGTGGTCAACGGTTAAGATGCCAACCGTCAAGGAAGAAATTGAAGCAGTCTCAGACCGACTAGGTGAGATTGAAAAAGTGGCGGGTTCAGCTAAGTGTATTTTTACCCTTGGTAATCACGACATGCGATTTGAGTCGAAACTTGCTAACCTTGCTCCTGAGTACGAAGGGTTGCCAGGCTTTTCTTTAAAAGACCATTTCCCACGTTGGTTATTCTGTATGTCAGTTATGGTCAACAAGAATCTTATGATAAAGCACCGTTATCACAACGGATTACATGCGGCATACAATAATTCCCTAAAAGCTGGCACGTCAATCGTGACAGGCCATCTACATCGTTTGCAAGCCATAATTGTGTCAGATTACAACGGAACTCGATGGGGCGTAGACACAGGCACATTAGCAGAGGTTGACGGTGACCATATGGGCTATGGGGAAGACTCACCCAAGAACCATTGTTCAGGCTTTGCTGTATTAACTATTGTAAATGGTCGTTTAATTCAACCTGAATTTTGTGCCGTGTTAGATGGCATTGCATACTTTAGGGGGCAACCAGTATGAAGCTAGTCAACGACTCAAAGAACTGGTCTAAGTGGTGGTCAATACGGCTATCTATTATTGGCGGTGCAATCTTAACTTTATTGGAGGCGTTCCCAAATGCTGTCGCAACTGTTATCTCTGTTCTCCCCGAACAAGTCACAACCCAAGTCGGTGACGAAATCCTTAGATTCATCGCCATTGTCTGCATCATTGCCTCCCCAATCGCAAGAGTCCTTAAGCAATCAAAACTTGATAGCCAAAACAACCAAACAACTTAGAAGGCATGAAGGGTTTGTTAGCCACGCATATAAAGATTCGCTTGGATATTTAACGATTGGATATGGTCGGCTCATTGACAAAGAAAAGAACGGTGGCATAACAAAAGATGAAGCAGAGTATTTGCTTGCAAATGATGTAAATGGTGTCTATGAAAGTCTTACACATTATTTACCGTTCTTTCAGCATCTTGATGAACCACGGCAAGCGGTCTTGTTAAACATGGCATTTCAAATGGGCGTTCATGGTGTGCGACAATTCAAAAATACCCTCAGACTAATTGAAGCGGGTAACTATGATGGCGCAGCTGACAATATGTTGGAATCATTATGGGCGCAACAAACACCTAATCGGGCACAAGAAATGGCAACGCAAATGAGGACTGGTGTATGGCAATCTGGCTAAAGTTTAAAGGTTACATAATTGGCATTGCAGGCGCTATATTAAGCGTTCTAGCGATTTATTTAGCAGGGCGTAAGCAAGGTTATGACTCAGCAGAAAACGACATGAGAGAGGCTGATAATGCACGAGCAAGGAAAATTGAGGACTTGGCGGATAGGGTTCGCAGGGCTGATGGCGATAACGTTACTGCTATTGAACGGTTGCGCGTTGCCAAGCGGCTCAGAGACCTCTAGGACGATTTGCAGAGAGTTAGAGAGGGACTTGCCTACCTACTCTGTTAAAGACACGCCACAGACCCTAGAATCAGGCGCACGGTTCATTGATATATTTAACGCTGTGTGTGGTGTGGCGAATCCTCGATAAAGCACGATTTTCTGAGAATAAATAAACTATTGGGTCGCTAATTCCCAACGATTCGCCACAGGTAAAAAAGTATATCCACTTATGTATGTTGCGAGTACACAAGATTATGATATGGTTGCATTTTTAAATTTTAGCGACATGTATTCTTTTCCTTTACTTTGGCTTCAACAAACTGACAAAACTCAAACACGGTTGGCGATTTGGGCAATTGCCATAAGTCCACTTCATCTTTTGTCAGCCCTATCCAGTCACGTATAGGCTCACTACACTTGACACAGTAAAGCGCATAGCCGTCACTTGCTTTAACGCCACACTCAGCGCAACCTTGTTCAATTAATTGCGAACACGGATAACATAACTCAACTGTCATAAGCAATGAAGTATTGGTACAACCTTTAGATAGGCATTTCATAAAATTAGCCAATGTAAGTAGATGCAAGGATTAAATCGCGGTTTTTTTCTTGTATGTACCGTTTGTAATTGATGCGAAACATGCGTTTTTTGGTCGGACTAAAATGTACATCTTGATTATCATCAAACATATTGTTAATAAGTTTTTCTTGAAAGTACTTAGGGTCAATGTCTAAAAACTCTAAGTACAAACCAATGTTATCACCGAGCAAAAACTCCATTGCGTCTTTGGCAACAGGGGCAAACTTTTGAGTTGCACTCGGTTGTGCTAAAGAGTCTAAAACCGCACGATTAATTACAGCGCTTATAAGTTCTTTGTATCCTTTAATTTCATCTAGCATTTCTTGCTCCTTTGCACCAACCGAACGGGTCATGAGCGGGTAACGCATCATAGGTATATTCTTTTGGCGCTAAATCATGTAAGTCGGAATAGTTCGGGTCAACGTAAACATTTTTAATCGCACCGTTGCCCGACATCTTTTCCATCAAAACACGTTTTTCATTGATAAGGTTTCGCATCACCTTGTTTGATTGACCACCCGTTAAATTGAACTTTGTGCTGAGTTCTTTAATAGTGCGAGGTATTTTGCAAAAGTTTACAACGGTATCGTAGTCCACTACTCTTTTACGCATAATGAAGGCTCCAAATAAGTAAGGTAGTCCATATAAAAATTACCACAACAAAAGTGACGGCTATAAACTTCATATGATGTCACTCAACGAGTTTTGTTTCTATCTCTATCAACTTCTCTATAAAGTGCGCTGCCTTGCGAAGATCATCGACTCCACCTTTTTTGCGCCATCTCGCTAAGTACTTAACGGCACAGCCGTCAAGGAAGCCCAACTCCCAAGATAAAATGGCGTCCCAAGGCTGTATCTCTGTCATGTAATGGTTGCCACCTATTTGTTTATCGTTTGTCATAGTAGTCTCAAATAAAGTTAGCGGTCAATAAGGTCATGAATGCCACAAAAGCAACAACGTATGCGACTGTCGGAACACGTTTTGATTTTGAGTAGTCACGGGAATATTCGCCACCAATGCTTTCACGTAATGTGCGACCCGTCCAGTTAGGGTG
>Ga0196889_1000643_pt1 | contig 9973 bp, 14 predicted proteins | sample VirMetDEL_Nov_12_FD_166415 | JGI IMG/M metagenome (GOLD analysis project Ga0196889, IMG submission 166415) | Aqueous microbial communities from the Delaware River and Bay under freshwater to marine salinity gradient to study organic matter... | ecosystem: Environmental > Aquatic > Marine >...
TGAAGGCTAATCTCGCCCTCAACTTTAGCAATAAGGCGCATTATTCCAGATGCGGGCACCGTGTAATCAGTGCCCTTCCATGTCATTGTAACGTCCTGAAATATGCTCAAAATTAAGCTCCAGCCGTATAAGTCCATTCGCCCGACGACTGCAAAGCACCGTCAAAACTAATCGTTCCGTTTGAATCGCCGCCAGTTTCGCTAACGCTGTTCAAAAAGAAACTACCACTAATGGTGTCGCCAGTAGTCTGCGCGCCGACCGGTGGAAATTCGACAGTGATGTCGGTATAAAGCTGCGAGCCATCAGTGTTAATAAGCGTGCGGATAGTGGTGTCTTTAGTAACGCCGCTGAAACTAATGTCCAGGGTTTTACTGCCGACGTCATCCAGCAAGGTACGGTAGCCATTATCTTCATCGGAAGTAATGTCGATCGCTTCTTTTGCAATGCTAACGCCTTTGGACGTAATGCCCAACCAGCGAACGGCGTTCTTCTTAATGATTAGGTCACGTGAAGCTGCTGCGGCCATGTTAAATCTCCTCGATTATTAAAGTAAATGTTTGAACACCATGGCGGGTCAAACCGTCAGAGTCCAAAAAAGACTCAGATCCTGATTGCATTATAGTTACAAATTTAAAGCCCGGCTGACTCAGTGCCGCCCGCTGTAAACTGTTGTAAATATAACCCTGTATTTCTTTGGTTTCTGCCCGGCCTCGGTATCGGCTCCAGGTATGAATGGTAATAGAAACCATATTCATATTTTCGGTGTCGGTATCAAGCGCCGCGTGGCTATCTTCACCAATCACGATGTATGGAAAGTCCGTATTCTCAACCGTATCAGGTTGCGGCACTGCATCATATACCGGTATTGCGTTGCTGATTATATCAGCATTTGCGACAAGTTTTTCATATATCGCTTTTTGTACTGCTGTTTCAAAACTAGCCACGTTTCGCTATCCTTTTTTTGGCCCGCTTAACAGCACCTGCAAGCTTCTGGGTAAATACTTCATCCACTATTTTAGGCATCTCTGCTGTCATCTTCAGAAGCGCTGGCCTTACAAAGGGCTGCTCACCTTGCGGGTTCTTACCGCCGATTCCGTATTCCACAAAACGCCAATAGAAGCCGCCGCCTTTTGTACGCTTGCCTTTTGATGCCTTGACGTATGAAATAGGCTTGCCAGGAAACGATCGGCCACGAACGGCCTTTATTGATCGCTTTAGGTTTCCGGTTTCAGACGGAACCCTTATTTTAAACTCTTTGGCAGCATGTTGGGCCAATCCAAATATCAGAGCTTTTGATAAGTTGTTGGCTTCGCGCGGTACTAGCTCATTAAGAATCTTATTGATTTCATTAATGCCCAGCACCTCGACGCCGCTTTTCATGTTCATTGCGCCACGCCACGCTCGGCCGTTACTTCAATATAAAGCGCGCGGGTTTTAGGCTGCTTTCTCAGCGTAATATTAAACTGATCGCCCTGCCAGTCTAGTCGGTCAGAGTCTAGCAATGAGATGCCATTGCGGAAAACGAACATATAAGCCGCTTCGCCCTGCAATTGGTCAAACCCTGTAGACTCACGCCCCGACAAGGGCCGTACATGGCACCAGTACGCGCCCTGGTCAACCCAGGCTAACGTATCACCACCGAGGCCATCTTGCGTTAGCGTCTGGCGCTGCACTGTAACGCGCTGGTCTAGCTCGCCAGGCCTAAACATTATGCCACCCAGCCGGTGCGGTCGACGTTTAACATCGCGTCAACACCGAACGGAATAGGCATAGCAGACTGACCAACGGTAACGGCCATTCGCTGTTCGTACCAGTGCGCCACAAGAAGCCGTATGGCGCGTTTGATGTTGCTTGGTACGTCAGCACCGGTTGCACCGTAGCCTGTCGTGAACGTGATGTTTAGGGCGTCTCGTCGTTCGTAAAAGGACGGCCATTCGTAATTAAGGACCGGCGCTAAAACAGAGCTTTGGTCATAGTTGTACAGGTAGAAATCAGCTAGGTTTAAAACCTGCGAAACGTTATCAGCATCGAAATACTGAACTTCCACGATCGCAGAGACCGGAGTAAATGGTAACTCGATCGGCTGAAACGAATTAAACACCGGCTTAAACGGAGTCGCAACAAATTTGCCCGGCTCGTTACCAATGCCATATTTCCAGGTTTCGGAAATAAGCTTTCGGCCCGTAACTTCGGAACAGTAGCGCGCCGCCGCGTCAATGTAATCAGAAATCAAATCGTCTTCAATAGTCACGCCTGCGTCAATCCTTAAATCGGATTTACACTCAGCGACACTAACGGGTTGCGCTGCTGCTGCTGTAATTAGCGTAACTAAAAGAGTCATTTTTTACCTTTGATTTTTTTGGTTGCGGTTTCAACAATAGTTTCTTTCTTTGAAGCTTCAGCCTGACCAGCGCTAATCATGCGCAGTGCCTCGGCGTTTTCCACTTCTACAATATCACCAGCGGTTTGTGAAAAATTAACACCCGCTCGGCTGACTAATAATTTGATAAGCATTGCTTTAGATCCTTTAAAAAAGCGCCCATTTCTGGGCGCTATTATTTAGGCGTTGATCAAGTGTTTAACAGCGTTTGCATTAAGCAAATCACCGTCGAAACGCTTAAAGCCAACCATTCCAACTTGGAAGTTTTCAGCATAACGCTCACGCAATGTCAGCATCTGATAGCCCAGAACCTTACGAACAACATAGCGTGACAGGTCACCAAAGATCACAGGCTTGTTGCCAGTGCCCAAAGAGGCCATCGCTTGGTTTACGCTGTACTGCTTGCCCAAGAACTGGTCTGGCTCACCGGTGCGAACATCGCCCATGGTCCAGAGGTAGTTGCCTTGACCATCTTTAAGCTTACGGATAGCTGCCAAAGTAGAATCGTTAAACATCCAACGACATTTTGGAGACATACGATAAGCAGGATCGACACTGTGAAACAGATCAATCAGCTCGTCAGATGTAACAGCAGCAACGGCGGCAGAAGTCAGACCCAAGCCAGAAGCGGTTACAATGCCGTTAGGCTGGTTTGTGCCGGTGCCGGTAGTCAGAGCAGTGTTAGCAGCTCGGCCTAAACGCTCACCAAACAAATCACCCATCAGGGCCTCAATGTTGAAAGCAGAATCTTGCAGTAATTCGATAGGAACGCGAACCATGCCAGTATCGAAAACGTAAGAATTCAAAACTTTCTCAGAGAAAACAACATCATCAGAACCGTCATCATCGACAGAAGCATTCTCAGCTTTGAGACGACCAGACTTGTCGGTGTCATTCACTGTAGGCCAAGGCAGAGCGTTACCCGTAGAAGTAGACAATTCACGAACGATAGCGGCATCCCACATCGGTCCCCAAGTTGCCATCTGCTGATCAATCTGACCGCTGAAACCTTCTGGTACTGTGAAACCACCAGCAGAACCTGGAGCAGTAGACTGAGCACGGCCTTCGACTTTTCCAGACAGCAGGATTGAACGCTCTTCAGAATCAAGCTCAGCAGAACCGAAACGCAACTGCTTTTCAAATACTTCTTTGTATTCTGGGGTAGACTTGCGGGCTTCTGCAACGGCAACAGCTTCACCAGCATTAGGGCGGCGGGCTTCGATTGCACGGGCTTCAGCATCTGCCAGTTTTACTTCACGCTCAACAGTCGCGCCGATCTTGTCATGGTCAACCATGATAGCGTCAAAACGTGCTTCGATTTCTTTGGCGCGGCTTGAATCAGTAGCATCTGTGATTGTATCAAGTTGCGAACGGGCTTCAGTGGCTAGGGTAGCCATTTGTTCCCGCAATTTGATGATATTTTCCATTTTTAAAGCCTTTTTTGATGCCCAGCCAACGGGCGATTTGATGGCAATAATTAGCGGGAACCGCCGATTATTATTGGCTCAATGCCAATTTCATGCGCAACCGAGCGGCAATTGCCTCGGGGTTGCTTTCTATTTCTTTAGTTTCTTGCGCAGATCTAAATTCGCTCAGCGAACGTAGGCCGATGTCGGTATCCTGATAAGCCGGATATGTAACGATCGAAACATCGTACAGACTAGCCTGCCGAATGGTGCGCAAAGGCATATCGCCGGAGTCATCCCAGCTCTGCACCTCGGGACTAAACGCGAAACTCATTTTATCTAAGTCGCCGCGCTTCATCTTCGGAACAATTGCACGCACATCAGGGTCACTAGAATCAAGCTCAGCAGACATATACAGTCCGCGCTCATCTTCCGCCAGGGTTAACGTGCCCGACTTAGTGCGAGCCATTGGGAGGCCGTCATGGTTGATCAAGAACATAACGTCATCGCGGCCAATAGCATCAGCAAACGCACCGGGTGCAATCTGCTCACGGTATGAACCGCCGATAATAGTTTCGGAATTGAAAACAGCAGCGTATCCACTTACGCTGATTGTATCGCCTTCCGCCCGAATCTCGACCGGCTCGCCTGATCTGATTTCTTTAGACATTTGTGTCACCCATCTTCTGCTGTCCAAGCGGCACCGTAGCACCCTGGACTAATAAATCGTTACCCAGATCTTTATCGGGTCTGTTCTCTTGTGCTCGCGCTTCGTTCGGCGTCAGGATAGCGTTCTGAATACCGGTTGCGTATCCGCTCATTCTGGTTGAGAAATCACCGCGCAATAGGCCGTCAAGGTTAAACTCAACGTAGAATTTCGCCTCATCGCGACCGAACAGCTTCAGGTTCATTTCTTGCTCAACCTGCGTTATCCATCGGCGCAGCGTATGTTTGACCAAATGGAGGTCTTGCTGCTCTGTATTGCTGAACGTGCCGTGGGTTAGGTCTTGCAAGAACACCGGCGGCAAAGAATAGATGCGAGCGATCTCTTCAACTTGGAAGCGCTTCAGGTCAACCAGCTGCGACTTTTCAGGGTCTGCGCCGATTGGCTTAATCTCATGCCCAGCCGGTAACGTTAGCGCCAGACGGTTTTCTTTAGTCTGTTGTTGGATCGCATTCTGCAAATCATTGGAGGCGCGATTCAATGCTGACCCGGTTTGAAAGTTTCCGGTCATCACGAAAGGAGGTACGCCGCCGTTATTAAAAAACTTAGATCCGTAATTTGTTGCAGCGATCGCCAAAGCGATGGCATCTTTGTTGGTTAAGATAGGGCTGATCGATGTAATGCCGTCAGACTCAACCGAAAAGAATATGTCGATAATTTCGCTGGCCGCGTAGGTTACTGGCTTAGCGTCACCGCCTGGGCTGTATTCATACGTCTTCCGGTTTGACGAACGCTTAATAGTAACGTCGGCAGGGTCCATCGGCCAAAGATTAACCACCCTTCCATTGGCGCGCTCAATATAAGTGATTGAACGACCACCGGTTAGGATGCGCTCGAACGTATATTTGCGCCAATCGAAAGAGCTGGTCTCATCATTCACTGCGTCATGGATAACAGTTTGCAAGCCGGAGGTCATTTTAACGCGACCGGTTTCTGTTTTTTCGTAGACGTTTAAAGGGAGGCTTGCGATGGTGCCGGAGATAAACTCGACGGCGGCCCAGACGGCGGGAACGGTAAGGGCATTTTCAAGCGTGACGTTAACGCCAGCGACTGCACTGCCGCCCCAGTTTACGGCTTGCGCCGTTACCGGAGTATTGGGGTTTTCCATTGATCGAACTTCTGGGGTTTTCTTAAACCATGCCATTAAATTAGCCCATGATGCTATAGTTTGAATCTTCCCAAGGCGACAAGGCTTCTGGCGCTTCAACTGTGGAGTTTAACACACCAATCGCCATAGTCAAAGCAGCCATGCCATCAATGCGTCCTGTTGCCTTGTGCTTGTCCAGCTTTCGGTTTCCGGCCGGGTCTTTTGTTATCACCGCGTTCGCCGCACACATCGTTAGAACGGGCTGCATTGCGTGCGCAATTTTATCATTAAGCAGCGCCGCTTCGAGTGCGTCGATAGCAGGCGACATATCCTTAAATCCTTGGCCGAACTCAATAAGCGGAAGGCTAATACCCTCCCGCTCACATTCTTTTTTAAATACATCGATGCGCCACCTGTCAAAAGCTAATGATACCAAATTTTTATCGCTGACTATTTCGGCAATTTCTCGCACAATAAAACTGTAATCAACTGTCGCGCCTGGCGTTGTGCGCAGATAACCCTCGCGCACCCACACATCATACGGCTGCCGGTCAACTTTAGCCCGGTCTAGCAACCCAATTTCAGGCGTCCAAAAATATGACTCGGTGACCATCATGCCATCCGGGTTAATGCCCAGCACAACGAACGAGGTTAAATCCGTTCGCGCCGACAGATCCAATCCGCCAAACCATTCTATCCCGCGTTCGGCTATTATAGCACGCCCGTTAAGATCCCAGACTGTCTTGGAAACGAACGGCGACATGGTGCTAACTCGCTGGTTTAGATTCAAGTTGCGGAATGTATTTTCAAAGCTCGGCATCCTGTTGGCTTTGTCTGCCTGCTTTTCCATGTCTGACATTGACCGGAACAATCCCAGCGCAGGGTTGGCCTTAGACCATTGCGCTTTGTCTAGCAGATCGCCGTCTTTGTCTGCCGCGTATACATGGCACACCGTCTTTTTCGGTTTGTTTTTCTTGGCGTCATCGATCAATATGCTGAACAGATCGGCATCGGTTGCAGCCTGGGTGCTAATATAGATTAGCAGCGGTTGCTCATACGCGCCCTGTGCCGTTGTGATAGCATCAATGAAATCAGATTGCGGCCCGCGTACCTGTCCCACCTCGTCGAGTATCGCCAGGATCGGGCTTTTGCCGTGTGCTGTTTTACCCTCGGCGCTGATCGCCTGGTATTCCACTCCCATCAGAAGGCCAACTAGTTTTTTGCTAGACGGTATAATCCGAATTTTATCGCGCAGCTTTGGCGAAATCAGAACACACTTGGACGCCAGGTTATAAACCTCGGCGGCCTGCTCCCGGCTCATTGCGCCACTGACTATCCGGCTGTTCTGCTTAGCTTCCGGCCCGATAATATGCGCCAGCAAGATAAAAGCTATCGTGCCAGTCTTGGCGTTCTTTCGTGCGATTGACAGAATGGCGGTGTCGGTAACGTGCGGGTTATCGTAAACCGCCAGGATAAACTCTTTCTGGAACGGAGCCAGCACCACGGGCTTTCCTACGTGATCACCTTCCGGCACCAGGCAATAGCTTTCGATAAATCCACAAACGCGCTCGCCTCGGGTCATCATTAGTGGGTATCGGGCCTCGCTAGGAATTGATCATCTTCATCTTGCGCCATGTTATTGCGCTTGTCGGCGAACATCTCATTGCGCGTTGACTGGTCTCGCGACTCGCCCTGAGTAGCCCTAGGATGTATCTGGAGCGTGCGGCTTAGCGACAGCGCCTGTTTGTACAGGTCGTCCACTATCTTGTGTGCTGGGCTTATTTTGGGCTGTCCCTTCTCATCTTTGATTAAACGGGAACTGGAAAGCGCGACAGAGTATTTCTCAATATCCGCATAGCAGCGTGCTAGGATTCCAGCCAGCATTAAATCATTGCCAGTCCAAGCATCGGCGGCGCGGGATAGGATTATAACGTCCCAGAACTTCATCGCATCATCACTAATGTTGACGGTTTCCGGCGGCTGCATAACTGCCAAGGCGGCTTGTGATGCCGCTATTTCTGCGCCTGTACTATCGGAACGGGCGCGCCGGGCTGCGGCTTTGGGTTTGTCTTTTTTGTCTGTCATATTTCACCTGAATCTATATTGATGGATTTTGATATAGAATCTATATTGATGGATTTTGATATAGATCTAAGCTTCATAGTATGCCCCGACAAAATCACCAAACCTAAAAAACTCAATGAAATCATGCTCTGAAAAGAAATTGTACGAGAATGGCCGCTGAACTCCGATCAAGCTAATTTCTTTTTTAAGTATATCGTCAGCTTTGACGCCATTATTCATCTTACTAAGTATGGTCATTTTTGACGATACCATGCCACCATAAGTTGAACCTGGCATTACCTTGTCGACTATTATAAGTATGCCGCCAACATTTAAGCTTTTTTTAAGTCTTTCGATTGTCTCATTTCTTTTTGAAATCGGGATAAACATAAGCGATAACATACTGACAATCACATCATACTTTTCTAATTTATAATCACATATGTCAGCTATGATTATATCACCATTGCCACGATACATTGCCCGCATATGCTCTGAGCTATCGACAGATTCAGTCTTTAAATTTCGATCATATATTTCTTTTTTTAACTTTTTAGTTATATTTCCGGTCGAACAACCAACATCAAGCAGCGTTCCGCCGGTATTTAAAAAGCCCAAAGAAAGATGACACACAAATGATGTTGCCAGATCATACCATGGTAGCTGCTCCCTGACGTGATCATCAAAGTTATTTGACACGCTCTCGTTAAAATTAAAACTGTCTGGGATTTCCATCATAATATTCCAAGCCTTAATAAATTATCACAGACTGCACGATACATAAACGGAGTAACCATTCTGCCCAGCCGCTCAATTTTTTGTTGATATGTCCCGGTCAGTATATAGTCATCAGGAATAGACATTATTCGTTTGACCTCGGATACCGTAAAAGCTCTGTTATCCCAATGTCTAGGGCAGGCTATGCTAGACGCACCAGAACTTGCAGTTATGCACTTAGATACTAAATTTGGAGCAGATTTTTTCAATTGGAAATATTTTTTTGATTCATCACCGGGGCGCATTTTAACCAATTCTGTGTATATTGCATAAGAGCTTATGTCTGTTTCTTTTGCGTCCAGCTCATTAAAAACTAGACCTTTAAAGGCTTCAGACAACGAAACCATTTTTGTGTTTGGCTTTGGGTGCAAAAGCCCTTTAGTTTTAGGGTCATATATATCATTTCTTATGCCTATGAATATTACCCTGGTTCTGCTCTGTGGCACACCAAGCCATTTAGAATCTAATATTTTACACTCAACATGGTAACCCGAGTCGCCAAGCTCTCTGATAATTTTATTTAGATAACCCTTTGCCACGCCTTTTGCCAATCCTGCAACATTTTCGGCAATAAAGACTTTAGGCATTACACCTCTTAATATTCTTATATACTCAAAAAACAAATCTTCAACATCAGTCTGCTCTGAGTCTGAATATTTTTTTGTCTTGCCCCATCCTTTGTCTCTTGTACCTGCTGTTGAAAATGCTGAACACGGAGGTGAACCATCAAGCAAATCAAGCTCACCCTTTTTCTTCCCAATTTCTTCAAGTATTTGTTCTGGTGTTACAGCCTTTATGTCGCCATCTATTATCTTAGTACTTTTCCAGTTTGCCTGATAAGTAGCAACTGCTTCAGGTATGAACTCGTTAATAGCCAAGACTTTCCCGCCTGACATTCTATAACCTGTTGAGCTTCCTCCACCGCCTGCAAAAAGACTGACAACATTAAATTTATGGTTATCGTTTTCTGTATTTTCTGTTAGCTGTTTTACTGTTGGAATACTATATTCAGTCATATTCAAATCCACATTTGGGGCAGGTATGCTCTAATTCAAATTCACCTATATCTTTAAATTCTTCAGGGGATTCTTTCGCTATTTGTTGATTGTCTAAAAAGCTATCATCAAAACCTAGCAAATCTATATCAAAATCCATTTCAGATAATGTCTCGACCTCCAGCTTCAGCGCATTCATATCCCAACCACTATTCAGAGCTAACTGATTGTCTGCAATAACGTATGCTTTTACCTGCGCCTTTGTCAGACCCTCCAGCGTGATAGTCGGAACCTCAGCAAGCCCTAGCTTCTTTGCTGCCATGACGCGCCCGTGCCCAGCTATGATGCCGCCTTGCTCGTCGATCAAAACTGGGTTGGTAAACCCGAACTCTTTAATGGATGACGCCACTTGGTTAATCTGGTCATCGGAGTGGGTGCGCGAATTATTGGCGTATGGAATTAGATTTTCGGTGGATTTGTAGTTTATCTGCAATGTTGGCATGGATTATATTCCAAAGAAAACTGTATTAGTGTTAAAAG